>JGI26246J51724_1000799_pt1 | contig 14958 bp, 12 predicted proteins | sample SaaInlLV_10m_DNA_FD_51724 | JGI IMG/M metagenome (IMG submission 51724) | reverse complement strand
AGTTCTTCAGTGGAAATATTATCAACCACAATACTAGATAGTTGGATTAAAGCAAATCCTGACACCACATAAGTTCCAGCAGTTTTAAATAAAACAGAGCCTATGTTGTGGAATTTTATCTTTAAAAAAGAAGATGCGATTTTTGCTTTACTCATACCAATATAATAAACAAATTAATATAAATTTTAAATAATTTATAAAATTGATAGTTAAAAAATAAAAAAGGAGAAATTAAATCCTCTTTAAACTTATTCAAGTTATGGCTAAGTGTTCTTATACAACAATATGAGTTTATGTTAAATCAAAGATCTAATTTTTACTCTTAAGCTTCAATATCAAAGTGATAAATTTGATTTAGTGCCTAAACCAGATCCGTAGATAACTGCATTAAGCCAAAGCCTATTTGTACCAAGACTAGAACCCCTAAAGTTAGGTTCACCAGAAAAAAGAATGATCTGCCCATTTCCGTAAGTCTCTTGAGTTAAGTATGCTGAATTTGCTATTCTCACCGATGCTTCAGGCCAAACCAAGCCACTCATTCTAATATTTAAATCATTTCCTGGAGGAACATCAGACCAGTTTAAAGATCTGTAAGTATTAACATCTTCATTTGATGATAGTTCCCCAATTCTAATTACTGCATCTGTTTTTGAATCAGACATTAATACTGGATAATTTGAATAGAGAAGGGGTATTGTGTCTGTAGCCCCAAAAGTTAACCAGTGTGTATTATCTACCCTTCCAGATACAAAGGCACCTGATGGCATAAATAATGACTGCCATTTATCTCTTTTTTGTAGCGTATCAACATCAATTTTTTCTGCTTTTTCCCATGAATAATTTAGTTCAAAATCAACCTTGTTATTATTAACTTTTTTCCTATCAATCTTTTCATCTAAAGCCAAGAATTCTCTTTGAAGATCTATATTATATTGATGGCTTGAATCAAGCGATTTAGAAATCTCTTTTACATTTGTAAATGAATCTATTGAAAGTAACCTTCTTGTACTCCCGTTATGTGCTATGAGCGTCCCACCTTGCTTTATCCAATCCTTTAAAACAGATATTTCACCCTGCGAAAGGTTTCTATATCCACTTGGCATAATTATAGTGTTGTATCTTCTTAGATCAGCATAACTAATCATTGATGTATTTAAGAGGCTATGTCGAATGCCTAAATGATGATCTAGAGACCACCAGCTTACACCAACATCATATGAACTAAATCCCTCATGACCTAGAATTGCTATTTGAGGTTTATTCAGAAGTCTGAAGTGTCTACCACCCCAATCTGGTAAATCTTTCACACCGAATCCAGAANCAAGCGAAACNACAGAAATATTTAAATTATTTGCAGTTTTAGTTATTAGTGAAGTAAGATTTTTATCATTTGGATTATCCATAGCCAGTATAACTATGCTGCCTCTAGATAAAGCTTTGCCAGAAAGGTTAATATTTTTATCAACTATTCTTACCTTAATGCCTTGCTCCATTAATCTTGCAGCAAATGATACTGATGAATCATCTTGACCTTCAACTCCCCACATAATAGCCTCATCACTCACATCAATCATCACTGGAGAGGGCGTCCATTTTTCAAGGTCCCTATTGAGAAACTCTGGAACTGTTACCGCATTTAACCCATACATCATTGTAAAATTGAAAGCTGTAGTGTCATACATTATTGAAGAACCATTTTTTAAAGTAGCTTGCCTTTCTTTTAAAAGAACTACATCGTCTATCTCAGCATCAAATTCAAGTATTGCTGATATTAGGGGTGCTTCTGGTTGACGATTTGGAATAATTAAGCTTCCAATTGGGATAATAAATTCATCTTTAATATCACCCGATTGCTTAAGAACCTTTTTTACTTCAATAGATTTATTATTTTTATAAATTTCAATATTTTGGGCTTTTAGCTTTTCAGCAAGTGTATTAATTCTTTTTGCATTTTTTGTTGGCAATATTACAAATGATTGATTTGCCCATTTGCTTTCGTTAGACACATTTAATTTTCGTCCATTCCAATAATCTTTATACATTTCACTGCTATTATTCAGTAAGGTTTTAAGATTTGTTAATGAGCTTACAAACTGATGATGGACTGACTCTTTATATGATTGAATAGTTCCTTCTGGTCTTTTCACGCCATCCTCAGCCATTCGTGACTGTTCATACAATATACCCAATGTGCCTCTAAAATTGACATAGAAAGAGTAGCCTGGATATAGATCTTCATGCCATTCACCTGTGTAAAAGCGCCAATCTCTTTTGTCAAATTCAGATCCTTGATCTTGGGCAAATACATTTCCCCATTTGATTATATTTTCATTCATATTTTTATTTATAGGTTCCCGGGCAGGTCCAGTCATAAACGTATCTTGGGGACCCATTTCATGTGCATCTACTAGTATTTGAGGTCTCCATTGGTTTATTAGTGCTACTCGGCCCTGTGTCTCTGGTTGTGTTATATATCCAGTCTCTATTTAAATCAAAATAATAATGATTAGTTCGTCCATAAGGCCAATCTCCAGTATGGATAAGTGACTGATCATCATAGCTAGGGGCCACACCTCTATATTGCTCTAATGATTTAGCAAACCTATCTCTTCCATCTGGATTCATCATTGGATCAACTATTACTACCATTTCAGAAAGCATATTTATAACTTCTTTGTCTGTGCTAGCAATAAGATGATATATGAGCCCNAGCGCTGCATCTGCCCCAGAAGTCTCATTTCCATGGATAGAGTAGGCTAGCCATGCTATTGCTGGCAATTTATCAATTAATTTATTAGCCCTCGAATCATTAATTTCTCTGGCATCGGATAGTTTAATTACATCTTTTTTTATCTCATCAAGTCGATTGATATTTTCTTCTGAAGAAATATAAACTGCATATAATGGACGGTTTTCGTGCGAACGAGCATACTCAACCACTTTTAACTTATTTGATTGGTTGCCCCAACTCAAGATTGCATTGGTTATTTGAGAAGGGCTAGCAACTCTTTCTCCATAGCCAAAATCAAGAAAATTATCAGGCTTGTCTATATTGCTATCATAAGTACCAGATAATATATTTTCTGTATACAGATTTTTTGAATAGCTCGTAGGCTCTGATAGTGCTGAAGCGTATATGGAAGAAGTATAGATTAAAGGTAGTAGGGCGAGTGTTATGTTTCTAATTTTCATATAACTATTGTAATTAATATTACTTAAATTGATATAAAAAGAATTACAAGCTAAAGAGGCTTATATGAATAAACCTTATTATAAGGTTGAGTTAAAAAGATTTAACTCTTTATCATTCATTTCAGCTTCAATATCTTCAAATAAAAGACTGGATAGATATCTTTCTGCAGTATCAGCAAGCATGCAAAGTATTTTTGAGCCTTTTGGGGCTTTATTTGCTACTTCCATGGCAACAGCAAAAGTTGATCCACCCGATATGCCTGTAAGAATACCTTCATGAGCAGCTAATTTTTTTGACCATTTAATGCCATCTGAACCTGATACAGAAATAATTTCATCTATATATTTATGATCTATAGATTCCTGAAGCACAAGAGGTATAAAATCAGTAGTCCAGCCTTGTATTGGGTGTGGTTGCCAATCAGGATGAGTTTCAGCTGGCGCCCCATCAACAGTTCTTTTTTGAGCCTTGCCTTTTGCGAGGAGCGGGGCAACATCTGGTTCAGCTATCACTAGCTTTGTTTCAGGCATTTCTTTTTTCAAAGTTCGAGCAACCCCAGAGAATGTTCCACCAGTTCCATAACCTGATACCCAGTAATCTAAACCAGAATGTTTAAAATCACTAACTATTTCATTTCCAGTTGTTTTTTCATGAATATTTGAATTAGCTTCGTTCTCAAATTGTCTTGCATAAAACCAACCATTATCATCTGCAAGTTTTTTTGCTTTATTATACGCACCAGATCCTGCTTCACTTGCAGGGGTTAGTAGCACTTTAGCCCCTAAAAACCGCATCATTTTCCTTCTTTCTATTGAAGCGCTTTCTGGCATTGTAATAACACAAGGGTAGTTCTTAGATGCACAAATAAATGCAAGCCCAATACCTGTATTACCACTAGTTGCCTCAACTACAGTTTGTCCTGGCTTTAAGGTGCCATCAGCTTCGGCTTCTTCAATTATACTTAAAGCTAATCTATCTTTTACAGAGCTAGCGGGGTTAAAGTATTCTGCTTTAACATACAGCTCAACACCCTCAGGTGCTAAGTTATTAATTTTAACGCATGGCGTATTACCAACTGTTTCTAAAATACTATCAAATTTCATATTAATGATTTGTTTCTAGTTAATATTTAATTTATAACATATAAATATTAAGAGGGGGGCACATAATAATATATATAACTTCGCATAATATATATTATGTTTAATTATAAAGGTTAATAATAAAGTATTCTTTAATTTNTATTATATGCTTCTATTTAGATTTATGCCCTGGTATTAGATTAGACTCTTCAATACCAGCAATTGCACAGATTTNATCTTTGTCTGAAACATCTCCTGTAACACCAACAGCACCAATATTCCTACCATCTTTTTGAATGAGCATTCCGCCTGGTGTTGGTACAAGTTTACCGCCAGCCATTGTTTGCATTCCAGTCACTGCTGGTGCTAATCGTGGTTGACCTTCAAAAACATCTCTCAATGTGTTGGATGAAACGTTAAAAGCTAAACATGTCCATGCTTTGGCATAAGCTATATCAGATCGTATTAAACCAGATCCTTCTTCTGATAATGTTGCTCTAACAACACCCGCAACATCGATAACAGTTACTGTTAGTGGCATTAAATTCAAATCACGACCTTTTTTAAGAGCTTCTGTGCATATTGACAGAGCTTCTTCTAGATTAATCTCACCTGGGTTAATTATCATACGATTCCTTTTATAATTTTTATTTAATTATATATCTTTATGAATCACCTATTAAAGATAATTTAGTTTAAAATGATCGAATGTCAAAAGAAGATAACTTAGAATTCGAAGGTGAAGTAATAGAAACTTTGCCAAACACCACATTTAAAGTAAAACTTGAAAATGATCACGTGATTGAAGCTCATATATCTGGAAAGATGAGAAAACACTATATTAGAATTCTAACTGGTGACAAGGTTAAAGTTGAGATGAGTCCTTATGATTTAACCAAAGGTCGAATTACATTTAGAGGTAGATAACTTAAACTTTAACTGCTTTTTTTACTTCTTTAAAAACTAAATTACCCTTNTCTATATCTAACTTTATTACACCGCCAGACTTTAATGATCCAAATAAGAGCTTATCTACAAGCGGTTTTTTGATATTTTTTGATATAAACCTTTCCATAGGCCTCGCACCCATTTCTTTGTCATAACCATTCTCTGCTATCCAATTAATAACCTTAGATGATACATTTATCTCAACATTTCTTTTGTCTAGTTGAGCTTGCAATTTGATTAAAAACTTATCAACAATTGATAAAATTATCTTAGGATCTAGATAGTCAAACTGAATAATCTCATCTAGTCTATTTCTAAATTCTGGTGAAAATAGTTTATTCAATGAGCCCATTGCATCACTTTCATTAGTGGTTTTGTTGAAACCTATATTTCGTTTTGCTAGCAACTCAGCGCCTATGTTAGTAGTCATAACTACAATAATATTTCTAAAATCTGCCTTTCTTCCATTATTATCAGTTAGAACACCTGCATCCATAACTTGTAGCAAAATATTAAAAATATCTGGGTGAGCTTTTTCAATCTCATCCAGNAAAAGTACTGCATTGGGCGATTTAACTACCGCTTCAGTAAGAAGTCCACCCTGGTCAAAACCTACATAACCAGGTGGAGCTCCTATCAATCTTGATACTGTATGNCTTTCCATGTATTCACTCATATCAAATCTAATCAGATCTATACCAAGTATTTCTGAAAGCTGTTTAGTAATCTCAGTTTTACCAACACCAGTAGGTCCAGTAAATAAAAATGAACCTATGGTTTTATTATCATCTCTGAGCCCTACCCTAGACAGTTTAATGGCATTTGAAAGGGTTTCTACAGCATGATTCTGGCCAAATATAACTCTTTTTAGATTTTCTTCTAATGCTTTTAAAGACTTTTTATCTGCAGCAGTTATGCTTTGCTCAGGTATTTTAGTTATCTTAGAGATAGTTTTTTCAATATGTTTTTTTAGAACTTTAACTTTTTTATTACTTTTCCTTTTGATATTTAACATTGAGCCTGTTTCATCTATAACATCAATAGCCTTATCTGGAAGAAATCTATCATTCATATATTTTGAAGATAATTCTATTGCTGATTGAACTGATTCATTTGTAAATTCAACATTATGATATGACTCATATATAGATTTGAGGCCTGTTATGATTTCTATACACTCATCAAAATTTGGCTCATTGACATCAATTTTTTGAAACCTTCTTGACAGAGCTTGGTTTTGATTAAAAATTCCTCTGTACTCTTGAAATGTAGTAGAGCCTATACACCTTATCTCNCCTCGAGCAAGCGAAGGCTTAAGAAGGTTTGAGACATCCATTGAGCCGCCAGAAGCAGAACCAGCACCTATTATTGTGTGAATTTCGTCTATAAATAATATAGGTTTATTTTGCTTTTTTAAGAATGAAATTACAGACTTTAACCTTTTTTCAAAGTCGCCTCTATATTTAGTGCCGGCAATCAAAGCAGCGATATCTAAAGAATAAACAGTGGTATCTTTTATTATCTCNGGAACTTTACCTTCATTAATCAAACAGGCTATCCCTTCTGCTATTGCTGTTTTACCAACACCAGACTCACCAACAAGCAATGGGTTATTTTTAGTTCTCCTAGATAGGATTTGTATCATTCTTTCAACTTCTAACTTTCTACCAATTAATGAATCAATTTTATTTTCTTTTGCTAAATTATTTAAATTAATTAAGTAATCCGACTCAGGTTTTGATTCCTTTGTGTTTTCTGTTGAATCGATGCTATCAACTTCATCAGTCTCTTTTTTTTCTTTTGGACCATGTGATAAATAAGAAACAACATCCAGTCTAGATAAACCATTTTTATTTAGAAGAAATACGCTATGGCATTCTTTTTCAGAGAAAATAGCCACTAAAACATTAATTGGTTTAACAACACCTTTGCCCTGGGATTGAATGTGAAAAACAGATCGTTGCAGAACTCTTTGAAAGCCTAGGGTTGGTTGAACTTGTTTTTTAAGATCAGATCTAAGAATAGTAGTTTTTTTAAGATGGTCGTTAATAGAATCTTTAAGTTGATCAATTTTAATATTATGAGAGTCTAGACAAGAAACTACATCACTATCACTTAGAATCATTAAAAATAGATGCTCTACTGTTATATATTGAATATTAGAATCTTGAGCTTTATCAAAAAGCGATGCTATGGATATTTCTAGGTCTTTGCTAAACATATTAATCAGTTAAAGGTTCAATTTCACTTAATAGTGGATGATGATGATTTTTAGAGAGTTCATTAACTTCATGGGACATCATCTCCGCAATCTCTTTAGAAAATATACCACAAACACCCTTCCCTTTTGTATGGACCGACATCATTATTTCTGTAGCTTTATCATGGTTATGATTAAATACTGACTGAAGAACATAAACAACAAACTCCATAGGAGTGTAATCATCGTTTATTAGAATAACTTGATATAGAGGTGGCTCTTTCAGTTCAGGATCTTTTTCAAGTACAGAAGTACCAATATCATTTGAATCTGGTACTTCTGCTGAAAGTCTATTCATTACATTCTTTTAACCATTTCATCCGCGAAACCAGAACAGGATACTAAATCAGCACCTTCCATCATTCTTTCAAAATCATAGGTAACTTTTTTTGCACCAATTGCTCTTTCCATTGATTTTATTATTAAATCCGCAGCTTCAGTCCAACCCATATGTCTTAACATCATTTCAGCTGATAATATTAATGAACCAGGGTTTACTTTATCTTGTTTTGCATATTTTGGTGCAGTTCCATGGGTTGCCTCAAATACTGCATATTTATCTGATAAATTGGCCCCAGGTGCAATTCCAATACCGCCAACACATGCTGCAAGTGCATCTGATATATAGTCACCATTTAGGTTCATGGTAGCAATGACGTCGTAATCCTTTGGTCTGAGTAATATCTGTTGAAGGAAGGCATCACAAATTACATCTTTGATAATAATTTCGTTACCTGTTTTTGGATTTTTAATAACCTGCCAAGGGCCGCCGTCTAATTCAACACCACCATATTCAGTGTTAGCTATTTCATAACCCCAGTCCCTAAATGCACCTTCTGTGAATTTCATAATATTTCCTTTATGAACCAAGGTAACAGATGATCTATCGTTCTCTATTGCGTAATCTATTGCNGANTTTACTAATCTTGATGTCCCCTCAAAAGATATTGGTTTAANACCAAGACCAACATTTTGTGGAAACCTTATTTTATCGCTGTTGAATTCATTTTTTAATATACCAGCAAGCTTAATAGCATCATCAGAATTTGCTTGGAATTCTATTCCTGAATAGATATCTTCTGAATTTTCTCTAAATATAACCATATCTACATTTTGTGGCTCTTTTACAGGGGATGGAACACCATCAAAATATCTGATAGGNCTAAGACATACATATAGGTCTAAAATTTGTCTTAAAGAAACATTTAATGACCTTATGCCTCCGCCTACTGGAGTTGTTAAAGGTCCTTTAATACTTACAACATAATCCCTAAGTGCGTCTAACGTTTCNTCTGGCAACCATACATCCTCACCATACACTTGAGTTGCTTTTTCTCCACAAAAAACCTCCATCCATTCTATTTTTCTCTCACCTAAATAAGCTGTTCTAACTGCGCTATCTACGGCTTTAATCATAGCAGGAGTAATGTCGTATCCAATACCATCTCCTTCTATGTATGGTATGACTGGATTATTAGGGACAACAAGATTCCCATCAATATATGAAATTTTTTCACCACTTTCTGGAATTTGAATTTTTTCGTAAGACATTTTTTTACCCCGTAATATAAGATTTCTTAATCAAAATCGGTGATAATTATACTCCTAAATTTTTTAATATAAAACGAATTAAGCGCGATAATGGCAGAGATAAAAAAAACAGTTGTAGTTGGGATGTCTGGTGGCGTTGATTCCTCGGTTGCCGCTTACTTATTAAAAAAGCAAGGGTATGATGTTAAAGGCCTTTTTATGCAAAACTGGCAAAATGAACCGGGTGAAATTTGCACCTCTGAACAGGATTTTAAAGATGCCTCATCAGTATGTGATAAATTGGATATACCTCTTCATAGAGCAAATTTTTCTGATGAATATTGGGATAGAGTATTTAAAGATTTTTTAAGCGAGCATGAAAAAGGCAGAACACCAAATCCAGATATTCTTTGCAATAGAGAAATTAAATTTAAATCTTTTTTAGATTACGCATTAAAGATTGGAGCTGATCTTATTGCTACCGGGCATTATGCAGATACTATAAGCAAAAATGGTACGACCTATCTCACCAGAGCTATTGATAATACAAAAGACCAAACGTATTTTCTTCATGAGGTAAGCTCTGAAGAATTTTCTAAAACTATTTTTCCATTAGGAAATATGAAAAAAGATGATGTTAGGAAATTAGCAATGAGCTTGGGTTTAGTAAATGCAGAAAAAAAAGATTCTGTAGGAATATGTTTTGTTGGAGAAAGAAATCTTAAAGATTTTTTGGGTCGGTTTATAAACTTTAAATCTGGCATTATCAAAGATAATGATAATAATGTGATTGGTCAACATAATGGCGCATTGCTATATACAGAAGGTCAAAGGCAGGGTCTAAAAATTGGTGGGGTTAAGGGAAGACCTGAACTCCCTTGGTATGTTTATAAAAAGGATATACCGAATAATACTATTTATGTTTGCCAGGGTGTTGATCATGAGCTTTTGATGAGCTCTAGAGTGACGATTGATTCACTACATAAAATTAATAAGGATGAGCTAAAATTACCATTTGATTGCTATGTTCAAGTAAGGCACCTGCAGAAACCGATTGCTGCACAATTAAACTATGATAATTCTAATTACTTCATTAACTTTAAGAAGCCAGTTAGAGCTGCTGCACCTGGACAATCGGCAGTAATATATAAAGATAACATATGCATAGGTGGTGGTATTATCTCCAAATCTTTCAGTAGTACTAAATAGAACTATAAAATAATATAAAATAAATTATGAATAAAAACTTTAATAATATATCTCCTTTAGATAATAGATATTCAGGCAAAATTGAACCAACGCGCGCAAATTTTTCAGAAGGTTCTTTAGTAAAAATTAGATATACCATAGAAATACAGTGGTTAATTTTCATTTGTGTTAACAAGCCAAAACTATTTAAATCCATTAGCAAAACAACAATTAATAAATTACTTAAACTCAAGGACTCATTTGATGAAACAAGTGTAGCTAGAATTAAAGAAATCGAGTCAGTGACCAACCATGATGTCAAAGCGATTGAATACTTTATTAGAGAGCAATTTGAAAAAGATAGCGTATTAAAAAATTATGTTCACCTTATCCATTTTGGGCTAACAAGCGAAGATATTAATTCATTGTCTTACGCCGTAATGATTAAGAATGGAATCACTTTATATTTAGAAGAATTAAATATTTTAAAAAATGATATTAAATCTAAATCAAAAAAATGGTCTAAAGAAGTATTTCTTGCAAGAACTCATGGACAGCCAGCCTCTCCTTCTACTTTAGGAAAAGAAATGTCCGTATTTAATTTGAGGCTATATGACCAAATCAAGGTATTAAAAAATATATCCCCACTTGCTAAGTTTAGTGGCGCTACCGGCAATTATCATACTTTTAAAATTCTGGACTCAAGCTATAACTGGCAATCGTTTACTGCAAAATTTATTAAACAATTTAAAGTAAATCAGAACACGCATACTACACAAATAGAACCACATGATTGGATAGCAGAAACATCTCACTGTATAGTAAGAATTAACAACATACTAATGGATCTAAGCCAAGATTCATGGATATATATATCAAACGAAATTTTTAAATTAAAGCTTTTAAAAAATGAAGTTGGGTCTTCAACAATGCCGCATAAGGTTAATCCTATTGATTTTGAAAATAGCGAAGGCAATCTAGGTTTATCGAATGCTTTATTTGATTATTTTGCCAATAAATTAACCAAATCACGTCACCAAAGAGACTTGTCTGATTCAACAGTTTTAAGAAATGTTGGCCTTGGATTTGGCTATTCAATTATTGCAATTAAGTCACTTTCAAAAGGTTTAGGTAAAATAGAACCTAATAAAAAATTTATATCTAATGAACTTGACGATAATTGGGAAGTACTAGCCGAACCAATCCAAACCATAATGAGGTTTGAAGGTATACCAAATGCTTACGAACAACTTAAAGAGCTTTCAAGAGGATCTAAGTTAGACAAGGATAGTTATATAAATTTTGTTAAAAATTTAAATATCTCAAAAAATTCAAAAGAAACACTTCTAGCACTTACACCTGCTTCATATATTGGATCAGCTGTCGAGCTAGCAAATACTATAAAATAGTAAATTATGTAGTATAACTACATAAAATAATTCCAAATATGCTTTACCTAAAGCTTTAAATATAGTCGTTGACTGAATAAAACAAATATTATTAACTAGACTACATAAATTAATTATAGGTCACAATCATGAGCGAAACAGATATTAATAATATTAGTAATATACATAGAATGAACTCTTCAAATTGGAGCTCTATAAATCCAGAGTATGTAAAAAGAATGCGTGTTCAAAATCAATTCCAGTCAGGAATAGATATTGCTAAATATACAGCCTCTATAATGAGAAGAGACATGGATGATTATGATGGTGATACAAGTAAATATACTCAATCACTTGGTTGCTGGCATGGATTTATTGGACAGCAAAAGCTTATTTCGATAAAAAAACATTTTCAAACAACTGATAAGAAATATCTTTATTTATCTGGATGGATGGTTGCTGCTCTAAGATCAGAATTTGGTCCATTACCCGATCAATCAATGCATGAAAAAACATCTGTTGCTTCGTTAATTTCAGAGCTATATACCTTCCTAAGGCAGGCAGATGCTAGAGAATTAGGTGGGTTATTTAGAGAGCTGGATAAAGCAGATGATTTAAATAAACCAAAAATTCAATCTAAAATAGATAATTTTCAAACCCATATTGTTCCAATCATTGCAGATATCGATGCGGGATTTGGCAATGAGGAAGCTACTTACTTAATGGCCAAACAAATGATTGAAGCAGGAGCTTGTTGTATACAGATTGAAAATCAAGTTTCTGATGAAAAACAATGTGGGCATCAAGATGGAAAAGTGACTGTTCCCCATGCTGATTTCTTGGCTAAAATCAACGCTGTAAGATATGCATTCCTAGAGTTAGGTGTTGATGATGGGGTTATTGTTGCAAGAACAGATTCACTTGGTGCTGGTCTTACTAAACAGATTGCTGTTACTAAAGAAAAAGGTGATTTGGGAGATCAATACAACTCATTTTTAGATGTTGAAGAAGTAACTGCTGATGAAATGAACCATGGTGATGTCTTNATTAATCAGGATGGGAAGCTTGTTAGACCAAAAAGACTTCCAAGTAATTTGTATAAATTCAAGGAAGGAACAGGAGAGGCTCGATGCATTCTTGATAGCATAACAAGTTTACAAAATGGAGCTGATTTAATATGGATTGAAACCGAAAAACCACATATTGGGCAAATTGGCGCGATGATGAGTGAAATAAAGAAAGTTATTCCTAATGCCAAGCTTGTTTATAATAACAGCCCATCTTTCAATTGGACTTTAAACTTTAGACAACAAGTCTTTGATTTGATGGANAAACAGGGTAATGATGTTAGTGCCTACGATAGAGNTGATCTAATGAATGAAAAGTATGATAATTCAGATCTATCAAGTTTAGCTGATGAAAAAATCAAAACCTTCCAAAGCGATGCAGCCAGAGAAGCTGGTATATTTCATCATTTAATTACATTGCCAACCTACCATACAGCCGCCCTATCCACAGATAACTTAGCTAAAAGGTATTTTGGTGATGAGGGTATGCTTGGCTATGTAAAAGGCGTCCAAAGAAAGGAAATAAGAGAAGGTATTGCGTGTGTGAAACACCAAAACATGGCTGGATCAGACATGGGTGATGATCATAAGGAGTATTTTGCAGGCGATGCTGCGTTAAAAGCATCTGGTGAAGATAATACTATGAACCAGTTCTAGACCTCATCACAGTTACTCGGATCTGTTCTCCCACAGATCTGACATGGTGAGCCTGATTCCAGGTTCGCCATGCCCCCGCAAGAACCTTTAATTGGTTGATTTCTTAGAATAAGACCAATTGCCAAACCCAAGAAAGATGTTCCTATTATTAAGAAAGTTATTAAGAAGTTACTCATACTCAGAATAATACCATGCATCTGTGTATCTAAATTCTAATTTATCAGCTTCTTGCATTATAAACATAGCCGCTATTTCGTTGTCATTAGCCACTTTAATGGCATTATTAGTACTCATAACATTAAATGCTGTTGCTAAAGCATCAGCGTGTGCAGCTGATACTTTAGATACCACGGTTACGGATAAGGAATCATTTAAAATAGATTTTTTTGTAATGGGATTAAGAGTGTGCGTAATCCTTTTACCAGTTTTGTCAAATGTATAATTTCTATATTCACCCGATGTTGCTATAGATATTTTTTTACCATCTTTGTTAGTAATCAGCTTCCCAGGTTTTTGAGTTAATAGCCTTGGGTCTTGTATGGCCAATAGCCAATTATCATTATGACTATAGCCTTTAACAGTTAACTCTCCTCCGATTTCAACTATAAAGTTATTAAAATTATTTAATTCTAAATAAGTAACAATCTTATCAACAGCATAACCTTTTGCTATAGATGATAAATCAAACCAAAAGTCACCGTTTTTATTTAATGTTTGATTAGTTTTATTAAGCAAAAAAAATGATGTGCCATCTGTAGATAAGTCTTTATTAAAAGTAGGTGAAAAACCAAGTGAACTAGAATATTTACCTAGTTTTATATCGTATGAATTATTTGTTAGAGCACTAATATTATTAGCAATTTCTAATATTTTAAATAAATCATTTGAGACTTTAATATCTGTAGAATTTGGTGATGAGTTTATTTTGGCAATTTCAGAGTCCTCTTTGTAATTAGAGGCAACATAATCTATCTTNTTAATAATATCTTTAATTNCTATCTTGTGTGAGTCATTGAGGTACTTTGTTGTAGTAAGGNTCCATGTTGTTCCATATGCCTCTCCTTTAAATATATATGTACTTGAAGAGTTATGGTTATAGGCTATCANCAAACATAAAAAGCCTACAAAAAGAGCTATTAATTTAGATATATATGATCTTTTAACCAATGTTTGATTAGCCACCAAAGTCGTCTAATGCAATATTCTCTGGCTCAACACCAAGATTGATAAGAAGATCTATAACTGCTTTATTCATCATTGGAGGGCCGCACATATAATATTCGCAATCTTCTGGGGCTTCATGAGAACTGAGGTAATTTTTATATAACACATTATGTATAAAACCCGTATCACCTTCCCAATCATCCTCAGGCTGGGGATCAGATAATGCAACATGCCATTCAAAATTATCATATTTTTCAGCTAATGCATTAAACTCTTCAACATAAAACATTTCTTTGAGACTTCTAGCNCCATACCAGAAAGTTATTTTTCTATCAGAATTCAGTCTAAGTAATTGATCAAAAATATGTGATCTCATCGGNGCCATACCTGCACCACCTCCAACGAAAACCATTTCATTAGAAGTTTCTTTTGCAAAAAACTCACCAAATGGACCAAACACTTTAACCTTATCACCAGGCTT
>JGI26246J51724_1000794_pt1 | contig 15055 bp, 14 predicted proteins | sample SaaInlLV_10m_DNA_FD_51724 | JGI IMG/M metagenome (IMG submission 51724) | reverse complement strand
TGTGTTCAACTTCACAATACTTTAATGGGTCGTGGAGATATTATCAAAGAAACAACTCTTGAAATATTTAATACAAAAAAATCTTCTGAGTGGAATTATGTTCCTAGCGTTTCTTTAAATCATGTTGAGACACTTGTAACATCTCCTGATGTTGATATTTGGGATGAATTTGACAGATCAATTGGACATCATTTTAATTTATCAATTGACTTAAATGGATGTACTGGATGTGGAGCTTGTGTTATTTCATGTCATGCTGAGAATAATGTTCCTGTTGTTGGTAAAAGAGAAGTTAGAAAATCTAGAGACATGCATTGGTTAAGAATAGACAGATACTATTCTTCAGCTGAAACATTCTCTGGTGACAATACTACTAAAGATAATATTAACGGTTTAAGTGATTCATTATCTGTTTTTGGTGAAATGGAAAATCCATCCGAAAATCCTCAGGTTGCTTTTCAGCCAGTTATGTGTCAACATTGNAATCATGCTCCGTGTGAAACAGTTTGTCCAGTAGCTGCAACATCACATGGTAGACAAGGTCAAAATCACATGGCTTATAACAGATGTGTTGGTACTAGATATTGTGCTAACAACTGTCCATATAAAGTAAGAAGATTTAACTGGTTCTTATATAATAATAATAATGAGTTTGATTTTAACATGAACGATGATTTGGGTAAAATGGTTTTAAANCCAGATGTTGTTGTTAGATCAAGAGGAGTTATGGAAAAATGTTCTATGTGTATTCAAAAAACACAAAAAACAATATTAGATGCTAAGCTTGAAGGAAGAGAAATTAAGGATGGTGAATTTCAGACCGCTTGTTCTTCTGCTTGTGAAACTGGAGCAATTGTGTTTGGAGATGTTAATGACGAGGATAGTAAAGTGTTAGAGTTAAAAGAGGATGATAGAATGTATCATCTTTTAGAAAGTGTAGGTACAAAACCAAATGTTATGTACCAAGTTAAAATAAGAAATACGTAAAAAGATAAATATATATGTCATCTCATTACGAAGCACCAATTAGAAAACCTTTAGTAACTGGTAATAAGTCATATCATGATGTTTCAAATGATATTGCCGCTGCTATTGAAGGTAAAGCCAACAAACAATGGTGGATAGTTTTTTCTATTGCATTAGTTGCTTTTTTATGGGGAGTTGGCTGTATGATTTACACTATTTCAACAGGAATTGGTGTATGGGGATTAAATAAAACTGTCGGTTGGGCTTGGGATATTACAAACTTTGTTTGGTGGATTGGTATTGGACATGCAGGTACATTAATATCTGCAGTTTTATTACTGTTTAGACAAAAATGGAGAATGGCGATTAATAGATCAGCTGAAGCCATGACAATATTTTCTGTAATTCAAGCTGGTTTATTCCCTATAATACACATGGGTCGTCCTTGGTTAGCATATTGGGTATTACCAATTCCTAACGCATATGGATCGTTGTGGGTAAACTTTAACTCTCCTTTATTGTGGGACGTTTTTGCAATATCCACATATTTATCAGTTTCTCTAGTGTTTTGGTGGACGGGTCTATTACCTGATTTTGCTATGATAAGAGATAGAGCTGTAAAACCCTTTCAGAAAAAAATATACAGTTTAGTTAGTTTTGGATGGACAGGTAGAGCTAAAGATTGGCAAAGATTTGAAGAGGTTTCTTTAGTATTAGCTGGTTTAGCNACTCCATTAGTATTATCAGTTCATACAATTGTATCTTTTGATTTCGCTACATCTGTTATNCCTGGTTGGCATACAACTATTTTCCCTCCTTATTTTGTTGCAGGGGCAATATTCTCTGGATTTGCGATGGTTAATACATTGCTAATTATCATGAGAAAGGTTTCTAATCTAGAAAATTATATAACCGTACAGCATATCGAATTAATGAATATNGTAATAATGATTACTGGATCTATTGTAGGTACAGCATATATAACTGAACTCTTTATTGCTTGGTACTCTGGTGTTGAATATGAACAATATGCTTTTTTAAATAGAGCAACAGGTCCGTATTGGTGGGCTTATTGGGCGATGATGACATGTAATGTCTTTTCTCCTCAGCTAATGTGGATAAAGAAATTAAGAACTAGTATACTTTTCTCGTTTTTTATTTCAATTGTTGTAAATATTGGCATGTGGTTTGAAAGATTTGTTATNATTGTCACTTCGTTACATAGAGATTATCTACCTTCTTCTTGGACAATGTTTTCTCCAACGTTTGTAGATGTAGGAATATTCGTAGGAACCATTGGATTCTTTTTTGTATTATTTTTATTATACTCAAGAACCTTTCCTGTGATTGCTCAAGCTGAAGTAAAAACAATATTAAAAACTTCGGGTGATAATTATAAAAAAAATAGAGATAANAAATAATGGCTGATAAAATTTTACATGCCGTATACGATGATGATGATAAGTTAATGGATGCTGTCAAAGATTTGAGATCATCAAACTTTTCAATTGACGAAGTTTATACTCCNTTTCCAGTTCATGGACTTGATAAAGCTTTAGGTTTAAAGCCAACTAGATTAGCTATTTTATCTTTTATTTATGGATGTATTGGATTTTGTTTTGCAATCTTCATGATGAACTATATTATGATAGTCGATTGGCCTCAAAATATTGGAGGAAAACCAAGTTTTTCATTTATTGAAAATTTGCCTTCTTTTGTGCCAATTATGTTTGAACTTACAGTATTTTTTGCTGCCCATTTAATGGTTATAACTTTTTATTTAAGAAGTAAATTATGGCCTTTCAAAGAAGCAGAAAATCCAATGCCCTCCACGACAGATGATAAGTTTTTAATAGAAATCAAATTTCATGGTGATGGAAAAGCATTAGAAGCAGCTGTTAAAAAAACAGATGTACTCGAAGTTAAAATAATCGATAATAAAGAATCTAACTAATGAAAAAATATACTTTTTTTAGCGTGATGATATTGTTTAGTGTTTTAACCGCGTCTTGTTTTGATAAATCAAAACCTAACTACCAGTTCTTTCCCAACATGTATGAATCTGTAGGTTACAGTACATATGAAGAGTCAGATGCTTTTGCTAATGGAATTGAAGCTCAAATTCCTGTTGAAGGAACCATCCCAAGAGGTTGGGTTCCTTATGAATATTTAGATACTAACGAAGGTTATGAATTAGCAAAAAACAATTTGNTATCCCCTTTAGAAACAAGTGATGAAAATATATCAAAGGGCAAGGAGTTATACAATATTTATTGTGCAGTTTGTCACGGTTCAAAGGGAGATGGTCAAGGAATATTAATGACAAATGAAAAGTTTTTAGGTATTCCAAGTTACGCCGACAGAGATATAACTGAAGGAAGTATTTATCATGTTTTAATGTATGGTAAAAATTTAATGGGTTCTCATGCTAGTCAAGTAAATGCCAAAGAAAGATGGCAAATTTCACAGTATGTAATAAGTTTAAGAGAAAAATTAATAAAATAAATTAATGTATCACGTTTCTAAAAATATAAAAATCTTCTCACTCACCTTGATGGTATTAGGTGTCCTTGGCTTAGGTTTTAGTTTTTATTCTGTACCAAAAACTATTGAAGAAGCTAAAGAAATGGTTGCAGATTCACATTCTGATGGTCATCATGAAGATGAAACACTTAGCTTAGAGGATTCGCATGCAATTGATGATTCACATGTATCTGCNAATAATCATAATGAAGAGGATACTCATTCATNATCTCATGATGAACACCTACTGCATTATTTACAAAATCGTCCATGGTCTGCTTTATATGTAGCTGCATTATTTTTTATGTTTTTATCATTAGGTACTTTGGCTTTTTATGCAATTCAAAGAGCTTCACAAGCAGGTTGGTCTCCGTTGTTATTTAGAGTGATGGAAGGAATCACAGCTTATTTGCTTCCAGGTACATTAATCATATTAGTAATATTGATTCTATCTTCACTACACTTGAATCACCTTTTTGTTTGGATGGATCCTGAAGTTGTTGCTCATGATAAGATAATTCAAGGAAAAGTAGGGTATTTAAATTCACCCTTTTTAATTGCTAGAGCTATTTTCTATATTGCAGGGTGGAATTTTTATAGATATATTTCTAGAAAATATTCTTTAGCTCAAGATAATTCCTCAGATATTTCTAACCATACAAAAAACTTCAAGTGGTCTGCTGGATTCTTAGCATTTTTTATAGTTACAGAATCTATGATGTCATGGGATTGGATAATGTCAGTTGATCCTCATTGGTTTAGTACATTATTCGGATGGTACGTATTTGCAAGTATGTTTGTTTCTGGGATTACTACTATTGCATTGATTACGATTTATTTAAAATCAAAAGGTTATTTACAAAAGGTAAATCACAATCATATTCATGATTTAGGAAAATTCATGTTTGGTGTTAGTGTCTTTTGGACTTACTTATGGTTTTCTCAATTTATGCTAATCTGGTATGCAAATATTCCTGAAGAAGTTACTTACTTTATTACAAGAATTGAAGATTATAATCTTCCTTTTTTCGGTATGATTGCATTAAATTTTATTTTTCCTTTACTATTGTTAATGAATAGTGATTATAAAAGAGTTAATTGGTTTATAGTAATGACAGGAATAATAATTTTAATTGGACANTACATTGACGTTTTTAACATGATTATGCCAGCCACAGTTGGTGATCAGTGGTTTATTGGAATTCCTGAACTTTCAGGCATTTCTTTCTTTGCTGGATTATTTATTTATGTGGTATTTAACAGTCTATCAAAAGCTCCTTTAGAGCCGTCAGGAGACCCATTAATTAAAGAAAGTGAAAAATTTGTTTACTAAATATTTTAAATGACAGTATTACTTATAATAACAATTTTAATCTTAACAGGAATTGCCTTGTGGCAAATCACTAAGATATTTGAACTGTCTCAATTAGGACAAAAAAAGGATGATTCTCAGATTGCTACTGAAAAAGATAACGATTTAAACGGCAAATTAATGTTTGCTTTTTTGGTCTTTATTTATGCAGTAACTATTTATTCTTTTTGGACATATTCAAAAGTACTTCTGCCTGAGTCGGCATCTGCACACGGACCAGCTTACGACACATTACTTTGGATATCTTTTGCTGTTATTCTATTTGCACAAACTTTAACTCAGGCTGTGTTACATATTTTTGCATATCAATATAGAGGAATAAATAATCGAAAAGCTTATTTTTTCACTCATGATAATAAACTTGAATTTGTTTGGACAATTATCCCTGCTATTATCTTTTTTCTTTTAATTATTTACGGAATGATTACATGGGGAAAAATCATGAACTTTGAAGAAGATGAGGATGCTTTAGTTGTGGAATTATATGCACAGCAATGGAACTGGAAAGCAAGATATGGTGGAGAAGATAACGTTCTTGGAGATGCCAATGTTAGATTCTTAAATGATTTTGATGGTAAAAACCCTATTGGTATTGATTCATCTGATCCTAACGGAATGGATGATTTTGTTGTAACTCAAGAATTCCATCTTCCAGTTAACAGAAAGGTAATATTTAAACTAAGATCTCAAGATGTCTTGCATTCTGCTTACATGCCACATTTTAGAGCTCAAATGAATTGTGTTCCAGGAATGATTACTGAATTTTCTTTTACTCCAACTAAAACTACAGATGAGATGAGAATGAATTCAGATGTTGTAGATAAGGTAAATAGAATTAATAAAATTAGATTCGAAAACAGTAAATTGCTTACTGCAAAAGGAGAAGAATCGCTGGAGCCATATCAATTTGACTACTTATTGTTATGTGCTAAAATATGTGGAACATCTCACTATAATATGCAAATGAAAATAGTAGTTGAATCTGAAAAAGATTATGAAAAATGGGTTGCTAAGCAGCAAATATTTTCAGAAGTAATTCAATAATATAATATGTCAGAAGTTTCAAGTATTCCGCATTCAAATCATGATGATCACCATCATCACAAAGAAACGTTTATTACTAAATATATTTTTAGTCAGGATCATAAAATGATTGCTAAACAATATTTGATTTTAGGAGTATTGTTTATGGGTTTTATTGGTGTGGCTATGTCTCTATTATTTAGACTTCAACTAGCTTGGCCTGAACAATCTTTTGCAGTTTTTGATATTTTTTTAGGAGATTGGGCACCTGAGGGTGTAATGGATCCTAATATTTATTTAGCCTTAGTAACTATCCACGGTACTATAATGGTGTTTTTTGTACTAACTGCTGGCTTAAGTGGGACTTTTAGTAATTTATTAATTCCATTGCAGATTGGTGCCAGAGATATGGCTTCTGGTCTTTTAAATATGATTTCTTTCTGGTTGTTTTTTCTTTCCAGTATGATCATGCTTGCATCTTTATTTGTAGAAGCAGGACCAGCTGCTGCAGGATGGACAATTTATCCTCCTTTAAGTGCATTGCCTCAAGCTCAACCTGGTTCGGGTATGGGAATGACACTTTGGTTGATTTCAATGGCTATTTTTGTTGCTTCATCATTACTTGGATCACTTAATTACATTGTTACAGTTATAAATTTAAGAACAAAAGGAATGTCTATGTTCCGACTTCCTTTAACAATATGGGCATTTTTTGTTACTGCTATAATTGGAGTTATTTCTTTCCCTGTTTTGCTTTCAGCTGCATTATTGTTGATAATGGATAGAAGTTTTGGAACTTCATTTTTTCTTTCCGATATTTTTGTTCAAGGCGAAGTTCTTCATTATCAAGGTGGTTCTCCAGTATTATTTGAACATCTTTTTTGGTTTTTAGGTCACCCAGAAGTATATATCGTATTATTACCAGCATTAGGTATTACATCCGAAATTATAGCTACTAATTCAAGAAAACCAATTTTTGGTTATAGAGCTATGGTAGCATCTATTTTAGCTATTGCATTTTTATCTACTGTTGTTTGGGGACATCATATGTTTATTTCTGGAATGAATCCTTTTCTTGGTTCAGTATTTACATTTACTACCCTTTTAATTGCTATTCCATCAGCTGTAAAAGCATTTAATTATATTACTACTCTTTGGAAAGGTAATTTACAATTTAATCCAGGGATGTTGTTTTCTATTGGCCTTGTATCAACTTTTATTACTGGTGGTCTTACAGGAATTATTCTTGGTGACAGTACACTTGATATTAATATTCATGATACTTACTTTGTTGTAGCACATTTTCATTTAGTTATGGGTATTTCAGCTCTTTATGGACTATTTGCCGGTGTATACCATTGGTTTCCTAAATTGTTTGGAAGAATGATGAATAAAAATTTAGGATTTATACATTTTTGGATTACTGCTATAGCTGCATATGGTGTGTTTTTTCCAATGCATTTCATTGGAATGGCAGGTTTGCCTAGAAGATATTATACTAATACTGCTTTTCCTTATTTTGATGATTTAGCTAATATAAATGTCGTAATTACAGTTTTTGCTTTGCTAGCAGGTGCTGCTCAATTAGTCTTTTTATATAACTTTATATCAAGTATGTTCTTTGGAAAAAAAGCTGAACAAAATCCTTGGAGATCAAACACTATGGAATGGACTGCGCCTGTTGAACATATTCATGGTAACTGGCCTGGAGAAATACCACACGTTCACAGATGGGCATACGATTACAGTAAGCCTGGTCAAAAAGAAGATTTTGTTCTTCAAACTACTCCACTTGGTAAAGACGAAAAAGAAACTGAACACTAGTTTATTGTTTTAAATATCGTTTTTCTTTTACTTATATTTGGATAAATGAATGAAAATTTAGATCCTACTGTTAATGATTTTAATAGTGAAGAATTAGAGATAGACAAGGCCCTAAGGCCACTATCTTTTGATGATTTTGCTGGACAAGATCAAATTCTTGATAATCTTAAAGTTTTTGTTGAGGCATGTAATCAACGTTCAGATGCCTTAGATCATACTTTATTTCATGGACCTCCAGGTCTAGGAAAAACAACACTTGCACATATTGTCGCTAATGAATTGGGTGTAAATTTAAAAGTCACATCTGGACCTGTCTTAGATAAACCAGGAGATCTTGCAGGTTTACTAACAAATTTAGAGCCTAGAGATGTTTTGTTTATTGATGAAATTCACAGGTTAAGTCCAATAGTTGAAGAGTATTTATATTCTGCAATGGAGGATTACAAAATTGATATAATGATAGAGACTGGACCTAATGCTAGAACAGTTCAGATAAATTTAAATCCATTTACACTAATTGGAGCGACAACAAGATCAGGTCTCTTAACCGCCCCAATGAGAGCTAGATTTGGAATCAATAGTAGACTTGAGTATTATAAAACTGAACTACTCTCAACTATTGTAGAAAGAAGCTCAGAGATATTAAATATTGAAATACATAGTTCTGCTGCTATTGAAATAGCTGGAAGAAGTAGAGGGACACCTAGGATATCTAATTCACTTTTAAGAAGGGTAAGAGATTTTGCTCAGATTAAAGGAAATGGAATTATCGATATGGAAATAACGAGATTTGCTTTGAAATCATTAAATGTTGATAAGAACGGTCTTGACGAAATGGATAATAAAATTTTAAGAACCCTTATCGATAAGTTTAAGGGAGGTCCCGTAGGTATTAATACATTATCAACTGCAGTTTCTGAAAGTGCTGAAACTATTGAAGAGGTTTATGAACCTTTTTTGATTCAGCAGGGTTTTATCCTTAGAACACCAAGAGGTAGAGAGGTTACTAAATTAGCTTATGATCATTTAGGTTTAAAAAAAGCTCAATCTCAGGACGAACTGTTTTAACAAAGTAATTAAAAACACACAACTCAATGAAACTAAATAACTTGTTTTATGATCTTTTAATTGATCTACAATTGCCAGAGTTTTATGCAGAAATTTTAAATTTAATTTTAGTTTCAGTATTAATTTTTATCTCTGTTTTTATCATTAACTTTTTATCAAAGAAAATTATAATTAATTTTCTTGAACAAATTTCAAAAAAATCTAAAACTAATTTTGATGATTTTTTAATCAGAAACAAAATTCAAATTTATTTATCTAGACTAATTCCTCTGTTTTTTCTATATTGGATTTCTCCATTTTGGNTTGAAGATTTTCAAGCTTTACTTGTCTANGCTGTTTTAGTTTTAGAAATCTATTTTATTATTCTATTAGTTTGGATCATTAGAAATTTTTTGAATGCTACTAAAGATTTTTTTAAAACGGTAGACTCTTTGAAGGGTAAACCAATTGAGAGTTTTATTCAAGTAGCTATGATACTAGTTTGGTTTACGGCTATCATAGTAATATTTTCAATTCTTACAGGAACTGACGTAGGAACTTTTCTTACAGCAATGGGTGCGCTTTCAGCAGTTATTTTATTAATTTTTAAAGACACTATATTAGGATTCGTTGCAAGCGTTCAGTTAAGCTCAAATGATTTAATTAGAATAGGGGATTGGATAACGATGGAAAAGTTTGGTGCTGACGGCGATGTGATAGAGATTAATTTAAACTCTGTGAAAATTCAAAACTTTGATAAAACCATAACAACAATTCCCACTTACAAATTAATTTCTGATTCATTTAAAAATTGGAGAGGAATGAGTGATTCTAANGGNAGAAGAATTAAAAGAGCTTTATTGATTAAAGGATCTTCAATCAGATTTATGAATAAAGATGAAGTNTCAAAATTAACAAATATTGCACTTTTATCNAGCTATGTTGCTTCAATCGAAAAAGAAATCAGTAACCATAATTCAAAATTAAATATCGAATTTGATGATAAAATAAACGGNAGAAATCTCACAAATATTGGGTTGTTTAGAAAGTATATTGAAGAATATTTAGTTGCAAATGAATTGATTAATAATGAAATGACTATAATGTGTCGTCAATTAACTCCAACATCTCAAGGNGTTCCACTGGAGATTTATGCTTTTGTTANTGATAAAGAATGGAAAAACTATGAAAATATTGTTGCAGATATATTCGATCATCTATTAGCTTCTTTAAAAAGTTTTGATCTTGAATTATTTGAGCTACCATCAAATTTTAAAGTTTAATATGAAAAATATTATAATCTTTTTTTGTCTTTTAATTTGTTTTTCAGTTCAAGGACAAACTAATAAGAACTCAGAGTGTACGAATATATATCTTATTAGACATGCTGAAAAAGACAGGACNAATAAGAATAATACTAATCCTCATTTAAACTCTTTAGGGATAAAAAGATCACTTAAATGGAAAGAGTTTTTTAAAAATATAGATTTTGATATTATTTATTCTACTAACTATAACAGAACTTTAGAAACTATAAAACCTTTTTCTGAAGACGGAACTAAACTTGTAATTTATAAACCTTCTAAGATTAATTACAATAAATTTATTTCCAAAAATAGAGGCAAAACTATTTTAGTGGTTGGCCATAGTAATACAATCCCCACATTTACTAATAATATCTTAAATAAAAACATCTATAATAATATTGAGGATAATAATAATTCTAATTTGTATGTTGTGAGTATTTGTGATGGGACAGGTTCTCAAAATTCTCTTTATTTTGTTGAATAATGAATTCTAATTTTAATAGTTTACCGAAAGTTGAATTACACGTTCATTTAGATTGTTGCCTTAGTTATAAGGCGTTAAAAAAAATCAATCCTAAAATAAGCTATGATGACTTTCAGACCCAATTTATTGGCACTTCTTGCAGTTGTCTGAAAGACTATATTAAATGCGCTGACAGAGCATTAGAATATATGCAAACAAAAGAAGAACTTGATATTATTGTAGAGGATATTTTTGATCAATTTAAAGCTGATAACGTTGTATACGCAGAAATTAGATTTGCCCCTCTTCTTCATTTAAACAAGGGATTACGTCCTATGCAAGTTGTTGAGATTATAAGTAAAAAAACAATAGAAAAATCTAAAATCACAGGTATTGAAGTTAATTTAATTTTATGTACACTAAGACATTACTCTGAAAAACAAAGCCTAGAAACAATTAACTTAATTAAAGATTTTTCAGGTGATAATGTTGTNGGGTTTGATATTGCTGCTGACGAGGCAGGATTTCCTCTTGATAATCATATTCAGGCATTTAAACTTGCAAAAGAAAGTAATATATATTGTACAGCTCATGCAGGTGAAGCTTTAGGGGCTAATAGCGTTTTAGAGAGTTTAGAAAAACTAAAACCCTCAAGAATTGGTCATGGTGTTAGAAGTGTTGAGAACAAATCTTTATTAAAAAAATTAAAAGAAAATAACATCCATTTAGAGCTTTGTTTAACCAGTAACATCGTTACAAAAGTTTATGATAGCTTTAAGGATCATCCTGTTGATTTTTTATATAATAATGAGTTTTCAATAAGTATCAACACTGATGGAAGGACAATTTCTGATACTAATTTAAATAAAGAGTATAATATTTTAGGAACTCATTTTAAATGGATTAAGAGTCATTTTTTAAAAGTAAATATCAACTCAATGNAAGCTTCTTTTGCTAAATCAAATATTAAAACAAAAATTATTTCACTTTTAAAATCATCTTATATTTAAAATTAGTGGTTACAACTATTTCATTTTTCAAATACAACACAAATAAATTTTGGGCATTTAAGCAAATGTATTTAGCTTTTGAGCTAATGAATAAAGTCTCTGGACTTAGTTTTTTTAAATTACTTGGAACAGGAGCTGGAGCAGGGTTCAGTCTTTACCCTGACTTTAGCACTTATTCAATACTTTGTGTATGGAAAGATCGATTAAGTGCTGACGATTTTATTAGTAGCAGTAATCATTCTTTNCTTATTTCAAAGAAAGCTTTTTCTAGAGAGGATTATTTTTTGAACCCTATCCATAGTCATGGTAAATGGGATGGAGTGAATCCTTTTAAAGGAAAGAATGTTCCTGTAGATAAATCCAATAAAATTGCTATTATAACTAGAGCTACATTAAATTTTGGAAAGCTATTTGAGTTTTGGAAATCTGTTCCTAAAGCTTCTAATGCAATAAAAAATGCTTCTGGTGTTATTTGGTTTAAAGGNATTGGTGAACTTCCATTTATTCAACAAGCGACATTTAGTATATGGGANAATGTTGAATCTGTTATTGATTTTGCGTATAAAAATAAAAATCATGCCGAAATAGTTAAAAAAACAAGACAAAGAAATTGGTATAAAGAGGACTTGTTTGTTAGATTTGAAATTATTGAAAAAAAGATTAAAGTATTTAAACATTGAAAAAAGCAATTATTATAGGTTCTGGTATTGGGGGAATTGCTACAGCTTTAAGGCTTAGATCAATGAATTATGATGTCACAGTTTTTGAAAATAATAATTATCCTGGTGGTAAATTAGCAAGCTTTGATTTGGGCCCCTATAGATTTGATGCAGGACCATCTTTACTTACAATGCCTCATTTTATAGATGAGCTATTTGATCTGTTTAACGAAAACCCAAGAGATTATTTTAATTATAAAAAAAAAGATATATCCTGTAGGTATTTTTGGGATGACGGAACAAAGCTTAACGCATATTCAGAAAAATCTAAATTTATAAATGAAATTAACAAGGTTCTGGGAGTAAAAGAATCAACAATCTCTACTTATCTTCTTAATGCTAAAAGAAAGTATGATTTGACTAAAAGTATGTTTTTAGAACAATCACTACACAAATTAAAAACTTATTTATCTAAAGATTTNTTAATAGGTCTTNGCAATGTTTTTTCATTTCAAATTAATAAAACACTTAATCAAGTTAACGAACTCGAATTGAAAGAACCACATTTAGTTCAGCTCTTCAATCGTTTTGCAACCTACAACGGATCTTCACCTTATAAAACACCAGGAATGATGACTTTAGTTCAACATCTTGAGCAAGAGTATGGAACTTATGTTTCTGATAAAGGAATGAATAATATTACAAAATCTTTGTATGATTTAGCTTTAAGACAAGGAATAGATTTTAAGTTTAATAGCTTTGTGTCACAAATATTNGTCTCAGGTAAAAGAGCTATTGGTGTNTCTGTTGGAGAAGAATCTTATAGCAGTGATATTGTTGTTTCTAATATGGATATTGTTCCGACTTACAGGAATTTATTAAAGAATNACTATCAACCAGAAAAGACATTAAGCCAAGAAAGATCAAGCTCTGCTTTAATATTTTATTGGGGGATTAATAAGGAATTTAAAAATCTAGATTTACANAATATTTTTTTCTCAAATGATTACAAAAAAGAATTTCAATCAATTTTTGAAAAAAAATCCATTTTTAGTGACCCAACNGTTTATATTAATATTACATCAAAAGATGTAAAAGGAGATGCTCCAGATAANTGTGAAAATTGGTTTGTAATGATTAATTCTCCAAACGATTCTGGTCAAGATTGGGATAATATGATTGATGAAGTGAAAANTAATATTTTAAAAAAAATAAANAGATTGCTAAATATCGANTTAGAAGATTATATTGAATATGAGAAAGTATATACTCCTAAAACTATTGAATCTAATACTCAGTCGTATATGGGATCTTTGTATGGATCTTCCAGTAATAATTTAATGTCAGCTTTTTTAAGGCACCCAAATTTTTCAAATAAAATATTAAATCTATATTTTTGCGGAGGCAGTGTCCATCCTGGTGGAGGGATTCCATTATGCTTGTTGTCTGCAAAAATTGTATCACAATTAATTAAAAATAAATGAATTTATTAATACCTAATAATATCACTTTAAAAATTTCCGTATTCATAATATGGTTGTTTCATATTTGTGGAATGATAGGTATTTCATATGGAAATAAAGAATTTTTTTTAGCATTCACACCTGTTAATCTTTTTATTTCATTTGTTTTACTGTTCATTAATCAAAAACGACTTGAAAGCGTTGAGCTCAAATCAGCATTTTTGATATTTTTTATAGGAATGATTTCAGAAATTTTGGGCGTAAACTATGGGCTTATTTTTGGTGACTATATTTATTTAGATAATTTAGGTGCTAAAATTCTAGGAGTTCCAGTTCTTATTGGTGTTAACTGGATAATACTAACATTTATTACCGGCTCGTTATCTTGTTTTATTTTTAAAAACAAGTACTTGTCTGTCTTAATGGGGGCTATATTTATGATACTATTAGATTTATTAATAGAACCTGTTGCACCATTGTTAGGGTTTTGGATATTTGATCTTCCAACAGTTCCTGTTCAAAACTATATTGGTTGGTTTGCAATAGGAATACTTACTCAAATTGTATTTCAATTTAAAATAATTGAAAAGGAATTTACATATTCAATTCACCTTTTAATTGTAAATGCAATTTTCTTTGCATTTTTAAATTATCAAATTATTTGACTTATGATTTAACCACTGTTAATTTTCCATCCTTCAAACTTGTAGTGAAACATTTTAATGGACCACCAGCTGTTCCTGAAGTTGAACAATCTGTTGGATAGCTGTTATTGTGAGCTCCACAAACAAACCTGTCTTGAGAAGTGTTGTAACTCCACTGACTTGAATTTCCTTGGTGAGGACAAGAATTTGTAAAAGCTCTGTAGGTAGATGCATCAATTTTTAAAATTAGCATACCTTCTGCTGAGAAATTCATCCAACCATTACTACCAATTGATGTAAAATTTGAATTATTTAATGTGATAACTACAGTATTACCGCTTACTGAGTAACCTTTGTCATTACTATTTCCACCTCCACTACCGCCTCCGGAAGGAATCTCGTTATCATCACCCCCTGAAGAACAAGCTTCAAGCATAGTTACACCAAAGAATGCTAGTGCTACAGATGGGCACACATTTTTCAAAAACTCTCTTCTTTTATTTTTCATATTAAACATTTAACCAATAATCATTCCAAAATAAAATATTTGTAATTTATTTTTAAATTTTTTAATAATAGTTTGAATTTTCTTGATTTGCGTTAACTATACATTTTATTTTAATTTTTAAATTTTTATATTAAATTTACATTTCAGTTATTTAAAGCATATATCTTAAATAACTAATAACCAGTATTTTGAAACAATTTTTAATTCTTTTTTTCTTTAGTCTTTCGATTTATTCACAATCGTTTC
>JGI26246J51724_1000786_pt1 | contig 15120 bp, 13 predicted proteins | sample SaaInlLV_10m_DNA_FD_51724 | JGI IMG/M metagenome (IMG submission 51724) | reverse complement strand
AAAACCACAGCCGAGCTGAACGAAGAGTTTCGCAAAGCTGGGGTGGATTTATCCAAGCCTGCGATTACAACCTGCGGATCTGGTGTCACGGCTGCCGTGTTATCGCTGGCCCTCGAACGCATCGGCAAGTCCGATCACGCGCTTTATGACGGAAGCTGGACCGAATGGGGCCAGTTCCCAACCCTCAATGTTGCCACTGGAGATAGCTGATGCTCAGCAACCTAACCGCCCAACCACAAGATAAAATCTTGGCCCTCATGGCCGCTTACCGTGCCGATCCACGGGAGACCAAGATCGACCTCGGTGTTGGGGTTTATAAAGACGCCACGGGCGCAACACCCGTGATGCGCGCGATCAAATCTGCCGAAGAGCTCTTGTGGAAAACTCAGGAGACCAAAGCCTACGTCGGACTGGCCGGAGATCCCGCATTTTCCGCGGCGATGATAGATTTGGTTCTGGGTGGAACAGTGGACGCAGATCGCCTTTCAGCCGTCGCCACTCCAGGCGGCACAGGGGCCGTGCGCCAAGCTCTTGAGCTGGTGAAAATCGCAGCCCCAGGGGCTACGGTTTGGCTGTCCAATCCGACTTGGCCCAACCATCCTTCCATCGTCAAATATCTTGGTATGCCCCTGGCAGAATATCGCTATTTTGACTCGCAAACGGGCGATGTGGATTTTGACGCCATGCTGGCAGATATCAAAGCCATTCCCGCCGGCGATATCGTCTTGCTGCATGGGTGTTGCCATAATCCAACCGGGGCAAACCTGAGCGCAGAGCAAGAAGATCAGATCATCGCAGCCCTTGCGGCCAATGGCGCTATTCCATTTGTTGACATCGCCTATCAAGGCTTCGGAGATGGGCTCGAAGACGATGCGCGCTTCACCCGCAAGATTGCCAGCCAATTGCCCGAGTGCCTGATTGCAGCCAGCTGCTCAAAGAATTTTGGCATCTACCGCGAGCGCACTGGGATTTTGATGGCCATCTCGCCATCCGCCTCACTTCAGGCAGTCACCCAAGGCAATATGGCCTTTTTGAACCGTCAAAACTTCTCCTTTCCACCCGATCACGGCGCGCGGCTGGTTACGATGATTTTGGGCGATACCGGGCTACGCAGCACCTGGTCCAGCGAGCTGGAAGATACCCGCCTAAGCATGCTCAACCTGCGCCAACAGCTGGCCGATGAGCTGCGCCAGCGGACAAATTCAGACCGTTTCGATTTCATCGCAAAGCATCGCGGCATGTTCTCGCGCTTGGGGGTTTCTCCTGAAGTGGTCGAAACCATGCGCGCGGATAATGGCGTGTATATGGTCGGTGACAGCCGGATCAATATTGCCGGGCTCAACGCGCATACCGTGCCAATTTTGGCACAGGCTTTGGCCGCGGCCCTCAAGTGAAAGTCATAATATGACGCGCTTCTGGCGGCATTGCAGCTGCCAGAAGGTCTGGATTGCCAAACCTCATTGAAAGCCAAGACAGCCGGCGATGGTCAATTATCGCCGAGCGTGCCAAACTGGGCTCAACAAATTCATTTCGGCGCAGTAAACTGCGTTAAAAGAGCAAATAACGAACAGGCATATGGCAAAAAAACATTCAGGGCCAAGCAAGCCCCTCGTCGCAGATCGCAGAGGACCGCCGCCAGCCCGCAAGCAAAAACAGGGACAAACCCCGCAAAAGCCCCCCGCCAAGGGAGGGTTTGGGCGGCTCCGCGCGCTCCTCTGGCGCGCCTTTTTGCTGCCCTTTCGCATGCTCTGGGCCTTAATCTGGCGGCTTGGGCTGGTGGTTTGTTTGTTGCTCGGCCTTGGCGTGGCCTATTTCGCGTCCACCCTGCCGGAGGCTGGCGAGATGATTGACGGGCGCGCGGCCGGGTCGGTCACGCTCATGGACCGCAAAGGGGCGGTCTTCGCATGGCGCGGCGATCAATTTGGCGGCATGATCACCGCCCAAACGATTTCCCCATTTTTGAAAGCCGCGGTCGTAGCCACGGAAGATCGACGTTTTTATCGCCATTTTGGCATCAGCCCCCGCGGCATGGCCTCCGCAATTCGCATCAACTTGAGTGAAGGGCGGGGTCCCCTATCTGGTCATGGCGGCTCAACCATCACACAACAAACCGCAAAGCTGCTCTGCCTGGGTGTCGCTTTCGACACGGATGAATGGCCCTCTGAGCGCGAATATGAGCGTCAATGCCGCCGAACCACGCTCTGGCGCAAGATCAAAGAGGCAAGCTTCGCGCTCGCGATGGAGCTGCGCTACTCCAAAGATGAGATCCTGACAATCTACCTCAACCGCGTCTCATTGGGCGCCGGGGCACGCGGATTTGAGGCCGCAGCTCAAAGGTATTTCGGAAAATCTGCCAATCAGGTGAATGCGGCGGAGGCCGCCATGCTGGCCGGCTTGCTCAAAGCCCCATCCCGGCTGGCACCTACCCATAATCTGAAGGGCGCACAGGCCCGTGCGGAAGTGGTCCTTGGCCTCATGCGGCGGGAAAATTATCTCTCCTCGGCTGAGGCCAGTTTCGCGATAGCCAATCCCGCAACCCTCAGCCCTGCGGCCACTGCCCGCGCGGGGGGATATTTTGCCGATTGGATCATGACGACAGGCCCAAGATATTTCACCCGCAACACCACGGAAGATGTGCTGATCCAAACCACTTTGGATCAAACAATTCAAACCGCGACAGAGCAGGCTGTACGCCGGGTGTTTGATGACAAGATCTCAAAGAGCTCCAAGGCGGAAGTCGCTGTTGTTGTGATGAACAAAGAGGGAGCCGTTCGGGCCATGATTGGCGGGCGCGACACGCGCACGACCGGGGCGTTCAACCGCGCCACCCAGGCGCGGCGACAAACCGGATCTGCCTTCAAACCTTTCGTCTATGCCGCCGCGCTTGAGCTTGGACATACGCCCTTCGATCGCATCCGTGATGAGCCGATCACCCTCAATATCCCCGGATCCGGCGCTTGGAGCCCCTCCAACTACAGCAAAACTTTCGCCGGAGAGGTGAGTTATACCCAAGCCTTAGCCCAATCGCTCAATATTCCAGCTGTGAAGATTTCCGAACACATCGGCCGCGATATCGTTCAGAAAATTGCCTGGGATTTCGGCCTGCAAGATGCGCTGGCGGATGGGCCCGCTCTGGCCCTTGGCACCTCCGAAAGCACCTTGATCGAAATGACCGGTGCCTATGCGGGCATCCTCAACGGCGGCATATCGGTTCAACCCTATGGCATCACGTCGCTTAGGCTTTTGGGAGAAAGTGAGCCCCTGGCGGGCCGCACAGGTGGCATTGGCGAACGCGTTATTCGCACCCAAACCGCCCAAGAGCTCACATTTATGATGCATGAGGTGATCCAATCAGGCACCGGGCAGCGCGCTCAAATTGACGGCATTGAAATTGCCGGTAAAACCGGAACCACCCAAGCGGCAAGGGATGCCTGGTTTATTGGCTTTACCTCTGATTTCGTCATTGGCGTCTGGATGGGCTATGACGACAACCGACCTCTCAAAGGCGTGACCGGCGGCAGTATTCCGGCCGATATTTGGCGAGAAACCATGCTGGCCATAACAGATCAATCCAAACCCGGCCCGCTGCCCATGTTGCGCGATCGCATCCCGCCCGAAGCTGGGCGCTCACCGATCGACAGCTCTCCAGAAAAGCCCGAAACAAAATCCCTCACACAGCTTCTTTTCGGACTGTTCTCAAGACAAAATTAGGCTGCCAAAAGGCTTTGGGGCAGATCATATCCTCGCCCCGGTCGCCCGTGCCTTGGACAAGGCGCGCTTTAGCCCAGGCGTGCCAAATCTCGGGTCAATTTCGCAATATCGCCGTTGCGTGCATCAAGCAGAGCACCGATCTCCACGCGCTCCGAGGACAACAGGCTGATGCCTTCAATAATGATATCAAAAAACAGGTTCCGGCCAGAACGATCAGACACCCGGAAGGCCACATCAAATGGCGCAGAACCGCGCAATTCGGTCACGGTCATCACTTCAAAGAATTTGCCGCGATCCGTGGTTCCAGTCACCTCGATTTTACCACCGATAAATTTATGAAACCGCTTGCCGTATTTTCGAGCAATATATCCACGGAACGATGCGATATAGGCCTCCAACTCGGCAGGTTTGGCCGAGCGAGCCGCTGGACCAAGCGCCGAGCGCGCAATGATATTCACATCGGCATAGTCGGCAAAAATGCGTTCAAACCGGCCGATCAACTTGGCTTCAGACATGCCCGAGTCGATCGCCACATTAATCTCTCCTACCAGTTGATCAACCAATATGGACGCAGTGCGCTTGTTCAATGCAAAGACAGGGCCCGCCAAGGCGCAGGATGCAAGTCCAGCTAAAATAGTACGGCGGGCAATATTTATTTTATTCAAATTCGGCATAGGGGTCGATATAGGCATCGTTAGCAATGTCTTTCAATTCAAAACGGCGGCTTTGGAGGTATACGAGCCGCGCTTGGGCGTAACTGTCGGCGCTACCATAGAGAACTTCGTCAATCTGGGCACCATAAATTTGTCTTTTTTGTAAAATCGCACCCATGTTAGAAGCGGTACGGTACTTTGAAACAGGCGGCTTTAGGATTTGACCGGCCGGGTCCAACAGGAGCATGTCTACAAAGCGCGCGAAACCATCACGCAGGTTCGACGGGCCGAACACAGGCAATTCCAAATAAGCGCCCTCAGCCACGCCCCATCCTTGCAACGTCTCGCCAAAATCAGTGTCTTTTTCTGTAAACCCAATTTTTTGGGAGGGATCAAACAGACCGGCCACACCGACCGTACTGTTGAGCACAAACCTTGTCGTATTGCGCGCCGCAGACGGTAAATCCAGTTGCAACACGTTGTTGACGACCTTCCCCGGCAAGCTGAGGTTGCTGGCGAAATTTGACACACTGTCCTCAACAGGATCTGGAACGACATCTGCATAGGTTTTGGAAAGCGGCGACAAGATCTTGCGGTCCAAGTCTTTGTTAAACGCATGGTTGTCACGATTCGCCCGCTCGAACGGATCACCCGCCACAGCACCCGGACGGGGGCTACAGGCAGAAACAACCATCACGAGAGATGCGACCGCAAAAATTGACAACCGTTCGATCATGGACTCACCTTTGATTTCAAACTCGTAATAGTTTCTCGTGCTCTATTGGGCAAACGTTAAGCACACGTCCCTTATAAGTTGTGGCAAACCGGTTACAGCCGGTGACACCGTCGCACCTCTAGGTCTAGGGCATGAATGACATATATCAATATGAGAGAAGTGAGTTGGCACAGGTTCGTGCCCAATTACTGCATCTCTTTTTCATCGTGGGCATCTTTAGTTTTCTCGTCAATCTCTTGCTGCTGACCGGCCCACTTTACATGTTGCATATCTATGACCGAGTTCTGCCCTCTGGCGCGGTGCAAACGCTCGTGGCCTTGTCTCTGATGGCCTGTCTCGCCTATGCCGTCATGGGGGTTTTGGACCATACGCGCGCGCGCATCACCGCCCGAATAGCTGCGCGATTTTTGACGCAGCTCGATCAGCGGGTTTTTTCGCTCGCCATGCAGAGCGCCCAATCCGGACGGCGCAAAGAGCCACAAGCCGCGCTGAAAGATCTCACGTCCATTGAAAAGTTCATCGCCTCACCCGCCCTGCTTGCGCTGTTCGATCTGCCCTGGATCCCGGTATTTTTTGTCGGCATATATCTATTTCACCCCCTGCTTGGCGCCATGACCCTGATCAGCGGCGTGGCCCTCATTGGCCTGTCATTGGGAAATCAATGGGCCAGCCGATCGGCCTTTGCCGCCGCGATGCACTGCACGGAAGATCTCGAGGTTCAGACGCAGCAGTATTTGAACCGCGCAATGCTCATTCGTGCCTTGGGCATGCAGAGCACCACCCTGACCCGGCAGCACCGACTCCAACACGCCGCTCAAATCGCGCAGCTTCGTGCCAGCGATATTGCTGGATTATTTACGACCATTATCAGGACCCTACGCATGGCCATGCAATCGGCCATGCTGGGACTGGGCGCTTGGCTGGTCCTGCAAGAGCAGTTGAGCGCGGGCGGCATGATCGCCACATCCATTCTCTTCGGCCGGCTCCTTAACCCTCTTGAGGTCCTGATCGGCTCTTGGATTGTGCCCCAACGGGCGCTCCTGGGTTGGGCGCGTTTGCGCGGCCAGCTCAGCCAGATGCCNGCCCGCCACAGGCCTTTGGCNTTGCCCCGCCCGGCGGCGNAGCTCACCATGCAAAAAGCCACNATCGTGCCACCGGGCGGGCAAATCGCCACCTTAAAACTGGCATCGTTTTCCGTANAAGCCGGCAGTGCCTGCGGCATCATCGGCGCCGCGGGATCGGGGAAATCCACCCTGGCTTTGGCCGCCATGGGTGTGCTGCCGCTCGCCAATGGAACGGTGCAATTGGGTGGGACAGCCCTTGCCGCCTATGACACGGACAACCTCGGACAATATATCGGGTATTTACCGCAAGAAATGCAGCTATTGCCGGGCACGGTGGCCGAAAACATCACCAGATATCAGGCAGAGGCGTCGCAAGAGCGGCTCTTCGCGGCAGCCCGTAATGCTGGCGCCTTTGACATGATAACCCAATTGCCGCAGGGATTTGATACGGATGTGCGCCAACTGTCTGGCGGCCAAGCACAGCGCATCGGTTTGGCGCGGGCCCTTTTTGGCGATCCGGTGCTTTTGGTTTTGGACGAACCCAACTCCAATTTGGACAATGAGGGCGTCGCGGCGCTCAACGCTGCGGTGCGGCGCTTCAAACGAAAAGGCAATACGGTTCTGATCATCGCGCATCGCCCGGCGGCCATTCAAGAATGCGATACACTCATGGTGATTGAAAGCGGCCAGATCACAGCCTTTGGCCCCAAAGAAGACATCCTGCGAAAAATGGTGAAAAACCATGCTGACATTTCCATACCACCGGCCGGTGGGAGTGCGCCGCATGGCGTTTAGTGTCACAAAATATGTCGTCATAGGGAGCTTATGCGCCATAGTTTTTTTTGGTGGTTTCGCGCTTTGGTCTGTCTGCGTCACCCTATCGGGCGCGGTAATTGCCTGGGGGCATGTCGCCCTCATGGGTCACAACCATGCGGTCCAACACCCAACAGGCGGCCAGGTGGCCGATCTATGGGTCAAAGAGGGTGACATTGTGCAAATGGGCGCGCCCTTGCTGCGGCTGGATGGGCATGCACAAAACGTGCAACTTGATCTCACAGAGGGGCACTTGTTCGAAATCATGGCTCGGCGCGCACGTTTGGTGGCCGAACGTGATGATCGCCTATCCATCGAATTTGATCAGGTTTTAAAGACCACAGCCGCCGCGGATCCAGAAGTTCGGCGCATGTTGCAAGGGCAAGTGCAACTCTTCAAAACCCATCTCGCCTATCGCCGTCAAACTGAAAAAAAGTTGCAAAATCAAGCAGAGCAAATTGCCCTGCAGATTGAGGGTTTGAGCGCCCAAGCCCAGGCCGCACAGCGGCAGCTTGCGCTGCTGGGCGACGAGCTGGAAACCCAACTGTCCTTGCGCGCCAAAGGGCTTGCCAACCGCGCAGAGCTCTCTGCGCTTCAACAGCAGGAGGCTGCTCTGCTCGGCAGGATCGCGCAACTGAGCGCCCGGCAAGCCGAAGCACAAACGCAGCTTCACGAAATTGAAATCGACAGGTTGCGACAGGCCGCCGCCGATCACGAGGCAGCCATCTCAGCCCTGCGCGACCTGCACCCGCAAGAGCTCCGGCTGCGCGCAGATCGCCGCCGGCTGAAACAAGAGCTGGAGGGCCTCACCCTTACCGCGCCCATCAGCGGGTTTGTCCATGGGTTGACCATTTCCGGCGCACAAGCGGTTGTACAACCGGCCAAGCCAATCTTGCATCTTGTGCCCAATGATCAGCCATTTGTTATCACAGCCAAAATCGCGCCCGATCAGATCAATCATCTCTTTGTGGGGCAGACCAGTATGATAAAATTCCTGCACAAAGGCGCGGCGCAAGATTTACAAGGCAGGCTCCAAAAAATTTCGGCAGATACCTTCCAAAGCAGGCCAGACAGCCCACCCTTTTATGTGGTTGAGATTGCGTTGAACCTCCCCCAAAATACCTCCTTCGACCACGGGGCACCGCTATTGCGCCCGGCATGCCGGCACAGGTATTTACCCACAAACAAAACCGCCGCCCTTTGGACTATCTGCTGGAACCCATCCGCAACTATTTCGCGCAAGCGCTGCGCGAATATTAATTTTCGCTTTTCTCACCGCATGTTTCCGCCTATCGCTGGGGTCGAACAGTTCAAAGGAGTGACGATATGACCGGAAAATTTGAAACCCGCCTGGCAGAATTGGGCGTGACCTTGGCCGATGCTCCGGCACCTGCGGCCAATTATGTGCCCTTTGTGCAGGTGGGCGATTTGGTCTATGTTTCTGGCCAAATTAGCCAAGACGCCAATGGCTTCATCACCGGCAAACTGGGAGACACGATGAGCACCGAAGCGGGCGCTGTCGCCGCACGCACCTGCGCGATTTCTCTTTTGGCACAGGTTAAAGCCGCCTGCGGCGGTGATCTCGACCGGCTGGTCCGCGTGGTCAAACTGTCCGGTTTTGTGAATTCCACACAAGATTACACCGAGCAGCCAAAAGTCATCAACGGCGCCTCAGATTTCTTGGTCGAAGCCCTCGGCGATGCGGGCCGGCATGCCCGCGCAGCGGTCTCTGCCCCCTCCTTGCCTTTGGGTGTTGCGGTTGAAATTGAAGGTATTTTTCAAATCGCATGACAGCCCTTCCCGCCTGTTTTCTGACCCGCCCTATTGCGCATCGCGGCTTGCATGACGCATCCCGCGGGCGGCCAGAAAATTCTCTAGCGGCGTTTCGCGCAGCCATAGCGGCGGGATACGGGATAGAGTTGGACGTGCAAATGAGCCTCGACGGGGCGGCGATGGTGTTTCACGACTATCACCTTGGCCGCCTCACCGACCAAACCGGCCCCATCGCGCAAAGGCGTGCCGCAGATCTAGCGGGCATCACTCTCAGCGGTGGGCAGGACAGCATTGCAGATCTCAAACAGGTCTTGGATTTGATCGCAGGCCAAGTCCCGCTGTTAATTGAAATCAAAGATCAAGATGGCAACATGGGGCCGGCTGTTGGCCCGCTTGAAGCGGCGGTGGCAGAGGCTTTGAGCCCCTATCGCGGTGAGGTGGCTGTCATGTCATTCAACCCGCATTCAGTTGTTGCCTTCGGCAACATCCGAGCAGATATCCCATTGGGATTGGTCACAGATCGTTTTGAGCCAGACGATTGGCCAACCCTCAGCGCCGAGAGGCGCGGATATCTCGCTCAAATCTCAGATTTTGGCACCTCGGGCGTGGGGTTTATTTCTCACAACCAAACACAATTAACCGATCCCCCTGTCAGCGCCCTAAAAGCACAAGAGGTTCCCGTGCTGTGTTGGACCGTCAGGTCACCAGATGAAGAGCGCCGCGCGCGCCGCATCGCGGACAATATCACTTTTGAGGGATATCTGCCTTGACCTTTCGCTCACATGACGCATCTTGAGTTTAGGCAATAAATTGAGAGCCCCGTGAGCCAAGAGACGCAAATTGAGATCAATGTGCTCACCAGCCTGTCTCAAATATCTGAGACCGAATGGGACCGCTGCGCCTGCCCAGAGGCCCTGGGCCGGNCNCCAATTGACCCGTTCACCACACACCGCTTTTTGAAAGCTCTNGAAGATAGTCANTCGGTGGGGNCGGGTACCGGCTGGACACCGCATTACCTCCAAGCCAAACTCGGTGATGACACCATCGGCGTGGCNCCACTCTATGGCAAATCTCACAGTCAGGGCGAATATATTTTCGACCATAATTTCGCGCAGGCCTTTGAAAATTCTGGTGGGCACTATTATCCAAAATTGCAGATGGCCGTGCCCCATACCCCAGCCACGGGACGCAGGCTGCTGGTGCGCCCTGAGCATCAAGCGGTCGCGCAATCGGCCTTGGTGCAAGCCGCAGTGCAGCTGGCTGCGGAAAATGAGCTCTCCTCGTTACANGTCACGTTTTGCACAGCCGAAGAAGCANAGGCNGGTGCGCAGATGGGCCTCATGCCGCGCCGCTCACAACAGTTTCACTGGNTCAATAACGGCTACAAGACCTTTGACGATTTTCTGGCCGACCTCAGCAGCCGAAAGCGCAAAAACATCCGCAAAGAGCGCGCCCAAGCGCANAGTTTTGGCGGGCAAATCGAAGTGCTCACCGGCGATGAGATCGAGCCACACCATTGGGACGCCTTTTGGGTTTTTTACCAAGACACCGGCGCGCGCAAATGGGGCACACCCTATCTCACGCGGCAGTTTTTTGAGCAAGCCCATGCGCATCTGCGCCACGATATGCTGCTGGTGCTGGCCAAACGCGACGGGCGTTATATCGCGGGGGCTCTGAATTTTATCGGCCAAAACACGCTTTTTGGCCGCTATTGGGGCTGCACCCAAGATTTCCCCTGCCTGCATTTTGAGCTGTGCTATTATCAAGCCATAGATTTCGCCATCGCGCAGGGATTGCAGCGGGTAGAAGCCGGCGCCCAGGGTGCGCATAAATTGGCCAGAGGCTATTTGCCCGTGGCCACCCATTCCCTGCATTGGTTTGGCGATGCAGGGTTTTCACAAGCCGTCGCCCGCTATCTTGAAGCGGAACGCGAGGCGGTGGATGATGAAATCAATGTGCTCACAAGCTATGGGCCGTTCAAAACTATAACCGTAGAGGAACAACAATGACCCAAGCCCTCAAAGACCGCAGCGCTCTGACCGAGCTTTTCGCCTCCGGGTGGGAGATGGTCGAGGGGCGCGATGCGTTGCACAAGAATTTTAAATTCAAATCCTTCCGCTCCGCCTGGGGCTGGATGAGCGAAATGGCACTTTGGGCCGAAAAGCTGGATCACCATCCCGAATGGTCCAATACCTACAACCGCGTTTCTGTGGTTTTGACCACACATGACTGCGGCGGTCTGTCGGAACTCGACATCAAACTGGCCCAGCAAATGGATGCTGCGGCCAGTTGATTTAGACTCCTCAAGACCTCTGCATAACCCAACCACCAAGCCACAACACTTTGCCCGGTGGCAACACCGGGCAGGCACTGCCCTCATTTTATGTTGAAATGACGTTATGCAGAGGTCTTTCCTCGGTGGATCTAGCCGAGACTCTCTAACAGCGTCTCACCGCCGGAGATATCACACACCCCACGTTCGGTTTCCTGATTGAGCTGTGTCACAACACCGTTTTCCACGATCATCGCATAACGCGACGAGCGACCGTAAAATCCAAGCACCTCCACGTCAAAATTCATGCCGATGGCGGTGGTAAATTCACTGGCCGGATCTGCCCACATGCTCAAACCCGCAGCCGTGGCCCCGGTGACCTCGCCCCATTGGCGCATGATATGCACNTCATTGACGGANACACAGATAATCTCTTCGATACCTTTTTCGAGGAANGCATCTTTTGTGCGCATNAAAGATGGAACATGCGCCGATGAACATGTCGGAGTGAAGGCGCCCGGCAGGCCAAACAAGACGATTTTTCGGCCTGCGGTCAANGCATCAATGGTGATCTCTTCGGGCCCATTATCTCCCATCCGCCGCAGCACTGCATCCGGCAGTTTGTCACCTTGCGATATTGCCATNTTGGTATTCCTTNATCNGTTGAAAATCACGAGACCTTAGTTATAGGTTACTTGAAACAACTTACCAGAGGTCGTGCGCAATGTCGGGAATTGTTATTATCGGAGCGGGGCAAGCCGGATCCTCTCTCGCGATTAAGTTGCGGACCTTGGGATATGAGGGCGCGATCACTTTGATCGGCGAGGAACCCTATGCGCCCTATCAACGCCCGCCTCTGTCGAAAACCTATCTTTTGGGGGAAATGGCGCTGGAGCGCCTCTATTTGCGGCCCCAAGAGCTTTACCGCGATCACAATATTGAGCTGCGCCTCGCCGCGCAAGTCACCGCCATTGATCCGGTCGCAGGGGTGGTTTCCCTAGGCCATGAAACATTGGCCTATGACCAGCTGGCGCTGACCACCGGCTCAACGCCGCGCCTGCTGCCCGAGGCGATTGGCGGCGGATTGAAAAATGTTTTTGCGGTGCGCGGGCTGGCAGATGTTGATGCCATGCGTCCAGCCTTTGAGCGCGGCGGCCATGTGTTGATTATAGGCGGCGGGTATATTGGCCTCGAAGCCGCTGCCGTGGCGGCAAAACGCGGCCTGAAGGTCACATTGGTTGAAATGGCAGAGCGCATTTTGCAACGGGTCGCCTGCAAGGAGACCTCGGATTATTTCCGCGATCTGCATCAAAGCCATGGGGTGACCCTCCTAGAAGGGGTTGGCTTGAGCCGCTTGACCGGAACGGATCAAGTCACGGGCGCGATCCTGAGCAATGGCGAGACCTTAGATATTGACTTTGCCCTCGTTGGCGTCGGCATCCAACCCAATACAGGGCTGGCCGAAGCCGCGGGTCTCACGCTCAATAACGGCATTGAAACCAATGCGCTGGGTCAAACCTCAGAGGCCAGAATTTGGGCTGCCGGCGATTGTGCGAGTTTCCCCTACAAAGGCGGGCGCATTCGCTTGGAAAGCGTGCCCAATGCCATCGATCAAGCCGAGGTGGTGGCGGAAAATATGCTCGGCGCTAAAAAAGAATATCATGCCACCCCGTGGTTTTGGTCCGATCAATATGACGTAAAATTGCAAATCGCCGGGCTCAATCAAGGGTTCGACAATGTTGTCGCACGAAAAGGAGACGCGGGACGCTCGCATTGGTATTATAAGGCCGGGCAATTGTTGGCGGTTGATGCGATGAATGATCCGCGTGCCTATATGGTGGCCAAACGCCTGATTGAAGCGGGCAAAACTGTGGATCCCGCCCTTGCGGCGGATCCCAGCAGTGACCTCAAAGCCCTGCTGCGCGGATGAGGATCATCGCCGGTCAAAACCGCGGTTTGCGCTTGGCTGAGATTGGCGCGGGCGATCCCGCAGCGCATTTGCGCCCCACCACCGACCGGGTGCGCGAGACATTGTTTAACGTGTTGCGCAATTGGATCGATTTCCAAGGTCTTCGGGTCCTAGATCTCTTCGCAGGGACCGGCGCGCTCGGCTTGGAGGCCTTATCGCGTGGTGCCCAGCATGTCACTTTTGTGGAGAACGGCCGGGTTGGGCAAAAGCTGATCGGCGAGAATATCGCAAGGATGCGCGCCCAAGACCGCTGTCAAACTCCTAGCCCAAGACGCCACAAAATTGCCGCCCGGTACCCCCTGCGATTTGGTATTTTTAGACCCCCCCTATGGCAAATCCCTAGGGCAACAGGCCTTGCGCAGCGCTTGGGCTCAGGGCTGGATCGCGGCCGATGCATTGGTCATATTTGAAGAGGCCAGCGCCATGACGCCCGAAGGATTTGTGCTGCGTGACAGCCGGAAATTTGGCGGCACGACGATGACATTTCTTCAACCCTTCCAAGCGCCCGCCGAAAGCGATGAGCGCTAGGGCATGCCCTTGGTTGACGATCACATCACCTGTGGGATTGACTTCCGCCCCATGAGCGCCTAGCTGCGGCCCTGTCCGGTTGGCAATTATGACTGCACCTGCAGCACTTTGACCTAACCGACCCTAGGGGCTGTCCTTAGGGGTGCGTGTTACAGTCAAAGGGCAATCCCGCCCAAATGATCGAAGTGATCCGCTACAACTGCGCCGTCTGGCGCAAGGGATAAATTATGACGTTTGAAGAACTGGGCCTGATGCCCCGCCTTGTGGAACAACTCAAAGAACAAGGCATTGTTGATCCAACTCCGATCCAAATCCAAGCCATCCCACATGCTCTTGCTGGGCGTGACGTGATGGGGTTGGCCCAAACTGGGACCGGCAAAACCGCCGCCTTTGGATTGCCGATCATGAATCATCTGCTGAAAGTTGGCAAAAAACCAGCGCCAAAGACCGTGCGCGGTTTGATCTTAGCGCCTACGCGGGAACTGGCCGGGCAAATCAAAGATAATCTCACAGCCTATTCGCAAGGCACGCATATCAAGGTTGGCCTGGTTGTTGGCGGCATGTCGATCAGCGCTCAGGTCAACCGTCTGGCCCGAGGCACAGATTTGTTGATAGCCACCCCCGGCCGTCTCATTGACCTGATTGAGCGCAAGGCCGTTGATCTGTCCGAGACCCAATTTTTGATCCTGGATGAGGCCGATCAAATGCTTGATCTTGGTTTCATACATGCCCTGCGCCAGATCGCGCCTTTACTGGCGGCCGAGCGCCAAACCATGTTGTTCTCGGCGACAATGCCGAAACATATGAACGAATTGGCCGCAACCTATCTGAAAAACCCCGAACGCGTGGCGGTCTCTCGTCCGGGCGAGGTGGCTGACAAAATCACCCAGGAGGTGCATTTCGTGGCCGGGGCTGCCAAGACCGATTTCTTGATTGAGAAACTCGCAGAACACCGCAGCGATGCGGCCATCGTCTTTGCCCGGACCAAACACGGCTCTGAGCGTCTGATGAAGACCTTGAGCAAAGCGGGCTATGCCACCGATTCGGTCCATGGCAACAAATCCCAAGGCCAAAGACAGCGCGCCATTGATGCGCTGCGGGGCGGGACGATCAAAGTTTTGGTTGCCACCGATGTTGCAGCCCGAGGTCTCGACATTCCTGATGTGCGGTTCGTCTACAATTACGATCTGCCCAATGTGCCAGAGAATTATGTGCATCGCATTGGCCGCACCGCGCGCGCCGGACGCGATGGCCGCGCGATTGCCTTTGTGGCACCCGATGAGATGGGTGAATTGAAGGATGTTGAAAAAGTGTTGAAAATGGAAATCCCAATTGCCTCCGGTCGGCGTTGGGATCTTGTGCCCGGCGTCGACACCCGCAAACCGAAGCGCAAACAACCCAGCGGACGTGGCGGCGGCGCTGGCGGTGGCCGGCGGAATAACGCCAATTGGGGCAAAGAGCAGCCTCGCGGCGGTCGCGGCGGCGCCCCAAAGGCCCATACGGCGCGCGCTGAAGCCAAGCCAACGCTCGAAGGGCGCTGGGATCCGACCAATGACGGACCGGCCCTAGAGGCGCCAAAGCCCAAAGGCCGCAAATCAAAA
>JGI26246J51724_1000773_pt1 | contig 15228 bp, 12 predicted proteins | sample SaaInlLV_10m_DNA_FD_51724 | JGI IMG/M metagenome (IMG submission 51724) | reverse complement strand
TCACTCATATACTGATCGAGGGCTCCGTCTGCATTTACATAAACCAAATAAACCTCAATTTCTTCAAGGGTGGCCGCAACTGCTATGGCCTTTTCATAACCCATGGCCATAAAAGCTGTGGCATAACCATCTGCCAAAGCACAAGTAGGAGCCAATACACTCGCAGCAAGCGTAGTGCTGTTCTCAGAATAGCCTGTAAGTGGGTTAATGGTGTGGACAAATTTTTCACCCGTTTCCGGATCTACCCTAAATTTTCTATAATTGCCAGAAGAGGCCAGCGCCCTATCTTTTAATTGTACTTTAACTATTGGATTGTTTCGGTCTTCATTTTTAGGGTGGTCTATACCTACAAGCCACTGCTTTTCAGAAATGGTATTGCGNCCNTTNGCCACCAATTCTCCGCCCAATTCAATGAGGTAATCAGCGACACCCAAACGATCTAAAACAAGGGCAATTCTATCTAAGGTATAGCCTTTAGCAATGGCATTAAAATCAAAGTATATGGCTGGATCGTTTTTCTCGATTTTACCNGAAGGCAACAGGGAAACTTTAGAAAATCCTACATAAGCCATAAGACTGTCTACACGATCGGNAGTCATTTCCAAAGCCTTCTCTGGGCCAAAACCCCAAGCGTTCACCAACGGACCAACAGTAGGGTCAAAATACCCTCCACTAGCCTTGTAAACCAACCCAGAGAGCTCAAACACTTCTCTAAACATAGGCTCAACTATAACAGCTGAATCTCCCCTATTAATTCTAGAAATATCAGAATCCGGCCAGTAGGTAGACATGGACTGGTTCACCACTTGCAAAAGAGAGTCCATAGCCGCTCTAGTGAGTAAGGGTGTTTTACTAATATAACTTATACCGTAAGTAGTCCCTAAGGCACCTCCCTGCAATATTTGTTTTTCAGGAGTCTTTGGACCGCTATTACAAGCTATAAACAATAAAAACATTCCTAATAATACAACACTATTTTTCATCAGATACTGGAATTAGGCCCACATAGGTTACCGTATAGGGGGCGTTTAAATACAAAGGTAAGCTAGGGTCTTCAATATTGTGTAAACCCACGCCTGCATAATAGGTATGGGCTTCAAATTTATCTGCGTGGGCTTTCATTTTAGCAGCAGTCTCAGCATCCATTTCATGGGGATTATCTGGATATACTACCGCACGTACCAAAATAAAGTGAAGCACTTTGTCTTTAAGACACACGAACTGAGGGTGTTTTTTAAGCTGGCTGTTTACTGCCATAAACTCATAACCGGATTCTTCAAGAGACTTACCCACGATGTTCATGGCTAAGTTGTGTAATTCTTGTGGGCTTAAGGGCGTCATAGATTAGTGTTAAGGGTAAAAAAAAAAGCCGATACGAGTATCGGCTTTTATAAAAAGGTTTAACCTCCAAAATCATCAAAGCGAATATGCTCGTCTGGAATTCCGTAGTCTTCACCCATCTTTTGAACCGCTTGGTTCATGAGTGGTGGGCCACAGAAATACAATTCAATATCTTCAGGAGATTCGTGATTACTCAAATACTGGTCAATCACACAATTGTGGATGAATCCAACAAATCCGTCTCCATCTGCATCTATATCTCCTTTTACTTTCCAATTGTCTTCCTCCATGGGCTCCGAAAGCGCCATATAAAACTTGAAATTTGGAAATTCCGCTTCTAATTTTTTAAAGTGATCAATATAGAATAATTCTCTTTTAGAACGACCTCCATACCAGTAAGTCACCTTTCTATTGGTCTTTAATGTTTTGAATAAGTGGTATAAATGCGAACGCATAGGAGCCATTCCTGCTCCACCACCTACATAAAGCATTTCAGAATCTGATTCATTGATAAAGAATTCACCGTAAGGTCCAGAAATCACCACGTCGTCTCCTGGTTTTAAACCAAAAATATAAGAAGAGGCTACTCCTGGATTAACATCCATCCATCCGTTTTTAGCCCTGTCCCATGGTGGAGTAGCAATACGAACATTCAACATAATTTCTCTACCTTCTGCTGGGAATGAAGCCATTGAATAGGCTCTTTCCACTAACTCTGGATTTTTCATTACTAGTGGCCATAAGTTAAACTTATCCCACTCCGCTTGGAATTTATCTGGAGTCTCGTGCTCCTCAGGGTGTGCAGTAATGTCTATGTCTGCATATTTTACCTCACAGGCAGGAATTTCTATTTGAATATACCCACCAGCCTTGTAATTCATGTCTTCTGGAATCTCTACCACAAATTCTTTAATAAAAGAAGCCACATTGTAGTTTCTAACTACTTTTCCTGGCCATTTTTTAATACCAAAAACTTCTTCTGGGATGGTTATATCCATGTCTTGCTTCACCTTCACTTGGCAAGCCAAACGAGCTCCAGCTGTCAATTCTCTTTTAGAGAAATGAGGGGTCTCGGTAGGTAGGGCTTCTCCCCCTCCAGAATTCACATGACACTCGCACTGAATACAAGTACCTCCACCTCCACAGGCAGAAGGCAAGAATACTTTTTGATTTCCTAGAGTAGACAATAAGGTGCCTCCAGAGGCCACTTCAATTTTCTTTTCTCCATTAATGGTGATCGTTACAGGACCAGATGGTGATAATTTTTCTTTGGTAAACAATAAAACACTGACCAAAAGTAATAAGAGTACTAAAAAAGCAACAACAGTAATGCTAATGGTTCCTATGGTAGTGGTAGCTAAAATCATACTTATTTGTTTATTAGGTTATTAGTAGCAGGCGTTTCTTCCTGAACTGTTCCGTTTTCTTTTTGGGTAAGGTCTTGCTGAGTGGCATCGGCCGTAAGGCCAGACACTTCTTGAGTAGGCGCTACAGCAACCACTTCTTCTTGTGGTGCAGCTTCATCTCCTCCTGTCAACATTCCTCCAAAACTCATAAAACCAATGGCCATAAGACCCGTGATAATAAAAGTAATTCCAAGACCTCTAAGTGGAGCAGGTACGTTTGAATACCTGATTTTCTCTCTAATGGCAGCAATGGCTAAGATGGCTAAAAACCAACCAATACCAGAAGACAAACCGTAGTTAAAGGCCAATCCTAGGGTTTGAATGTCTCTAGATTGCATGAATAAGGATCCTCCAAGAATGGCACAATTTACCGCAATTAGAGGTAAGAAAATTCCCAAGGAATTGTACAGAGAAGGGCTGAATTTCTCTACTACTATTTCCACCAACTGTACCATAGTAGCTATGGTTGCGATGAATAATATAAAAGATAAAAAGCTCAAATTATAATCTGCGTATTCAGGACCCAACCAGGCCAAAGCACCGTCTCTTAAAAGATACTGATCCAATAGCCAGTTCAGAGGAACGGTTACGGCCAATACAAATATTACGGCTGCGCCAAGTCCTACTGCTGTAGTTACTTTTTTGGAAACCGCTAGGTAAGAACACATCCCTAGGAATGTAGCAAATACCATATTGTCAATAAAGATGGACTTAAAAAATAATTCTATGTGTTCTAACATGATCTAGTCTGTATAATTGTTAGTTTTCTTCGATTAGTGCAGGGTTTCTTGAACGTTGTACCCAAATAATAATTCCTACAACGATTAGGGCCATTGGAGACAACAACATAAAACCGTTGTTCTCGTAACCAAATGCGTATAATCCTGTTTTTTCAATAGGATCTCCCAATACTTTTATGCCCAATAGTGTTCCTGAGCCCAATAGTTCTCTGAAGAAACCAATGACTACTAGGATAAATCCGTAACCAGCAGCATTTCCAATACCGTCTAAAAAAGATCGTTTGGGTCCATTGGCCAATGCAAAAGCTTCAAAACGTCCCATGATAATACAGTTGGTGATAATAAGCCCAACGAATACTGACAGTGTTTTACTCAATTCATAGGCAAAGGCTTTTAGTACTTGATCTACTACAATTACCAAGGTAGCTACTACAACCAATTGAACAATAATTCTGATTTTAGATGGAATAATGTTTCTCATTAAAGAGATCACTACATTTCCCATTCCCATAACAAACAGTACCGATACGGCCATTACAATTGACGCTTCTAATTCTGCGGTGATAGCCAAAGCAGAACATATTCCCAATACCTGAATGGTAATAGGGTTATTGTCTGCTAAAGGATCTAGAATTAGAGCGGCGTCTTTTTTTGAAAGAATTCCCATGTTGTATTAATTAGATGCTATGGTTTGTAAAAAAGGTTTGTACAGTGAAATGCTTTGCTTGATCATTGCAGAAACACCGTCTCCAGTGATAGTTGCACCAGCAAGCGCGTCTACCTCGTTGTCTGTTTTGAGTTCATTGGCTGGATCATTATTCCCCTTTGCCACTGATATTCCAACATAATTACCGTTGTTTAAAATAGACTCTCCAATAAAATCATCCATGAAATAACGCTGCTTAATATTGGCACCCAATCCAGGTGTTTCTCCTTTATGGTCAAAATATACGCCTTGAACAATCATATTCTTATCTACAGCAACAAAACCCCAAATGGCGTCCCACAGTCCTTTACCTCTCATAGGAATAATATAAAATTCCTTGTTGTCTTTTTCACCAACAAAAACAGGTAGTCTTCTGGTCTTACCTGCCTTTGCATTGCTCTCTTCTTTTTTGAGATCTATCAGGTATGCAGCGTCATTGGAAGTAACCTTATCTCCTTCTAAAACCAACTGATCCTTAATATAAGTATTAAATGCCTCAGCTACTTTATCTGTACCAATAAAGGAAACAGAACCTGAACCTTCGTTCTCGTTCACACCCATGGCATAGAGAATGTTTTGTTGCTTCTCCAAACGCTCATTTTCACTGATTTTGGCGCTTAACGCCGATGCCAAAAAGGCCAATAACGCCCCTACAATTACTACCATCACAGCAGCAAAAGCAATCGTGTATGTATTTTTATCTGTATTAATTGCCATAACTAAACTGTTTCTACATTTAATGTTTTAAGGACACCATTTTTAGCGCGCTTTAAACGTTTTTTAATATTTCCTTGAACCACATAATGGTCAATAGTAGGTGCAAATACATTCATTAATAGAATGGCTAAGAACACGCCTTCTGGATAGGCTGGGTTAAATACCCTGATGAGCACAGAGATAAACCCAATAAAGAATCCGTAATACCATTTTCCTTTATTTGTTTGAGAACCAGTCACCGGATCTGTGGCCATATAAACAATACCAAAGGCCAAACCACCCACAATTAAGTGCTGCCAAAAAGCAAAGCTCATTAATCCGTAAAATTTACTGCTTTCAGTGATCCATCCTGCGTCTACTACCCCGTTAAAAATCAATCCCATAGTCAGTGCACCCAAAATGGCACTTAACATAATCCTCCAGCTGGCAATCTTAGTAAAAACTAAGAAAAGACCGCCTAACAAGATGAGGAAAGTAGAGGTTTCTCCTACAGAACCTGGAATAAAACCAAAGAACATTTCAGAGATAGAATAACTGTATTCAGATCCCCTTCCCTGAGCCAAATACCCCAAAATGGTTTCTCCTGAAATAGCGTCTACAGTTCCAGCCCTTTCTACTGCTTCGTGCACCCAAACTTTGTCTCCACTCATCCAAGTAGGATATGCAAAGAACAAGAAAGCCCTAATCGTTAAGGCTGGATTTAGAATATTCATTCCAGTTCCACCAAATACTTCTTTTCCTATCACTACACCAAATACCACTGCTACGGCTAACATCCATAAAGGAGTGTCTACTGGTACAATTAACGGCACTAACATTCCAGTTACTAGGTATCCTTCTTCTACCTCATGACCTTTAATCACAGCGAAAACNAATTCTACAGCTAGACCTACTCCATAAGACACCACCACTAAAGGAAGAACGGTTAAGGCGCCCATCCAAAAATTGTCAAAAGTGAGGAAATTACCTAAAATATCTAGTGTTCTTGGGGTACCGTTTGCAGCGTCAACCGCCGAATAATGTTGGTAACCCGCATTGAACATTCCAAAAATCAACACAGGAATAAGGGCTGTTATGACCGTATTCATGGTTCTCTTTAAATCATCTGCAACCCTAACATGGCCACCAGAATGGGTGGTTTCATTAGGGGTATACAAGAAAGTATGCAATGCATTAAACGCTGGAGCAACCTTCTTTCCTTTTAATTGCTCTTTAATTTCGTGTAATTTGTTCTTAAAGCTCATATTAACCTATTTCTTTTTGTAAAAAGTCCAATCCTTCTCTAATAATTTGTTGGTGCGGTTGTTTCGAAATACACACAAACTCAGTCAAGGCAAAGTCCTCTGGTGCCACCTCATACAAACCTAAGTTTTCCATTTCATCCAAATCTTTCACCATACAGGCCTTTAAAAGTTGTAAGGGATAAATATCTAAAGGAAATACTTCTTCATAACCTCCGGTCACAACAAAAGCCCTGTGCTCGCCATTGGTGTTAGTGTCTAAATCGTATTTTTTCTTTGGAAACAACCAGGAGAATGTCAATGCTCTTGTGGTAGACACCTTATTAAAAACTGGTTTGTTCCATCCAAAAAACTCATAATCATCTCCCTCTGGAAGCGCTACCACACTGTTATTTTTATAACCCAAATGCCCGTCTGCACTACTCGTCTTTCCAGTGAGTACGTCTCCGTTTATCAACCTATAATTATCTATAGTGGTTCCAGCACTTTTTAATATCGGGGTCAACTCTGCACCAATAAGTGCGGAGAAATATTGTGGGTTTTCTATTACTGAACCACCTAGAGAGAACGTTCTAGAGGCATTAAAAACACCTGTTTCTAAAAGATTCCCTAAGATCAATAAGTCCTGAGCAGCTAACGTCCATACCACTTCTCCTTTATTAATAGGGTCAATTTTATTGATCTGAGTACCCACCAAACCTGCTGGGTGTGGACCAGATACCACATGTACCTCACAATCCTTAAGACCTGCCATTGGGGCGTTGTTTCCAGAAACGGACACATGAACTTTAGCTGTTGTTAAGGCGGCTAAAGCAGTTACTGCCTTTTGCAACAAAACCTCTTGACCTGAAAGCACATAATCCAAATCGGCTGCTAGTGGGGCTGTGTTATGGGCAGAGATAAAAATAGCCTTTGGTGCTTGTGATGGGTCTGCCACTATATCGTATGGTCTTTGCTTTACAAAAGGCCAAAAACCACTGGCCAGTAAATAAGTTTTAATTTCTTCTGAAGATGCTTTAGAAACATCTAAAACAGGGTGCGTTACAGGCGTCTGGTCTGCTCCAGGGGTTATGGTCAAAGAAATGATCCTTCTTCTAGCGCCGCGCTCTACAGTAGTAAGCACACCACTCACAGGAGAAACTACTTTAACGGCTTCGTTGTTTTTATCGAAAAACAACGGCCCTCCAGCTTGAACCTCACCGCCTTCTTTAACAATTAATTTGGGTGTTAAACCGTGAAAATCTTCTAATGAAACCTTATATGTTGCACTTAACTTGGTTGGATTGGTTTGCGCCTTAGCAGCACCTACCAATTTAATATCCAATCCTTTCTTAATTCGGATGTCTTTAGACATATGTTCAATAACCTTAGGTTAATAAAAATTCAGCGCAAATTTACCACATAAAGAAAAGTTTTCATAATAATTAACGATAAATTTAAGAGATTCGTTCAACGGGTTTTAAAAAGACCTATTTTGTTTATCTTTAAACCACAAAATACCCGCTAAATGCCTGATTTAATTAAACATTTTAAATTTTTGCTCTCCATGTCTCTCTTGGGGTTTTGCTTACAATTAACAGCCCAAAGATTGGAAGAAGTCAGTCCTCCAGCCTCACTGAGGACCCTTATTTTTAAAAGTGGTCAAGAAGACCAATTTCCCATCATAAAACTGGGGGAAAGCATTCGCTTACAATTCGACGATCTTCAGGCGAATGAAGAAGACTACTACTTTAAAATCATACACTGCACCGCACAATGGACGCCTTCTGATTTATTAAAATCACAATACTTAGATGGCTTAGACAACCAGCGCATAATAGATCACAAAAATAGCTAAAAAAACTAGTGCCCTATTCCCACTTTAACTTAGTTATCCCAAATGAAAACCTGCGCCTAAAGTTGTCTGGAAACTATATGCTACAAGTATTTAACACTTACGATGAGATTCAATTCTCCAGAAGGTTTTTAGTGTACGAAGACCTAGTTGGGGTCCAAGCAGCCATTAAAAGGAGTAGGACTTTAGCCTACCTCAACAGCAAACAGGTGTTACAGTTTAGTGTAAACACTCAAAATATAAACCTCAACCAACCTGCCAAAGAACTGGAAATAGTTTTACTCAAAAACTACCAATGGAATACCCAGATAAGTGGGATCCAACCCATGTTTAACAATGGAAACACACTGGTGTACGACTACGACCAACCCACCAGCTTTTGGGGTGGAAATGAGTACTTGAATTTTGACACCAAAGACATGAGGGCTGCCACTGCAGCCATTCAAGAAGTCCGTCTAGAAGATATATACGAGCATTATTTGTACCCCAACACCCCAAGAAACAATAAACCCTACACCTATTTTCCAGATGTAAATGGAGACTTCATACCTAGAACGCTTCAAGGCGCACTCCCTGAAAGAGAAGGAGATTATACCTGGGTTCATTTTAGTTTAAAACCTAATGGCAAAGGCAATTCAGAGACCTATATTTATGTATTGGGGAAATTCAACAACTATACGCCTAGTCCAGAATACTTAATGACCTACAATGCCACTCAAAAAATGTATCAGGCACGAATTTTATTCAAACAAGGTTTTTATAACTACAGTTATGCGTTGAGCCCTGTCCTTTATGAAACTGGTTTTTCAGACACCTCTCTTGAAAACAAGACATATTTAGACGAAAACGGTATTGACGGAAATTTTCATTTCACTGAAAACCAATACCAAATACTTGTCTACTTCAAGGGATTTTTGGACCAACACCAAAGGTTGGTTGGTATTGGCAGTGCAAACTCCATGAATATTAACGACCAATAATTAAAGGTTTTGCTGTACTGTACTTCCTTGCTCAAAACAGCCACAATCCAAATATTAAGACACCCAACCAATAAGTGTCCAGTGTGGGCTTAAAGAAGTTCACATGAGAGTGGTTGCAATTTTTTAGGCTCCATATTATTTGTACTTTTGTAAAAGATTAAAATTTTAAAGAAAATATTACCACTATGGGCAAAGGCTTTTTTCAAGTACCAGTAGCATACAACGAACCAATTAAAACATTCGCTCCCGGATCACCAGAGCGCGAAGCAGTTTTAGCACAGTACAAATCTTATTACCATGGAACGGTAGACGTTCCTATGTATATAAACGGAAAAGAGGTGCGCACTGGAAACACCAGAAACATGACGCCTCCACACGACCATAAACACGTTGTGGGACAGTACCATATAGGGGAACAAAAACATGTTCAAGAAGCCATTGACACTGCTCTTGAAGCTAGAACCCAGTGGGCTGCTATGCCATGGGAACAAAGGGCCGCAATATTTTTAAAAGCAGCTGAATTATTGGCGGGACCCTACAGGGCTAAAATTAATGCCGCTACCATGATAGCGCAGTCTAAAACCATTCACCAAGCTGAAATAGATGCAGCCTGTGAGTTTATAGACTTCTTGAGATTCAATGTCTCTTATATGCAAGAAATCTACGAGCAGCAACCAGAATCTGCAGAGGGTATCTGGAACCGTGTTGAATACAGGCCATTAGAAGGCTTTGTCTATGCCATTACCCCGTTTAACTTTACGGCTATTGCAGGAAACCTTCCAGCAAGTGCTGCCATGATGGGAAATGTAGTGGTTTGGAAACCATCTGACAGCCAAATCTTTTCTGCCAAAGTAATCATAGATGTGTTTGCAGAAGCAGGACTTCCTGCAGGAGTCATTAACGTGGTATTTGGAGACCCTGTAATGGTTTCTAACACTGTATTAGCAAGCCCTGACTTTTCAGGACTGCATTTCACGGGATCTACCTCAGTGTTTAAAGCCTTGTGGAAACAAATCGGAAACCAAATAGAGACCTATAAAACCTATCCAAGAATTGTAGGAGAAACAGGGGGTAAAGATTTTATTATCGCACACCCAACAGCCAATCCTCAGCAAGTAGCTACCGCTATGGTGAGAGGGGCTTTTGAATTTCAAGGCCAAAAATGTAGCGCCGCTTCTAGAACATATCTACCAAAATCTATTGCTCAGGAAGTGNTAGATTNNGTGAAAAANGATGTAGCGAGCATGAAAGCNCCGGGTTCTCCAGAAGACATGGGTAATTTTGTGACTGCCGTAATTCACGAGGGTTCTTTTGACAAGTTAGCGTCTTATATTGATCAGGCCAAGGCCGATNCCGATGCCGATGTAGTGATTGGAGGAGACTACGACAAATCTAAAGGATACTTTATTTCCCCTACGGTAATATTAACTACAAACCCACATTACAAGACCATGGAAACCGAACTTTTCGGTCCAGTTCTCACGGTCTATGTATATGAAGACGCCGCTTGGAAGGAGACTTTAAAATTAGTAGACGCTACCTCTGAGTACGCATTGACAGGTGCAGTGATCTCTACAGACCGTTACGCCATTACAGAGGCCACCGAAGCACTACAAAATTGTGCTGGTAATTTCTATATCAATGACAAACCAACAGGGGCTGTAGTAGGCCAACAACCTTTTGGAGGTGCAAGAGCATCTGGAACGAATGACAAAGCAGGTTCTGCTCAGAACTTATTGCGTTGGGTGTCTCCAAGGCTCATTAAAGAAACCTTTGTTACCCCTGTAAATTACAGATACCCCTTTTTAGGTGAATCATAGCTGTTTATACTATGCTAAAAAAAAGCCTCCCATTGGGAGGCTTTTTTTATCCTTTAAATTTCTGAGGTAGATACACCAGCTTTTTGGTTTCGAAAAAGTCTTCTTTGTAATAATCCATCAAAGAATATATTTGAACCGTCCTGTAGTCTTGTAACTCCTCTCCCAAGTCCCCACCTTTTAAATACAATACCCCGTTTTTAATAGCATGCTCAGACACTTTTTTAATACGGCCCTTGATCCACCTCATAAAAGTTGGCATTGCGGCTACTGCCCTACTCACTACAAAATCATATTGGTTGTTGTCTTCTTCCACCCTTTGGTGTATAGCCCTAACATTTTCTAATCCCAATCCGTCTACGACCTCTTGTACAACTTTGATTTTTTTACCAATAGCGTCTACTAAAGTGAACTGTGTTTCTGGAAATAAAATAGCCAAAGGAATGCCTGGAAATCCACCGCCAGTACCAACATCTAATACCTGGGCCCCTGGATTGAATGAAATAAACTTAGCTATTGCTAGAGAATGAAGCACGTGCCTTAGATACAATTCCTCAATATCTTTTCGAGAAACTACATTAATTTTTAGGTTCCAATCTTGATACAAGGCTTCTAGTGCTATGAATTGATCTTGTTGCTGTTGGGTTAAATTTGGAAAATAATTAAAAATTAGCTGTGCGTCCATGGGCTTTATTTTATGCAAAAAAACAACAATTTTTTATGATTTATAGCAAAAGCTTCCACTCGCTTTAGCGTATATTTACCACTTAATACATTTTTATGAAAAAGCCCCAAGTTAAATTCTCAAGAAAAGACCCGGCCCAGTTCTTTAAAACACTGAACCAAAGAGTCAATAGCTACTTTAAAGAAAATAACATACAAAAAACAGGGAATTGGGCACTACACCTAAAGACCCTTGTTATGTTTACCCTTTTTCTGGCCCCATATTTTTTAATCCTCACGCTAAACTTACCCAATTGGGCTAATTTTTTATTGACCGTGGTGATGGGTGTTGGAATGGCTGGAGTGGGAATGAATGTCATGCACGACGGGAATCACGGTGCCTACTCCAATAAAAAATGGGTTAATAAACTCATGGGGAGTAGTATATACATACTCGCTGGAAATGTATACAATTGGCAGGTACAACACAATGTACTTCACCACACTTACACCAATATTCCAGAACATGATGAAGACTTAGACGCAGGAAGAATACTCCGTTTTTCAAAACATGCAGATTGGAAAAAGTACCATAAATTTCAACATTTATACTCTGTATTGCTTTACGGATTATTGACCTTTAACTGGGCCATTACTACCGACTTCCAACAGATGTATCGTTACACCAAAAGAAAACTATCTTATGGTAAGCTTCCTAACCCAGTACTTAATTGGACCAAACTTTTAATTACTAAAATAATTTACGTCACTATCTGGATTGCCATTCCCATGATTTTTTTAGAAGTGGCCTGGTATAAAATCCTTATTGGATTTTTTGTTATGCATTATGTAGCGGGATTAATACTGAGTGTCGTATTTCAATTGGCTCATATAATTGACCATGCAGACACCCCTGTTCCAAACGAGCAAGGAGATATGAAAAATACATGGGCCATTCACCAGTTGTTCACTACTGTGAATTTTGGTACTAAAAATAGGATCATCAATTGGTTTACNGGAGGCCTAAACCATCANGTTGAACACCATATATTTCCAAATATCAGTCACGTACATTACACAAAAATTGCTAAAATTGTGAAAGAAACGGCAAAAGAGTTTCAATTGCCCTATCATGAGTACAAAACAACTAGAAAAGCCATAATTTCGCATTTNAAACATTTAAAGACCTTAGGCCAAAAACCAAGTCTACAATATTAAGCAACATGAGTACGCAACATTTATCTGACAGAATTAACGGAATGGCCACCTCTGCAACTTTAGCAATGGCAGCCAAAGCAAGAGAATTAAAAACGGCTGGAAAAGACATTATAGGACTTAGTCTAGGAGAACCTGATTTTAATATTCCTGACTTCATTAAAGACGCCGCTAAGCAAGCCGTAGATGACAATTATTCTAGTTACTCTCCAGTAGATGGATACCTAGATTTAAAAGAAGCCATTGCGGAGAAATTTTCAAGAGACAACCAATTGGACTACAAACCAAGTCAGATTGTGGTGTCTACTGGTGCCAAACAATCTCTTGCAAATATTGCTATGGTAATGCTCAACCACGGAGATGAGGTTATTTTACCTGCACCTTATTGGGTAAGTTACAGTGATATTGTTAAACTGGCAGAAGGGGTGCCTGTTGAAGTTCCTACAAGTATAGANACTGATTTTAAAATGACTGCGGCTCAATTAGAGCAGGCCATTACGCCAAAAACTAAAATGATTTGGTTTAGTTCTCCTTGTAACCCAAGTGGATCTGTTTACAGCAAAGAAGAATTGAGTGCGTTGGCAGAAGTATTGGCCAAATACCCAAATATATTTATTATCTCAGATGAAATTTACGAACACATTAATTTCGTAGGGGGACATGTGAGCATTGCTGGAATTCCAGGAATGTATGATAGAACTATTACTGTTAATGGGGTATCAAAAGCATTTGCTATGACCGGCTGGCGTATTGGTTATATNGGTGCTCCAGAATGGATTGCAAAGGCGTGTACAAAGTTTCAAGGACAGAACACTTCTGGCGCTAATTCCATAGCACAAAGAGCTACTATAGCCGCACTTAAAGCGCCTGTAAGTAGCATTTCTCATATGATTGAAGCTTTCCATCAAAGAAGGGATTTGGTGCTTGAACTATTGGGAGAGATTCCAGGATTTAGACTAAATATTCCTGAAGGGGCTTTCTATGTATTTCCAGATGTAAGTGAGTTTTTTGGCAAAACACTTAAAGGCACTTTAATAAAAGATGCTTCTGACTTTGCCATCTTCTTACTAGAAGAAGCTTTAGTAGCTACTGTAACTGGTGCAGCTTTTGGAAATCCAAACTGTATAAGAATTTCCTATGCTGCCTCCGAAGAAGCACTTAGAGAAGCTATGGCAAGAATTAAAAAAGCGGTTAGCACTTAATTAAAAATATCTTTTACAAACTAAATCGGGCTTCCTAAAGGAAGCCCGATTTTTTGTTCAAATACTTTATGTCCCTATTACCTCCAAAACAGAAGAGACAATAAACTCATATTTTTCTCCAGAAATAAGGTGAAAAGAGTATCAGTACTGTAAACAGTTCTAGCCTACCCAACAACATTAAAAACCCGCACCACCATTTACCTAGCGCAGGTAGGTCATTAAAATTAGACAGTGGGTTTAATGAACCTAGCCCAGGTCCTACATTACCTAGTGAGGTAGCTGCACCTCCTATGGCAGATTCAAAATCTAATCCCATAAATGCCAATACAAGTGCACCAATGATAAATAACAACATATAGAGCACAAAAAAACCAATGATATTATAGACAATACTCTCTGCAACTGTTTTGTTGTTATAGCGTACTGGAATAATGGCATTGCTGTGCAATGTTCGTTTGAATTCCAACAATCCATTTTTTATAATCAGTAGGTGACGCATGACCTTTATACCTCCAGCAGTAGATCCTGCAGAACCACCCAAGAACATTAACCCAAAAAAGAATATAGTTAAAAATGGGGTCCAGCCCGTAAAATCTGCCGTTACAAATCCAGTGGTAGTCACTACAGCCAATACTTGAAATAATGCATGTCTAATAGCACTTTCTCCGTAACCAAAAACCATGGGCAATGATGCTGAAACTTGAGGCTGTGCCTGGAAGTAAATGACCAATGCTGCCACTATACTAAAAGATATTATAAAACCTGTATAAAACTTAAATTCCTCGTCTTTTAGCACCTTTTGGATTTTCCCTTTAAAAGCGAAATAACTCAGCACAAAATTAGAACCTGCTAAAAACATAAATAAAATGACTATATATTGAATGAGCGGTTGGTCATTCCAATAAGCCAAACTACTGTTTTTAGTGGAAAATCCCCCTGTAGACAATGTAGCCATGGCATGGTTCATTGCGTCAAAAAAGCCCATCCCCGCCAATTTCAACAAAAGGGTTTCTGCTAGGGTATAGCCTACATAAATAAGCCATAAGCGTTTGGCTGTATCTGTTATCCTAGGATGTAATTTGTCTGCACTTGGGCCTGGCGCTTCAGCAGCAAACAATTGCATTCCTCCAATGCCTAACAAAGGCAAAATAGCAATAGCCAAAACAATAATACCCATACCACCTATCCAATGGGTGAGACTACGCCAAAACAAAAGACCTTTCGGAAGGGATTCTATATCATTTAAAATACTGGCTCCTGTGGTGGTGTAACCTGAAATAGTTTCGAAAAAAGCATTGGTTATATCAGGAATAGCTCCTGTGAACAAATAGGGTAACATCCCAGATGCAGACATAACCAACCAACC
>JGI26246J51724_1000769_pt1 | contig 15269 bp, 16 predicted proteins | sample SaaInlLV_10m_DNA_FD_51724 | JGI IMG/M metagenome (IMG submission 51724) | reverse complement strand
ATAATCCCGGGAATACTGGCGAGTGAATACTCAAGAATGACTTGCCCATAGCCGCCCAATTCTCCGCGGACCCCAAGGATAAACTCCTGAATCTGAGACTCTGAGAACAAACTGGGGTAACGATCCGGCAGCAGCATAAGCGAGGCCTGCCACTGACTGAGTAGGTTGGGAAGCTCGCCTATTAAGCGCCTCAGCTGATTCCAAGCCTGCGGAAGTAGGAAGAAAAGAAGAACGAAGAAAAGCCCGATGAACAAAACATACACCAGAACAAACGCGAGGCGGCCAGACAACCCATACTTTAACAGCGCGTTGACCAATCCCTGCATTAGGTAGGCGACGATGATTGCTGTCATTAGCGGCGCAAGAACACCGCCTAGTGTCAGCAGCACAGTCAGCCCTACTGTGAGCAGTAACAGCAAAATAATCGATTCTTCGTCGTGGAAGTAGCGATCGTAAAAGTCCTGCACAAGCTTTTTCATTTTTAGCCCTCCAATGGGGCGGAGGCTAGGCCTTACGAATCCAGTAGAAATACGCCGCTGCGTCTTTTTTAAAATCTAAGATTTCATTATCACTCTGCGTGGCAAACAGCTTAAAGTCTTTCTCCGAGGCAGGGTCGGTTGCTGTCACCTTTAGAACCTGCGCCGATGCCATCGAATTGAGCGCGAGTTTAGCCTTGAGTAAAGGCATTGGACACTGCAGGCCGCTGAGGTCTAACTGAATATCGCTTTTTAGTTCCATGTGATTATTTTATCAAGCATTAGCTACTAATGCCTATGATCTAAGGCTTTAATTTTGGGAGTATTTCAGTAATATGATGAGACGGCGTCTATTTCCTTCTGCCGCACGGAGAATTACCGAAATCGCCATGAGCCATTCGTCCAACTATAACCGTTTAACTGCCCTTTTAGGGCGAGCAACCGAACGCTGTGACACGGCGCCGCGCGAGCGCGCCAATTACGCCTTAACAACCTTCATCTTGCTGTTGATGATCTCACCATCACTCAGCGCGCAGAACGCCCTCCCATCCCTTGGCGATCGGATTTCGGGCACCGTGTCGCTCGAGCAAGAATTCACTATAGGCCAGCAGTTTTTGGCGAGCATCCGCCGCGGCGCNCCGACTATTCCGGATCCGCTACTCAATAACTACCTCGAGAATGTCACTTACAAGCTCGCCTCGAGGAGCCAACTGCAGGACCATCGCCTTTCGTTTGTTGTTATCGACAGCGAAGAGCTCAATGCTTTCGCCGCGCCCGGAGGGATTATTGGCGTGAATACAGGGCTTTTCCTTAATGCGCAGACTGAAGCCGAATTTGCGTCGGTAATGGCCCATGAAATTTCTCACGTCAGCCAGCGCCATTTCGCTCGCGGCATCGATGAAGCCCAAGCCGGCCGCGTACCGCAAATGGCAAGTCTATTGGCAAGCGTTATCGTCATGGCAACGTCGGATGCAGGACACGGCGCCGCCGCGCTTGCCGCCGCTCAGGGTCGCGCGCTAGAAAACCAGCTTCGTTTTAGCCGCAGCAACGAAGCCGAAGCCGATCGCATCGGTCAGGACACGATGTTCAACGCAGGCTTTGACCCCGAGGGCATGTCGTCTCTCTTCGAGCGCTTGATCGCAATTAATCGCTTCGGTCGACGACCTCCAGAATTTCTCCTGTCGCACCCGGTAACAGAGTCGCGCATTTCAGATGCAAGGAGTCGCGAATTTCGCTACCCCGAGCGATCTTATCAGGAAGATCTTGAATACCAGATTGTCAGAGCTCGCGTCGTAGGTCACTACGCTGAAGACAAAGGCGCCTTAGTAAACGAAATGCGCAGAGCGCTCACTAACAGCATAAATTCCTTTACTCGCGACGCTAACCGCTACGGCCTGGCTGTCGCGCTGTGGGAGGCAGGAAATTACGCAGGGGCGAGCGCAACACTGGCTCCGCTGCTCTCAAAAGAGCCCAACAGAATTAGCTATGTCGTGACACAGGCTGAAATATTAACAAAACAGAACGAGCCAGGTCAGGCGCGCGAGTTTTTAACGCGGCACCTGCAGATCAATCCTAACAATCACGCGCTCACCACAGCGTATGCCGAGGCGCTCATTGCGGCGCGAAACTACAATGAGGCGGCCGAAGTATTGCAACGCCACGCGGTATTGCGTCCGGACGATCATCACCTGTGGGCCATGCTTGCAGAGACGCAAGGTCAGGCGGGAAATATTAGCGAGGTGCATCAAGCGCGGGCCGAATATTTTAGACTGCTTGGAGACTTTCGTAACGCGCGCCAACAGCTTCAATTTGCGCTCAGAATAGAGGTTGACCAGGGGTCTGGCGCGGCGGTCGAGGCAAGGCTTCGCGAGCGTATCAATACCCTCGAAGACCAGCAACGCGCATTGCAGGGCTAGCTAAGCTCTGCCTCTTACCTTCAACGCATTTTCAGCGGCAAAATCGAGCATTCGCTGCAATGGTTGCATCGCTCTTTCACCTACTGCTGCGTCAACAAACACTTCGTTAATCAACGCTCCTCTGATCGGCGTCGCCTGAATCTCTTCAAGCGCTGAGAGCAAGGTTGGCAGAGTGTTCATACCCATCCATGGACAGCTAGCACAGCTTCTGCAGGTAGCTTCATTACCCGCAGTGGGCGCGACGATAAATTCTTTCTCGGGTGAAAGTTGCTGCAATTTGTGAAAAATGCCGCGGTCAGTGGCGACAATAAACTGCGTGTTAGGTAACGACTGCGAGGCTTTAATAATCTGCGTGGTAGAGCCAACTACATCGGCAATTGCCAACACCTCCGCAGGTGACTCAGGATGCGCCAGCACAGCTGCGTCGGGATAAAGTGCGCGCATGTCTCGCAGACCCCGCGCTTTGAACTCTTCATGAACGATGCAAGCCGAATCCCAGAGCAGCATATCAGCGCCTGTCGACTCGCGAATGTAACGCCCCAAGTGGCGGTCTGGCGCCCACAGTATCTTCTCACCGCGCTCCATTAAGTGCTCGACAATTTCCAGCGCAATGCTCGACGTCACCACCCAGTCGGCGCGCGCCTTAACCGCTGCCGAGGTGTTCGCATAAACAACCACCGTTCGGTCGGGGTTTGCGTCACAAAACGCGGAGAACTCATCAATTGGGCAGGCGATATCTAAAGAGCACGTTGCCTCAAGCGTTGGCATGATGACGCGCTTGTTTGGGCTTAAAATTTTCGCTGACTCGCCCATGAAACGAACGCCCGCAACGACCAATGTCGAAGCGGCGCAATCTCGGCCGAAGCGAGCCATTTCAAGACTATCTCCAACAAAACCGCCACTCTCCTCGGCAAGATCTTGAAGCACGGGATCCGTGTAATAATGCGCGACCATTTTTGCGCCGCTGGCGTTGAGCGCATCGAGAATACGTTGTTTATAGTCGGCGGTAGCTGCAGCACTGAGGGACTCTACCTGAAGCGCGTCTATCTTATCGAGATAAGATTTCACAAGCTGGGTGTCGGCGGCTAAACGTTCGGGAGTCACTGGGGATTGAGTGATTTCTTGCATGCTGCGCTCTCTGTCAGGGCCAATTAAGTCATTCTAACATGGCTATACGAATGCGGAGAACGAAGAGATTTGCCTAAGTTCCCTCGTCGCGATGCGAGGGAACTTAGACGAAGATCACGGGGAAATGGTGGGCCGTGTGCGACTCGAACGCACGACCAATTGGTTAAAAGCCAACTGCTCTACCGACTGAGCTAACGGCCCGTGAAGGGGCGNCATAGTACTATCAAATCAAAAAAAGACAAGTCACAATCGACATTTTTTTCGATTATTTAGCGATAACGCGTAGGATCTTGCGACTGTGCATCGGCGAAGCCTTTTGTTCTCAGTCTGCAGCTGTCGCAGAGACCGCATGCGCGCCCTTCGGCGTCTGCTTGGTAGCATGAAACTGTGGCGGCGTAATCAACTCCGAGCTTTAGTCCCACGCCAATAATCTCTGCTTTAGTTAAGTCTATTAACGGCGTTCTGAGCACAATATTTTTTCCTTCGACTCCCGCTTTGGTTGCAAGATTAATCAGTGATTGAAACGCATCAATATACTCGGGTCGGCAATCAGGATAACCAGAATAATCTAACGCATTCACACCAATAAAAATTGCCTCGGCTTCGACAACTTCGGCCCAGGCAAGTGCGTAACTCAAAAATACGGTGTTGCGAGCCGGAACGTATGTCACTGGAATGCCCACGGTCTCCTCTTCGGGCACTGCGATACTGCGATCTGTTAGCGCCGACCCGCCGATAGCCCCCATGTCTATGGGCAACNTTTTATGNGCGANAACACCTGCGGTCTCAGACAGCNGTGCAGCTGCATNGAGNTCGCTCGCCGAACGNTGNCCGTAATCGAAACTGAGCGCGTAACAGGCGTAGCCCTCGGCCTGAGCGATAGCTAAGCAGGTCGCCGAGTCGAGTCCGCCGGAGACAAGGACAATGGCCTTCTTCATTCTCTCGATTTCCTTGAGTGGATCATTGGAGGCCGGCATTAAACGCCTTTTTTATCGCCCCAAATTTGCTTGTGGAGTTGCAGTTGCATCCGCACCTTAAGCCTGTCCTCGAGCACCCACTGCGCGAGTAGTGCAGGCGCAAGCTCCTCATAGGAGGGTGAAAACAGAATATCGTCTACCCGCGATCCCAGATCATGCATGTGAACCTGAGCCTTCGACCATTCATAGTCACCGCGGTCGCAGATGACAAATTTAACCTGATCTTTAGGACGCAGCAGGGGAACGTTGGCGAGCAGATTCCTATCGCATTCGCCCGAGGCTGGGGTTTTGAGATCAAGGACAATAGACACGCGATCATCTACGTCATCGATTGGCATTGCTCCCCCAGTTTCTAAAGAGACTTGGTAGCCGGCATCGCAAAGTCTTTGCATAAGCTGAATCGCTGCAGGCTGAGCGAGGGGCTCGCCGCCCGTCACTGTGACATAGTCAGCCGAATGTTCGGCCACCTGCGCGAGAACAGAGTCAAGCGAGTGCTGCTTCCCTCCTTCGAATGCATAAGCCGTATCGCAGTAGGTGCACCGCAGCGGACAGCCAGTGAGTCGGACAAAAACAGTCGGACGACCGACGGTGCGCGCCTCGCCTTGCAGGGAGTGGAAAATTTCGGTTAGGCGTACACTCAGACCACTACTCACAGCGAAAGCAGTCGGGTGTCGGCGAGGTTCGCAACCCCTGTGTTGGGAAAGCGACGCTTGATATCGGTAAGCATCTGTCTTGCGCGCTGAATATTTCCCATACCTTGATAGGCAAGGCCTAATCCGTACATCGCATCGGGTAACTTACTCGAGTCCGCGTACTGCTCTAGGATTATTTCATAGGCGCTGCGCGCTTCTTCGAAACGCTCGAGATAGAGGTAGGCCTGCCCTTTCCAATAATGCGCATTGGTCACGAATCGCCCCTCGGGATACTGCCCAAGGTACTGATCGAATTCGGCGATAGAGCGCTCGAAGTGGCTGTTAATAACTGAATCATAAGCCATCTGATAGAGCTGCTGCTCACTGAGCACGGCCGGCTGCAATGAAGGCCGTGTAGAGGCGTTTGGCGCAGACTGAGAAGACTGAGAAGGCGCCTGATTCACTGCGGGCGTTCCACCTTGAACACGCTGCGCTGTCGCAGGAGGGGCTGTCTGCGGTGCCGCAACCTCAAGATCGCTTAGCCTCTGATCGACATCGGTATAGCGATTAAGCGAATCTCGCTGCAGCTTCTTAATCTCGAAGCCCTGTTCGTCCAGCTGCCCGCGAAGTGCTTGAATCTCAGCCTGTAGCTGGCGATTCTGCTCCAACAATAACGACATTGCATCATTGGACGATTGAGAGAACGCAGTCTGTGCGGCTGCCACAGCAGTCAATAGCGTGACAGCTACACTCACCCTAAAGGCCCTTCCGTAGAGTGACCGGTGGGTTGTGACAGTCTGGGTATGACGTAAATTCATGGCTGCGCCGAGCTCCAAAGGGAATGACTAGACCGAGTAGTTTAGGCGAGCCATACGCTGAGGGCAACGCGCCGACACATTTTTAGCGCGCGACGACTTCAACTCGGCGATTACGATTGTACACACTCTCGGATTGGCCGGTCATAGCAGGCCTTTCTTCGCCGTAACTAACCACTTCGATCTGTGAGCGCGAGGCGCCATTGACGATCAGGTAGTTGAGAATACTGTTCGCTCGACGCTCGCCTAGCGCTAAGTTGTATTCACGAGTTCCGCGCTCGTCGGCGTGGCCTTCTAAGCGCAACCGCTTGCTAGGATTAGCGGACAGGTCGCGCGCGTGATACATCAATGTTTCTCTGTCAGCGCCGCGGAATTCAGCAATATCGAAGTCGAAATAAAACACCGTTTGGCGCAGCGCATTTTCTGCTTGAATTTGCTCGGCACTTAAGCGGCCGCTTGTGCCTGCGCCACTTGCTTGCGCAGCCGAAGAAGTCGATTCACTCGAAGTGCTGCCCATAGACCCGGCGTCAGTCACTTCTGTTTCAGCATCACTCGATGATTTACAGGCTGCAAGGCTTACGAGCGCCAAACCGATTACAACTGACTTTATTAGATTCTTGATGGGCATCATGCCGATTGATCCTCTCAGATTTTATACACTGTGCCGAAAGCAGCACGTTCTAATTGGAATAAATCGGCGGAATCGCGAAAAACTTGCAAGAAATATCGATTCTTAGCAAAAAAAACGGCGCCTCCCCTCGCACTAATTAAGATAAGGCGACCAAGATGGCTCGCGCACGTCGCCGCGCGATGAAGGCAACCTAAATTTTACTCGCCCATCGATTGACACAGCGTCGAGCACACCACGGCCATTAAACTTAGTTGCGTACATAATCATGCTGCCATTAGGTGCCACACTAGGCGACTCATCGAACTTCGTCGAGGTGAGCGTGATAACCCGCAGAGTTTCGACGTTCATAATCGAAATTTGGTATTCCGGGCTCTGCCGAGTCTCTCTTCTGACATGCACCAAGTTCACTCCATCGGGCAAAAACTGTCCCTTCGCGCAGTGGAAACAGTCATAGGTGAGTCGTTCAACGTCGTAGGTGCTCGCCCCTATTTCCATTTGGTAGATCTGAGGCTGTCCCGTACGGTCGGACATGAACACGAGCGAGCGACCATCGCGCGACCAGGCNGGCTCGGTATCAATAGCCGGGTGNTCGGTTATCCGAATCAACTCGTTGCTCAGCAGGTCTTGCACATAGATGTCTGGACTGCCGTCTTTAGACAACACCATCGCAAGCTTAGTGCCGTCGGGCGACCACACTGGTGANCTGTTGATATTGGGAAAATTGGTNATCTGACGCCGCTGTCCTGTCGCTATATTCTGCGTGTAGATTCGCGGCAAATCAGTTTCGAACGATACATAAGCGATGTCTTGCCCGTTTGGCGACCAACTAGGCGACATGATGGGCTCCCGAGATTCCAGCAGCACCTGTGCTCGACGACCATCGTAGTCAGCCTTTTCGAGGCGGAAATAGGAAACCTCAGGGCTCACAAACTCACTGACAATATAGAGTATTTGTGTGGTGAACGCGCCACGGGTACCTGTCACGAGTTCGAACACCACATTACTTATCTCATGACCAATGTCGCGCAGCTGCGAAGTCGTTCCGGTGAGCACTTCACCTGCGAGTTTTATTTCTCGATTAATATCGAAGAACTCGTACTGCACCTGAATTAACTCGCTCCCCGGTGCGCGCTGCACTTTACCGACAAGCAGATAGTCCTGTGCCAGAACGCTCCAATCACGGTAATAAACCTCGCGCTCCTCGCGCGGCAAAGCGAGCATATTCGAAGGAGAGAGGGCGCGAAATTCGCCTACCTGCTGCAGGTCCGCCGTTACAATCTCCCCAATATCTTCGTCGAGGACACCGCTTCCCTCCCAAGAGAAAGGCACAACCGCGATAGGAATCGGATTGTCGATACCCTGAGTAATTTGAATACTAAGCTCAGCCCTGACTGAAAAACTCATTAAGACACTGATAACAAAGAGAAGGGGGAAAGTGCGATTAAGATTCATTAGTTAAGCAAGTCCTCTGGCTGGAAGATGAGTGACAGCGTGCGGAAATTTTGGTTAAAAACGCGAATTGGTAGCGCGGTTAATTCGGCAAAAGGCGCGGCGCGATAGACCGCATTTTCGGCAGATCTATCGAATGCGGGATCGCCACTCGACTGAGTAATTATGACATCAACGAGTTCACCCGTTGGCAGCATTTTGATCTGAATAATTGCTCGCATCCCGTTACGCGCGCTCGGTGGTCGAGACCAATTTTCTGTCACGAGCTGCTGAATTAGGCCCGTCGCACTTTGGATTAATTCGAACTCACTGCTTGCTGCCTCGGCAGCAGCCGCGTCTTGCGCGTCCTCGCGCTCTCTTTGTTGCCGAGATTCACGCTCGCGCTGAGCCTGCTCTTCGCGCCTTTTCTCGGCCTCTCGCTGACTTTCGGCTTCTCGCTTCTTACGCTCTTCTTCTGCCAGCGTTTTTTCGCGTTCTGCTTTAGCTTTGGCGTCGGCGCGCTGTTTTGCGACTTGCTGCTGCTCGCGCTTCTGCGCTGCCTCCTCTTGCCGCTTCCTCTCGGCAGCCTGTTCTTCGCGCTTCTTCTGCGCCGCAGCATTGGCGCGTTCGGTTTCTTTGCGCTTAGCCTCCAATCGCCGATTGTCTTGATTGCGCTGATTGGTGATTTGAGGATTTTCTTCGATCAATAGCGCCTTGATCACAGTCGGCTGTATCAGTTCGAGTGCTTGTGATTGACTGCTACTTTGCAAGTAAACAAGCCCGCCCAGAAGGAGAATATGCAGAGAAATAGCCACGACGACAGCGAGTGGGTAGCCATTGAGAATCACCAGATTATTGGCCCCCTCTGATTTACCGAAACCGAGTAATTCGCGCAGTGAAGGCATTCCTCTCCCCTCTCCTTTACCCTATTGCGAATCGAGTGGCTGAGTGATGAAATTCGGGTTAGCAACACCCACCGCTTGCAGTGTAGTAAGTAGCTGAATCATTGCGCCCCAGTCNGCTGTCGTATCCCCTTCGACTAGCACTTGTATTTCAGGATTCGCAGCCACAATTTTTCCTACTTGCTCACCGACTCCCTCTAAGCTCGTCGCCTGACGATCTTCACCGGTAGCGCCTATGCTTAAATAATATTCACCCGCCGAGGTAATAGAGACGACAAGGGTTGCTTGATTCTCATCTATGCTCAGCGGCTCATTATTCGCTTGCGGCAACTCTACATCAATGCCCTGGTTAAGCAGAGGTGCAGTGACCATAAAGACGATGAGCAGAACGAGCATTACATCGATATAGGGAACGACGTTTATGTCTCCCATTGGCTTGCGTTTTTTGCGGGCAATTATATCCATAATTTAGTCTCGGCAGCCGTTGCTATTCGCTGTGAACCTGACGATGGAGAATGCTTGAAAACTCGTCGGTAAACGTGACATAGCTGCCAGTGATGGTATCAACCGACGAGGAATATCGGTTATAGGCGACCACCGCAGGAATTGCGGCAAACAACCCCATTGCCGTTGCGATTAGCGCCTCTGCGATACCTGGCGCAACGACCTGAAGCGTCGCCTGCGTTTGACTCGCCAAGCCAATAAACGAATTCATAATACCGATCACAGTGCCAAATAACCCAACATAAGGTGAGACCGAGCCTACCGAGGCCAGAAACGCCAAATGACGTTCTAGCTTTTCCTCTTCGCGCGAAAAGGCCACGCGCATCGCACGCTGCGCACCTTCCATAATCGCCTCTTTGTCGACAGAGGCCTGCTGCCTCAAGCGCATAAACTCTTTGAAGCCTGCGCGAAAAATGTTTTCGATGCCTACAATAGGCACGTCGTCGCGCTGCATCTGAGTGCCTTCCTTATAGAGCTGGCTGAGATCCATGCCACTCCAAAAACGCTCCTCAAAACTCTGAACACCGCGAGACGCTGCGTTTAGCACCATCGCTCGCTGTACTATCATTACCCATGACAAAATCGAGAGCACTAATAAAGANAGCATTACCAGTTGCACCGGCAACGTTGCCTCGAGTATGAGCTGAATTGGACTNATCGCTTCGTTCACTTCTTATTCTCCAGAGTTTACTGAGCAGGCGTAACCACGTAACTTTTAGACAGTCGTCGGCCGCAGCCTATCCGCCGCTTCACCTAGTATTTTCGGCAGAAGAGGGAAATAGTTTTGCTCTTTCGGAAGGTCCCACGCACGAAGTGTACGCTCGGAAGATGGCACTGCGCCGAGAGAGTCTAGCAATGCCATGCAACACTCGGGCTAGATGATGGCAGGCTAAGACTCAGACCCGGAGGAGCCAGCCGTCTCGAGGCTGTCGAACAACTCCGCGCTGCTCTGATTCGGCTTTAAACCGAAGTGGCGATAGCCATGTTGAGTCACAACGCGCCCGCGCGGAGTCCGCATGATAAACCCTTGTTGGATAAGATAGGGTTCGAGAACATCTTCGATGGTGTCCCGCTCCTCGCTGATCGCTGCTGCCAAACTGTCGATACCGACTGGCCCACCGTCGAATTTCTCGATCATAGTCATAAGCAGTCTGCGGTCCATGTGGTCGAAGCCATTGCTGTCGATGCTTAGCATATCGAGCGCAGCAGCAGCCTCAGCGGCGCCGATCGCCCCGTCTGACTTGACCTCGGAATAGTCTCTCACGCGTCGCAGCAGACGATTTGCAATGCGCGGCGTNCCGCGCGAACGACGTGCGATCTCTGTCGCGCCGAATTGATCGATCTGGGTACCNAGTATTCGAGAAGANCGCGTCACNATTGTGGTGAGCTCTTCGAGCGAATAAAACTCCAAGCGCTGAATAATGCCGAAGCGATCACGCAGTGGTGAGGTCAGCAGCCCTGCCCGCGTGGTCGCTCCCACAAGGGTAAAAGGCGGCAGCTCAAGCTTAATCGAGCGCGCAGCAGGGCCTTCGCCTATCATTATGTCGAGTTGATANTCTTCCATCGCAGGATANAGAATTTCCTCGATTGCCGGGCTCATGCGATGAATTTCGTCGATGAACAGCACGTCCCCGGCTTCGAGATTCGTCAGCATCGCAGCTAAGTCGCCGGCCTTCTCAAGCACAGGACCCGAGGTTGCCTTGATATTGGCGTTAAGCTCATTGGCGATGATATTCGCCAGCGTCGTTTTGCCGAGGCCGGGCGGGCCAAACACGAGCGTGTGATCCAGAGGCTCTCCGCGGCCGCGTGCAGCATGGATAAAAATTTCCATCTGCTGCTTGACCTCAGTTTGGCCAATATAGTCTTGCAGCGAAAGTGGGCGAATCGCGCGGTCATGCGACTCTTCGGTGCGAGAGCTGTCGGCAGAAATTAATCGGTCTTCTATCATTGCAACGCAGTTCCTAAAAATCGCCTAATTAAGCCATGCTCTTTAATGCGAAACGAATAAGCTCTTCGCTACTTACAATTTCTGGCCTGTCTTTCTGCACTGCAGCAATCGCTCGCGCAGCCTGTGGAAGCTTGTAACCGAGGCTAACAAGCGCTGTTTCGGCCTCACGCGCTGCCGACGCTGCATTGGGCGAAGCGGCTTTTGCTCCTGTCACCGCTGCAGAGCCACCCGCCGTCTCCCAGTCTTTGATTTTATCGCGAAGCTCAATAACCAACCGTTCGGCAGTCTTTTTGCCGATTCCTGGCATCGCAACAAGCGCGGCAATATCGTTACTCAGCACCAAGCCGACGAGCGCGTCAGAATCCACACTTGAGAGAATGCCAAGCGCCATTTTCGGTCCAACACCGTTAACTTTGATCAACGTCCTAAACAGGGTCTTGTCCTTCAATTCAATGAAGCCGAATAGCTGCTGCGCATCTTCACGCACGACAAAGTGCGTGTGTAACGTCACCGCATCGCCAACCTCGGGCAGCTTAAACAGCGTGCTCATGGGCACCTGCACCTCATAGGCGATACCAGCGACTTCTACCTGAATATCGGTCGGCTGTTTCTCTATAAGAATCCCGCGAATCCGTCCTATCACTTGAAGCGTTTCCTGCTGAAGCGGTTAGCGCCCGCCATTTTTATTAAACTGGCGTGCGTATTTGCGTGGCAAATGGCAATAGCAAGGCCATCGCTTGCGTCTTCGGCGAGTGTATCATCGATACCGAGTATCGCCTTAACCATGTGTTGAACCTGTGCTTTTGTTGCCGAGCCCGAGCCGACTACAGCAAGCTTTACCATCCTCGCCGAATATTCACCCACCTCGAGGTTATGATGAAGGCATCCCACCATGGCGCTTCCGCGCGCCTGCCCTAGCTTGAGCGCAGACGCGGCATTTTTACCCATAAAGACTTCTTCGACCGCCGCATACTGAGGAGAAAATTCCTCGATAACACTGCATATTCCGTCGAAAATAGTTTTGAGCCGCTCAGGTTGCGACTCAGAGGAGGTTTTTATACGACCGCAGCCGACGAATTCGAGACGGNTGCCAACCGCATTAACGAGGCCATAGCCGGTGACCCTCGAGCCGGGGTCNATACCCAGAAAAATCGCCATCGTCTCGTTACCGTGATTACCTGTTGGGGCTAATAGAAACGGTGCAGCTCTGGAGCTGCAGCTTAAAGCTGTGCGGCGATTTCGTCCGAGATATTGCCGTTATGGTAGACATTCTGAACATCGTCAAGGTCTTCCATATGGTCGATCATCTTGAGCAGCGATTCGGCGCCGGAGAGATCGAGCTCAGCATGCGTCGATGCCAGCATCGTCATTTCGGCATTGACCCATTCTAGCCCAGCCTTCTTGAGTGCATCCTGCACCGCGCCAAAGGTCTCGAGCGTGGTTAACACATCGACACTCGTATCTTCGTTAGTCGTAATATCGTGTGCGCCAGCCTCGAGCGCAATCTCCATTATCTGCTCTTCGTCTGCGCCTTCGGGAAAACTAATAATACCGGTACGCTCGAACAAATACGCAACCGACCCGTTAGTGCCGAGGCTACCACCGTATTTGCTGAAGCAATGCCTTACCTCCGCCACGGTGCGATTTTTATTGTCGGTCAGAGTTTCGACAAGAATCGCCACGCCGCCNGGGCCATAGCCTTCGTAGTCTAGCTCTTCGAGGTTTTCGTTTTCGGCAGTGCCCGCGCCACGCGCGACTGCGCGATCGATAGTATCGCGGGTCATATTAGCGGCAAGCGCCTTATCCATGATCGCGCGCAGACGAGGATTATCGGCCACATTGCCGCCACCAGACTTTGCCGCAACCGTGAGCTCACGGATTATTTTGGTAAAAACCTTGCCTCGCTTGGCGTCCTGTCCTGCCTTGCGATGCTTGATATTCGCCCATTTACTATGACCCGCCATGCTTCACTCCCGTGTGTTCGTATCCTCAGGGTGCGACTTAGGCGCCCCTCTATTATTCACGCGTTGGGTTTTCACTCGTTTGGGTATCGACCTACTTGAATAAGCCAAGCCCTACTCTAGAATCCCCCCTTTGTTAAGCCTCTGCTTCGGGCTTGGGCTGTTCGCGCAGCCGAATATTTAGCTCACGCAGCTGCTTTGTAGACACCTCCCCCGGTGCCTCGGTGAGTGGACACGCCGCAGACTGAGTCTTAGGGAAGGCGATAACATCGCGTATCGAGGTAGCGCCAGTCATCAGCATTATCAGACGATCAAGACCGAAGGCGATGCCGCCGTGGGGCGGGCATCCGAAACTTAGCGCATCGAGCAAGAAACCAAACTTTTCTTGTGCTTCCTCTTCGCCAATACCCAAGACTTCGAAGACAGACTGCTGCATGTCGGGCTTATTGATACGAATAGAGCCACCTCCCAATTCAGTGCCATTGAGCACCATGTCATAGGCACGAGAAAGAGCCGTTGCAGGGGCGCTTTTCAGCTCATCGACTGAACAGGCCGGCGCTGTAAACGGGTGATGTAGTGACGTGAGGTTGCCTTCGCTGTTCGTTTCGAACATAGGGAAATCGACAACCCAAAGAGGCGCCCAACAGTCTTTGACCTGCCCTAAGTCTTCGGCGACTTTGATTCGCAGCGCACCTATCGCTTCGTTTACGACCTTGGCCTTATCCGCTCCAAAGAAGATAATGTCGCCGGTCTCGGCACCGAGCTTCTCTAGAAGCGCCTCGACAACGGCATCTGGCATAAACTTAAGGATCGGCGACTGCAGGCCTTCTAATCCAGCGGCGCGGTCGTTGACCTTAACCCAAGCCAACCCTTTGGCTCCGTATATAGAGACATATTTGGTGTATTCATCGATCGATTTGCGACTGATCTCGACGCCACCCGGCACGCGCAAAGCAACGACGCGACTCTCGGCATCGTTCGCAGGGCCGCTAAAGACTTTGAAGTCGACGTCTTTCATCAAGTCAGCGATGTCGACAAGTTCGAGATCGATACGCAGATCGGGCTTATCTGAGCCGTAGCGGTTCATTGCTTCCGAAAACGGCATGCGAGGGAATTCGCCAAGATCGACACCTAAGTGCTTTTTGAAGACACCGCTAATCATGCCCTCCATCGTCGTCATAATCTGCTCTTCGTCCATGAACGATGTTTCAACATCGATCTGAGTGAACTCAGGCTGACGATCGGCGCGCAGGTCTTCATCGCGGAAACACTTGGCGATCTGATAGTAACGATCCATGCCTGCCGCCATAAGAATCTGTTTGAAAAGCTGGGGCGACTGCGGCAGGGCAAAGAAACGGTTAGGGTGAGTTCTGCTAGGGACAAGATAGTCGCGCGCACCTTCGGGCGTTGCCTTTGTCAGAAGCGGAGTTTCAACATCAATAAAGCCGTTATCGTCGAAGAAATTACGCACAGTGTTCGTCACCTTCGAGCGGAAACGCAGGCGCTCTGTCATCTCAGGGCGGCGCAGGTCGACATAGCGATAGCGCAGGCGAATGTCTTCACCCACAGAGGCGTGCTCGTCGAGCTGGAACGGAGGGGTAGCCGCTGCGTTGAGTATTTCAAGCTGTTTGCCCAACACCTCTATCGCGCCTGTTCCTAACCCGCTGTTCGATGTGCCTTCTGGGCGTGGACGGACAAGGCCTGTTACTTTAACAACGAATTCGTTACGCACAGTTTCAGCTAGCCCGAAAGCCTCTACCGTATCGGGGTCGAAAACGACCTGCGCTAACCCTTCGCGGTCGCGGATATCCAGAAAGATGACACCCCCGTGATCCCGACGGCGGTGAACCCATCCACAGAGTTCCACTTGTTGACCTACGAATGTTTCGTTTAGCTCACCGCAATAGTTGCTGCGCATAACTTTTCCCTAATTAGTCGTATTGTCGCGCCA
>JGI26246J51724_1000763_pt1 | contig 15312 bp, 17 predicted proteins | sample SaaInlLV_10m_DNA_FD_51724 | JGI IMG/M metagenome (IMG submission 51724) | reverse complement strand
GCGGTCAGCCTACCATCCAACTCGGCCAGTATCCCAGATGAGATCGCCAAGCCCAATCCAACCCCATCACCGGCAGGCTTTGTTGTGTGAAACGGCTCAAATAACGTGTCAAGATCGCTTAGGCCGATCCCATTATCCCGTACGCTCAGAACAATATCGTCACTGCTGTTAATAGACACTACGATTTCAGGATTTTCTGACGCTTTCACCGCGTCGATCGCGTTGCGCAAAAGATTGATCAACACCTGTTCGATGCGCAATCGATCCGCCATCACAACCGCGCTTTCTTTTGGCAATATCTTGGCAAGCGCAACTTTAGAATGGCTCAGCTGAGGCTCCATGATGGCCAAGGCAGAGCCCAAAGCCTCAACCATATCCACCGGCTGCAGCTTTTCACCGCCTTTGCGCGCATAACTTTTAAGTTGTTTTGTGATTGCCCCCATGCGTTCGATCAAACCGTCAATACGGCCAAGCGCCGCCAAGGCTTCCTCCGGCCGCTTGCGCTTCAATAAAAGCGAGGCTCCGGCCAGATATGTTTTCATAGCGGCAAGCGGTTGATTTAGCTCATGGCTCACAGCAGCCGACATTTCCCCCAAAGCCGCAAGCTTTGAATGCTGGGCCAAGGATTGTTCGGCCACCGCCAGCGTTTCCTGAATTTTTTTGCGTTCCAACACTTCCCAATGCAATTGCTGGTTTAACAGCTTTAGCTCATCAGATTCTTTTTGAAACGATATTAAGCGGCCGGCCATACGCCGATTGATTAGATAAAATAAGGTCGCAAAAAATAACGCAAAACTCATCGTTTCTAGTGCCAGCCAGCCATTCACTTTTTCGCGCACTCCAGAATAGGCAGTAAAGGAGATGACGCGCCAATCTTGAAAAGGGATCTTACTCTCCATGCGCAGAACCGCCGCGCCTTGCAGATAGGTATCTGCCGCCACGCTGGTCCAATCACTGGTGACGCGCATCGCCCGCTCAATCGCGTTTTTTGGTGGCTCGCGCATCAAAGCGGCGGCGATATTGATCCCGCGCCAACGCGGCTCGGTCGCGAGCAAAATCTGCCCTTGCGCATCAGCAACCAATACGGTGTCGGAAATACCCCGCCAAGCTTGTTCAAATTTTTGTAAGTCCACTTCTACCGCGATAACACCAATCGGCTGATCATAAGACAGTATTCGCCGCGCGTAAAAAAACCGCGTCTGGCCCGATGGCGCTTGCACAAGGGTAAACCCAGTTTGAGGAGAACTCATCGCGGCGGTAAAATAGCTTTGCGCCTGATGCGACAAGCCGATGACCTCGCCATGCGTAGAGGCCACAACCCGGCCTTGCAAATCGGCCAAGATCAGCGAGACGGCGCCAATTTCCTCGACAAAACCAGAAAACCGCGCCGTGATATCGGAAAAATCAGAGGCGCGTAACGCCCAGATCACCTCGGGATCCTGCGCCAGAATTTGCGGCACAATCGAAGCGCGCTGCAATTCGCTAATAACGTTGCTGCCATAAAGCGCCAAGCGAAGTTCAGCCTGGTTGCGCATCGACAACGTAAAGCGGTCTGTCAACACCCGGTTGGTCAGCCATAACGTTGCCGCCGCAAAGGCCAATAAGGCCAACACCACAAGCCGAACTTGCCAGCTTGGTCGGCGCGCACGGGTTGTGGCGGTTCTTGAAGATGTTAAAGAATCAGTTAGAAATTGCGCCATCCTGCCTGCAATTTAAACTAAATTCTTCGCTCTGTCAGGCGCTTGCAAGCTGATTAAGACATCCTTGAAACATAGCCTGCCCATCGATGCCACCATGCGCCGGCTCAACCGCGCGCTCTGGATGCGGCATCAACCCCAGAATCCGTTTGTTTTCAGATAGAACGCCGGCAATATCATCCACCGAACCATTGGGGTTACTTTGATAGGTGAAGGCGATCCGATCCTGATCCTGCAGCCGCTTTACGCCCTCTGCATCAAGCCTGTAATTGCCATCATGATGCGCAATCGGCAAAGAAATCACCTGATCTTGCTGATAACCTGAGGTGAAGCTGCTGGCCGTTGATTGGACCTTAAGATCCACGTCTTTACACAGAAACTTCAAGTTCGAGTTGCGGATAAGCGCGCCCGGCAACAGGCCGGTTTCTGCAAGCACTTGAAACCCATTACACACGCCCAAAACAAAGCCACCGCGCTGCGCATGCGCGATCACTGATTGGCAAATAGGTGATTTTGCCGCGATCGCGCCACAGCGAAGATAATCGCCAAAAGAAAAGCCGCCCGGGATCGCAACCAGGTCAATCCGCTCTGGCAATCTGGCCTCTTTATGCCAGACCATCGCGACCTCAAAGCCTGCGGCCCGCAATGCAACGGCCATATCACGATCGCAATTGGAACCAGGAAAAACGACAACCGCCGCTTTCATAGTAGAATCTCGACGGTGTAGCTTTCGATCACCGTATTGGCCAAAAGCTTCTCACACATTTCGGTCACAGCGCTTTTTGCAGCAGCTTCCTCCATATCAGCAAGCTCAAGATCGATCACTTTGCCCTGCCGCACTTGCTCTACCCCGTTAAACCCCAATGCCCCTAAAGCGTGCTGAACCGCATCGCCCTGTGGATCAAGAACGCCGGATTTTAGCATCACAAGTACTCTGGCTTTCATCGTTTTTTCTTTCTTTCATCACCCTTAAAAAGGCGCCTAGTTGATTAAGGTTGGTTTGGTAATATTGGTTGCGTTTTTCGGCAGAACACCGAGCCTGCGCGCAACCTCTGTATANGCATCGGTTAGGCTGCCCAAATCGCGGCGAAACACGTCTTTATCAAGTTTTTGACCGGTTTCAAAATCCCATAAACGGCAACTGTCCGGGCTAATTTCATCCGCAATCACCAACCGTTGAAAATCGCCATCATAGACGCGGCCAATCTCGATTTTAAAATCTGCCAAACGGATCCCGGCCCCCAGCATAATCCCCGAAATAAAGTCATTCACCCGCAGCGCCAACGATAAAATATCATCCATATCTTGTTGCGTGGCCCACCCAAAAGCTGCGATATGCTCTTCTGTGACCAGAGGGTCGCCCAGCGCATCATCTTTATAGCAATATTCAACAATCGGGCGCGGCAAGCGCGAGCCTTCTTCCAGCCCCAAACGCTTGCAAATACTGCCCGCAGCAAAATTGCGGACAATCACCTCGAGCGGGATTATTTCGCAATTGCGCACCAATTGCTCGCGCATGTTCAAACGCTTGATAAAATGGGTTGGCACCCCAATCTCGTTCAGCCCAGCCATGAAAAACTCTGACAAGCGGTTGTTCAGAACACCTTTGCCGTCGATCACATCTTTCTTTTCTGCATTATAAGCCGTCGCATCATCCTTAAAATACTGAACTAAAGTGCCCGGTTCGGGGCCTTCATAAAGAATTTTCGCTTTACCTTCATAGATCTTCACACGGCGCGCCATCGGCTCTCTTTCATAAGGAATCTGTCTTCAGGGTTGAACTTCCCTTAAATCATGCAGCCAAGAGCCGCAAGCGTCGCGCAGTCTGCATCAGCTTTTGATATGGTTATTTACTCAAGATAGGCCGATTTTTTCATGTTTATCATGAAAATTATGGCCTTGTAGGCAAAGCGCCCGGATGACATCGGTCTTTGATACACCTGTCAAGCATTGGCCCTAAAAATGAACACTCCCCTTGAAAAAATGTTATCCGAACGGCCCTGGATTTTGGCGGATGGCGCAACCGGTACAAATCTCTTCAATATGGGGCTTCTGTCCGGAGATGCCCCAGAATTATGGAATGAACAACATCCTGAGCGTATCAGAGAACTCTATCAAATGGCCGTTGACGCCGGCAGCGATCTGTTTCTGACCAACAGCTTCGGAGGCAACGCATCCCGTCTTAAATTACACGACCAAGCTCATCGCGCGTTTCACCTTTCAAAAATTTCAGCAGAGATTGGACGCGATGTTGCAGACAAAACAGAGCGAGACATTATTGTTGCAGGGTCTGTTGGCCCAACGGGTGATATCATGCAACCCGTGGGACCACTTAGCCATTCTGATGCCGTAGAAATTTTCCACGAACAAGCCGAGGGATTGAAAGAAGGAGGTGCCGATGTATTGTGGCTGGAAACGATCTCAGCGCCGGAAGAATATCGTGCCGCGGCTGAGGCCTTTGCACGCGCTGACATGGCGTGGTGCGGCACAATGAGCTTTGACACTGCGGGGCGCACGATGATGGGCGTCACCTCATCGGCTTTCGTTGAGCTTGCCAGTGGCTTGCCCAACCCTCCGCTTGGATTTGGGGCAAATTGCGGCACGGGCGCGGCGGATCTTTTGCGTACGCTGCAAGGCTTGGCAGCGCATACGCCCGCACAAGCATTGATCGCCAAAGGCAATGCCGGAATTCCAAAATATGTCGACGGTCATATTCACTATGACGGAACCCCAGAACTTATGGCCGATTATGCTGTGATGGCGCGTGACAGCGGGGCGACAATAATCGGCGGGTGCTGCGGCACCATGTCAGACCATCTCTCGGCGATGCGCAAAGCGCTTGAAACGCGGCCCAGCGCAGACAAGCCAAGCCATCAAGACATCACAAAGGCTTTGGGGGCGTTTTCTTCTGAGACGGATGGCACAGAACCCGGCGGCGCTCCACCGACACGGGTGCGGCGCGGGCGGCGTAAATAAACACCCCGCACCGCCACCCCAGAAGCCTTTAAAATTGGCAGCAAAGCTGCCGCTATAAACGGTTATTAACGCCGCATTTTGAAAACCATGGTTTGGTATTGGCGCAGGTCACCTGCGTGGCACCCCCATGAAAGCGCAATAAAAATCAGTTTTGACGCACCAACCTGAAGCCCTTTTAAAAGCCAGCTGTTCTTGCCGAACCGCTAGGTATTTTCAAGCCAACAGACATGCGCAGACGCATAGGAAAGGCGTGGTTCATAAAAAATATGCAAAATTTGGGCATCGCTATTTGAATTATCCTTCGCTAAGTCGGCTTTACGACGCTTGGTGTCGTAAACCGGAAAGTCTAAAACGCAGGTTTTCGCNAAAGGTGACAAAAAAGAGCAGCCGACTGCTTGGATCATGTAACGAAGGATGTTGCGAATGACCGATCAAGAAGATGAAATNATCCTCTCAGAATTGGATGATGAAGAACTCGTTCAACAGATGTTTGACGACCTGTATGATGGGTTGAAAGAGGAAATTGAAGAGGCTGTGCATATCCTGCTTGAGCGCAAGTGGGAGCCATATCGCGTTCTGACAGAAGCCTTGGTGGGCGGGATGACAATCGTTGGGCAAGATTTCCGCGATGGCATCTTATTTGTGCCCGAAGTGCTCTTGGCGGCAAACGCGATGAAGGGCGGTATGAGCATCTTAAAACCTTTGCTGGCGGAAACCGGTGCCCCGCGCGTTGGCAAAATGGTCATTGGCACCGTCAAAGGCGATATCCATGACATTGGAAAAAACCTTGTATCGATGATGATGGAAGGGGCCGGATTTGAAGTTGTAGATCTTGGGATCAACAATCCTGTTGAAAACTACTTAGAGGCGCTCGACACCGAACAGCCAGATATTCTGGGTATGTCAGCATTGTTAACCACCACAATGCCCTACATGAAAGTGGTGATCGACACTTTAATCGAACAGGGCCGGCGCGACGATTACGTTGTGCTAGTGGGCGGTGCACCCTTAAACGAAGAGTTTGGCCGCGCGATTGGCGCAGATGCCTATTGTAGAGATGCCGCGGTTGCCGTGGAAACTGCGAAAGAGTTCATGGCCCGCAAGCATAACCGATTGGCCGGTTAACCTTATACCTTAACGTGCCGCGAAACGCGGCACGCGTGTTTGACGAAGCGGAACCAAAAGCGAGCTCGGCGTGGAAAAAGCTATGGAAACGCCCAATGACCAAGACTTGGCCTTGCATGGAATGAACGCCAAGCAAGGCGGAAAAATCCTGCTTTTGGCCTGCGGGGCGTTGGCCCGCGAAATCTTGGATATTCTGACAATCAACAACTGGCTGCATATTGATCTGCAATGCCTGCCCGCAATCTTTCACAACCATCCTGAAAAGATAACGCCTGCCATAGAAGCCGCGATTGGCAAGTATAAACAAGGCTATGAAAAAATCTTTGTGGTCTATGCAGATTGCGGCACCGGGGGCGCTTTGCAGCGCTTATGCGCCGCGCAGGGCGTTGAGATGCTGGAAGGCCCACATTGCTATTCGTTTTTCGAGGGCAATCGTCAGTTTGCCCAGCGCGATGAATTTACAGCGTTTTATTTGACTGATTTTTTGGTGCGCCAATTCGATGCCTTCATCTGGAAGCCGCTCGGACTTGAGCAGCACCCCGAATTGTTAACGACTTATTTTGGAAATTATACAACTTTGGTCTACCAAGCACAGACCGATGATGCCCAATTAACCCAGCTTGCTCACGCCCATGCCCAACGCATGGGCCTGGCCTTTGAGCGCCGCTTTACCGGCTATGGTGACTTGCAAATTGGTTTACAAGCTCAAGCTTGACGCGCCTGCCCGGCCACCAAACGAATGCGGTCTATCATTGCTCTTACCCCGTTTGAGCGCTGCGAAGACAAATGCTCATCCAAGCCCAGCCGCGCCAATTGACCCGCAGCGTCGATGGCCATCACCTCTTCTAAACTGAGATGATTGTACAAACGCCGCAGGACCGCAATAAGCCCGCGTACAATCACAGCATCACTATCGCCCTCAAAAGAAAAAAGGTTGCCTTCGATTTTTGGATGAAGCCAAACTTGGCTGGCGCATCCATCAACTTTTGTGGCCGGTACTTTTAAAGCATCATTCAGGGGGGGCATGGCTTTTCCCTGTTCGATCACATATCGGTAGCGATCTTCCCAATCTTCTAAAAACTCGAAATCCTCAACAATTTCCTCAAAGGACGGGTTCGCCATAAAAAGTCCAATTCTCTATTTTCACACCACAAGCACGCGCTGAGGNGGTACAAAATCAACCAGCCAAGAACAACGCGGCACGACGCCTCAGGACAGCACCGGAATGGTCTTCACCATACTGCCATCCGCCACCAATGCAATTTNGCCCTGACAGAGCTTCAGCGCCTCATCGCCAAACACATCTAACCGCCACCCTTTAAGAGAGGCGACATCGCGCCGCCCCATCGCCAGCGCATCCAGTTCAGAGGTGGCCGCGATCAGTTTGGCCGCCACACCGATATTTTCGGCTTTCGCCTTTAACAAAACCCTCAGCAAATCCGCCAGCGCGGGATTGGTTTGTGCCTGCGTATCCTGCGCGGGCGCAGCCGGCAGGTCTTCTTTTGGCAAGGCCAAAGCCGCATTGATTGCCTTCAATATGCCCGAAGCAATATCGCCTTTACGCGCCTCTCTCAGCAATAAGCGCGCGCGGCCCAACTCTTCCATAGATGTTGGCTTGGTCGAGGCCAATTCGATCAGGGCATCATCTTTAAACACCCTGCTGCGGGGCACATTGCGCGTTTGCGCGTAATCTTCACGGAAATCGGCAAGGGCTTGCACCACGGCAATCACTCGCGGTGAGCTGGTGCGGGTTTTCACCCGCCGCCAAGCCTCTGAGGGGCGCACATGATACGTTTCTGGATTGGTCAGAATTTGTAATTCTTCTTCGACCCATGGGCCACGTCCGGTTTTTTCGATTTTTGCGCGCAAAAACTCGTAAACCTGCCTCAAATGGGTGACATCGGCCAGCGCATAGCTTTTTTGGGCTTCGGTTAAGGGGCGGCGTGACCAATCTGTAAAACGAGAGCTCTTATCAATCGAATTTTTGGTGATTTTGCGAACCAAGGTTTCATATCCAACCTGTTCGCCAAACCCACAGACCATCGCGGCTACTTGCGTGTCAAAAAGCGGTTTTGGCAAGACGCCCGCATCAACGCAAAAAATTTCTAGATCCTGGCGTGCCGCATGAAACACTTTAACAACCGTTTCATCTTCAAACAAAGCATACAGCGCATCAAGCTTTAGCCCATGCGCCAAAGGGTCCACCAAGACGGCGTGATCATCCCCTTTGCCAGGCACCGCCAATTGGATCAAGCAGAGCTTGGAATAATAGGTGCGCTCTCGCAAAAATTCGGTATCTATTGTGACGTAGTCAAAGGCTTTAGCCGCTTCGCAAAACGCTATCAATTCATCGGTTTTGGTAATTGTTTTCATCTGTTAATAATCTTATTTTCTGCTCTGCCCCGCGCAACCTAGACCAGTCTGGGCAGAATAGAAAGGCTGCTTAGCCAGTGATAAAAACGGGCCTTAAATCATCGCGCGCAAACCGAGCCAACACCGCAGGGTAAAGCTTATGCTCAAGCCTTAGAACGCGCTGCGATAGGCTTTCCGGCGTATCAGCCGGTTGTATTGATAATTTTGCCTGCCCTAAAATAGGGCCATCATCTAAATCAGCAGTCACTTGATGCACGCTGCATCCCGCCTCAGCATCTCCGGCCTTAATGGCACGCGCATGCGTATGAAGCCCCTTATATTTGGGGAGCAAAGACGGATGGATGTTCAAGATTTTTCCAGCCCATGCAGCCACGAAATCGGCAGATAAGATGCGCATGAAGCCAGCCAAACAAATAATATCTGGTTGATATGGTGCCAAAAGATCACTGATTTTCGCTTCAAACGCGGCGCGATCTTGCCCGAAGGGTTTATGATCAACCGCGCCAGTCGCCACACCGCGCTGCGCCGCGCGCGCTAAACCTGCGGCATTTGGATCGTTTGAGACCACCAAAACGGGGGACGCGGCCTGGGTCCCCTGCATGCTGTCGAGCAGTTGCAGCATGTTTGAGCCGCCGCCCGATATAAAAATTGCAACTTTCTTTTTGCTCACAAAAGCGTGCCTTGATACTGCACACCGGGGTGATCAGTCACCCGGCCAAGTTCAATAACGCCTTCTCCCATTTCGCTTAGCAGAGCGATAATTTGAGCTTGCGCCTCTGGCGCCACCACCAAAACCATTCCAATACCGCAGTTGAAAGTTTTTAACATTTCCGCTTGCGACAGGCCACCTTGCTGTGCCAGCCACTGGAACAACTCTGGCAAGGCCAAGTTCTCGAGATTGATCAAAACCCCTTGCTGCGGGTTCAACACGCGGGGAATATTTTCTGAAAGACCACCGCCGGTGATATGCGCCAAACCATGCAAGCCCCCCTGCGCCATAGCCGCAAGCACCTGCTTTACGTAAAGCCGCGTTGGTTTCAGCAAAGCTTCCCCTAAAGTTCCCGATCCAAAAGGACTTGGCGCATCCCAAGCCAAGCCAGACAGCTCGACCAATTTGCGCACCAAAGAATACCCGTTCGAATGAACGCCGCTGGACATCAATCCAAGCAGCACATCCCCTTCGGCGACATTGGCCGGCAAAGAGCTGCCGCGTTCTAACGCGCCGACAGAAAACCCAGCCAGATCAAAATCATTCTCTTGATACATCCCCGGCATTTCGGCAGTTTCACCGCCGATTAATGCACAGCCTGATTGTGCGCAGCCATCTGCAATTCCAGACACCACCCGCGCCGCCTCGGTAACATCAAGTTTTCCAGTTGCAAAGTAATCCAAGAAGAATAAAGGCTCAGCGCCTTGGCAGACCAAGTCGTTCACGCACATCGCAACCAAATCAACACCAATCGTTTCAAGCTGCCCTGTCTCTATCGCAATGCGAAGCTTGGTGCCCACGCCATCCGTGGCTGCCACCAAAACCGGATCTTTATACCCCGCAGCTTTGAGATCAAACAATCCGCCAAAGCCGCCGAGGCCCGACATCACACCGGGGCGCATCGTGCGCTTTGCCAAAGGCTTGATTTTATCTACCAAGGCATTTCCTGCGTCAATATCCACGCCAGCATCGGCATAAGTGATTTCCTTAGCGGCTTTGCTCATTTTCGCGCTCTCCTAAATTTACCGGCGGGTTAACCGATAAATATCGCAACCGCAATCTCAAACCCTTGACCTTCATTCTCCATATGATAGCACGGCGGTCAGGTGGGGCCTGTAGCTCAACTGGTTAGAGCAGAGCGCTCATAACGCTTTGGTTGGGGGTTCGAGTCCCTCCGGGCCTACCAAATCATAAATTTTGCGTTTATTTATATATACTTAAACGCAAAATTTCCCATGAAAAACCGACTCGGAACACCGATCAGTCGGGATCGTTAAGAGCGCGCACCCCCTGAAAAGCCAATAATCGCATCTCGACTCTCTTAAATTATATCTCAGCGATATGCGGTTGCGTGTGAGACGTCACTGACCTTCATTAGTGTTGCGACCTTCCTGCTTGTGCCCTGCGTTTCGCCATGGCCTTACTTAGGATGCGTGTCCTGCGCTTTGACTAAAGGCTATGATTTTTCCCTTACGCCCCCGATAACCTGCGAAATGCACCGTTACGCCCGAACGGCGGACTGGCGTTTTTAATCGGCAAAGCCCGTGAACAAAAAGAGGGGTATCCGCAAATACCAATCGCATGACATGCATATCATACGCGAAGAAGTCATCTGCGAAACGCCCTACCCTGATAATCACTCGCTGAAAAGGATGTCACATCATCGGATGAATTGGTTCACAAAATCTTCCCCCAGCCCCACGGCCGCGAAATGTTTTTTACACAAATCAATCTTGGAAAACACATCCTCATAGCCCTGAACTTTTCCCCAAGGGTCCACATATAACATCATGCCGTTCACTTGAAAAAAGGTGATCATTTCATCCACACCTTCGGGCACCACCAATGTATGCGTCTCTCCAGGAGGTTCGAACACATATGAACCTGTTTCGGCCACCCAATCATGTTCTAAATAATGCCAGTGGCCTTTCAAAACAAATCCATGAACACCCTGTGGATGCCGGTGACGAGACAACACCCCCGCCTTGCGTACCTTCAGTAATGTTGTCCAATATCCTTGAGAGCGGTTTAAACACAGAGGCCGAAACCAAACATTTTCTGCCTGAGGCACCCATAAACGATCATCCTTAGGCATTGCATCTGGGATAACTATCTCATCAAGAGCTTCTTTCGGAAACGGTAGCTGATAAGGTGTCAAGGGGTCTACATCGTTCTCAATAGGCATATAAGTCACTCTCTTTTCAGGTCTTTTTCAGAATCTCTCCAAACCTTAACGCTTATTCAAACGATATCAAAGCGGATAACCTCTCACTATATTCATTTCAAAATCACTCAATAATATTGAACAATAGGCGCGCTGCCTTGCCCGTACGATCCTACTTATAATGCGCGCGGCGGCTAGCAAACCGCGCCACACGTTTGCGCCAGGCTTGATAGCTTCCACGTTTTAAATTTTGGCGCATCAGCGTTTTCACTTGGCTCTCTTTCAAACCGTATTGCCCCTCTAATATCGGCAAAGGACACGTGATCCGACAGAGCCATCTGAATGATATCGCTGATTTCGTGCTGTTCCAACTCTGCCATGGCCGTAAACTAGCACGGCCTGTTCGAATTCAACCCAAACCTTCCAACGTTTGGGTTTGCGATAGGCTCTTGCTGTCTCTGGGCAGGCCAGACACAGTTGGCCTAACAAAAAATTATCACGTCACTGTCTTTAAGAGAAAGGAAGAAAATCATGTCCTACAGTACATCTGCACTCATCATGCTGGCCGCTGGAATTGGCGTTCCAGTGCTGGCGGCATTAAACGCGCATCTCGGAAAGTTTTTAGGATCACCCTTATTGGCGGTAACCACTCTGCTTTTTGTTGCCTTCTTCACAAGCTTGGCGGCGCTCTTGTGCAGTTCAGAGCTGGCCATCGCTTCGATCATGACAGCGCCAAAGCATCTTTTTCTGGCAGGTTTATTAATGGTTTTCTATATTCTTTCCATCACCACAATCGCACCCAAGTTTGGAATTGGAAACGCGGTGTTTTTCGTTTTAATCGGGCAATTGACAAGCGCAGCTGTGATTGACCATTTTGCATTCTTTGCCGCGAACCCAACACCGCTTTCCACGATCCGAGCCTTGGGCATTGGAATAATGGGAGTGGGCGTTTGGATCACGCAACAAGCCTAAAACAATGCAACAGAAAGGTAGTATGAACCTCACAATCCAAATTTAATATTTTTTTGGTGACAAGTACGATCTGTCTGTGAAAAGTTATAAATATCAAAAGAAAACTAAAAGGATGGTAGAATGCAAACTCTTTTCTCAAAGAATTTTAATGATGCAGATGAAGTTAAAAACCCACCGAAAGCCAAAGTAGAGGTGGTGAAGCTTGGCAATGTAAACGCCTCAAAATTGGTTTTACAGCCAGGTTGGGTCTGGTCAGAATGTATCAAACCCACCGTTGGTGGCGATAGCTGCCAAGCTGGGCATATCGGTATTGTTATTTCTGGACGGCTCGGTTGCTCGCATGATGATGGCTCAAAAATAGAAGTGGGGCCCGGTGATGCCTATTACTTCGCGCCGGGCCATGATGGTTGGGTTATCGGAGATGAGCCCTGCGTGATGTATGAGATTGTTGAAGGCGGAAAAGATTTCGGCCCTTGGAAACACGCGCATTAAATCAAATCGGTATTTTATGCAGGTGCACAGCTTGCATAAAACCCGTTGGCTCGAAGGTCTAAATGGTGCATCGAAAAAACCTTCCAAAGACGGCAAGCGTCGCACAAGATGAGGGCAAAGGGCGGTTGAACGCGCCATCGGCTGAACGAAATATGCCGGCCATTTTATCGCTGGTGAAACGCTTTGCGCCACACCGCGGGTGGGCTTTAGAAATCGCAAGCGGAACTGGCCAACACATCGTGTCACTTGCCGCAGCGGTTCCAGAGCTCATTTGGCAGCCGTCAGATGTGGATCCATCTCGCTTAAAAAGTATCAAGATTTGGATCAATGAGAAAAAGCGAGATAACGTGGAACCACCGATCCTGCTAGATGCGACCGAGACGGGATGGTCAAAGGTAAATAACCAATATGATCTGATTTTCGTGTCAAACCTGCTGCATTTGGTGAGCCGCGAAGAAGCAGAAATCTTGATCACAGAAATTTCCAGGGCGCTTGCCCCAGATGGGATGGCCATTCTGTATGGTCCCTTCAAGCGCCAGGGTGAATTGAGCAGCCAAGGCGATATCGACTTTCATCAAAGCATTATCGAAGCCGATCCAGCACTGGGATATAAAAATGACGCGGATATCCTTGGTCTATTCGCTCAGAGAGGTCTTATGCACAAGCAAACTGAAAATATGCCTGCCAATAATTTGTCGTTTGTTTTCCAGAAAAATTAGCGCCTGTGGATATGTGTTAAAAAACTGTCATTTGAAAAAATTGAAACAAAGCCCATCCTCGCTATGACATAGAAAATAACACGACGGATAAAACGCTGAGGGGGCATCATGTGAAAGGAACAAAAATTTGTCGCTTTATAACAAACTGACCGAAGCCTGGGAAAACCATGACGTAGAGGCTTACTGGGCCTGCTTTCACCCCGATTGGGAAATGACGTGGCATTCCACTGGCAAAGTCACAAATCTAAACAGCATGAGCGCCGAACAAATGAAAGCGATCATGGAAAATGCTGATATAAAAAACCGCCGCTGCATCTATGAAAATGACGATATATTGGTGCAACATTTACGCGCAGATTACCCGAATGGAACCAAAGACGCCACGATGCATGTTTCCTTAAAAAAAGACGGGCTCTTATATAGATCTGAAACGGGCGTTACATCCGTTCAAGGCTAACAGGCGCCCCCAAACCAAATCCACGTTTCACAATTTTAAATCACGCCCAAAAGGCTTAACCGCATCGTTTTTTTGGGGGGAACGGGGCTGTATTTTTGATCAACAAATGACCTATTGTTAAAAATTAAGCGCAATGTGCGTATAAAAAGCCAACCCGCGTTGATGCCGAGGGCAGGCGAGGCCTCACTTATGAAAAACCATCGACTTAAATGTTTTTGGGCTCGATTAAGGTAGTATTTAAATCCAAATAACATGTGACGTCGTATCACCTATAAAAAAGGAGACGAGCCATGACTGCATACTCGGATTTTAAAAAATACGAAGCCGTTCTCGCGCATTGTCAAAGTTCCGCCAATTCGGAGCTTTATAGAAACGCCGAAGATTATGGCAAAGCGGCCGGTTTTTTTGATAACCGAAACCATCTTACACAAACTGGTTCGGACTTGGCGCATATTTTATTGGTTGATGAGGTCCGACATAATAGAATTGCGGCGTAAATAAATGAACATCTCACTTGCTTATTTGCGCGGCACATCCAAGCCAAGACCTGATCGAAATAAGAACGGTGCGGCCTTACAAACTAAAAGGCAAACATTTTTATAAGTCATATATCTACTGAAAAAATGGTCAAAAAAACCAGCGTAATTGTTTATAAATCGTTTTACCGCTTGAGCCAATTTGGCCTCTAAATAACATACATGATGCGCATTTTTAATGCTGTGAGCAGCTTAAGCTTATTAAAGCGTTAGACCGTATCGCGATGCACCTTAAAATCTGCCCGCCCCTGTCCCGTCAGAGTGATATCAAATCACGTCACCCTTATAAAAAAGGCCGCATGGCTTGGTAAATCACAGCGGTCGCCACATTGGAAAGGTTAAGCGATTTAACAACCGGGTTGCGCATAGGCACATGAAAAATTCGATCCTCTCTGCCCAACATCACCTCGGATGGAAGACCCGCAGATTCACATCCAAATACCAAATACCCGTCCTCTTTATAAACTGGTGCGTAAAAGCTTTGCTGCCCATGTTCTTCAAACAAATAAAGATCGTCTTGCGCGGGCTGCCGATCTTCAAGAAAGCTTTGCCAATCCTCATATTCGCACAGGCGAACATGTTTCCAATAGCGCGTACCCGCGCGTATCACCGTTTTCTCCGAAAGCGAAAAACCATAGGGTTTAATAAGGATAAGCTCTAAATTCAAAGCAACGCAAGTGCGCCCGATTGCGCCAGTATTATGCGGAATTTCTGGAGCAACCAAAACTATTTTCATTTTTTCATTCACAAGGTTTAATTTAAATTTGGTGCCTGAAAAATAGACTGAGGGCAATGTCTATTATGCTACGGGCCAAATTCTCAGTTACAATTTTATTCATATGCGACGCACTTGGTCTATCTATTCAAAAATCAACCTCGACAAACACACCAAAATTAGCTTAAATTCAGGCTATAAAGTATTGATATTATATGGAATATTCCATCACGATTTTTTGATGGGGCGATCAAACATTTGCAGCCAAGCGCCCTTATCGTACTTGCAATTCAGAGCTTTGCTTTCGCCCGCGCACCAAAGCAAAGCAAGATTTTGATCCAGAGTTCGACACTCTTAAAACCAACCAAGGATGTGAA
>JGI26246J51724_1000750_pt1 | contig 15429 bp, 15 predicted proteins | sample SaaInlLV_10m_DNA_FD_51724 | JGI IMG/M metagenome (IMG submission 51724) | reverse complement strand
CGCCTGCCCCAAGATGCCGCTTACGCCAAGATTTGCGTTTAGGTTTTATTTTATGCTTATTTTATATCTACTCGCCTGCGTCAAATATTTTAAGGCCCGTATTATATACCAAAACTTGGGTCGCGCCATCCGCGTCAGCACGCGAGTTCATCACCAATATCAGTTCAGACCCGCAGCGTGAAAAGGTAAAAAAATGAGGCAGGCGGACATTCTACACCGATGAGCTTAAACAGGCAGTGCAAAAACCCGTAGCGCTGGCGCAGCGGCTGTTTATACGCCACCTCAAGCAGGTCAGGATTGCCTGACCCCGAATAGACTGGCTGACCGCCTCGCGTCTTGCGGCGCCCTGCGCACGATGCGGTTTCCACCTCACGGCTCAGCCAAATTGTCACATCGCCGCGCTGATGCAGGCTTTTATTACAGCCGGGCCAGTTTGTGAGCCGATATCGCGTCTTCTCGACCGCTTCTCGAAGGGCGCCATTTGATTTATACGGTATCCTCAATATCGAATAGATCAAGAAAGCCCCTTCTTGACGGAACCGTTAGGATCCTTGCAACAAGGCCCTTAAACAGCCCCTACCAAATTTGGATTTGTCTGCATTTGGACGGCTTTTTCTTCATCCGCAGCATCCATTTCAGCCAAAACTTGAGCTTTGATTTCGTTCACATAGGTTGCGCGGGTGAAGCCGATATCTTGCAGCTGATGATCGCTTAAATGGCTGAGCGTTTCAAAAGCAGCACTGGCTTGGCGTGCCACGATCAATGATTTAAATATTTGTCTAAGCATCTCAATCTCCATTGCTTGAATTGCCACCTAATTAGGCACTTTCTGCATGAGCAACATCATCCAAGTTAGAATTGCCGCCATGCAGCATTTGCAATGCTCGCTGGCTCATACCGCCACTGGCATTAAACGGGCGCGTCAGCTAAAATTTTTCGGGCAGAGACAGTTTTTGTTAAAGAGAGGGGACTGAGATGTGTGGAAGGTTTGCCATCACCATACCGCAAGACGCGCTGGTCAACCTGTTTCACGCAACGCCCGCAAATGACCTGCCAAGCACGCCCAATTACAATGTCTGCCCCACTACCCTTATTCACACGCTTATTGCGGCCGACGGAATGCGACAACTCAAACCAATGCGCTGGGGTTTTATACCAAAATGGTACAAAACAATGGCGGGAGGCCCTTTGCTAATCAACGCAAGATCAGAAACGATCGCTGAAAAACCGGCATTTAAAGAGGCCTGTCGATCAAGACGCTGTTTAATCCCCGCAGACGGGTTTTATGAATGGCAGCGCGTTGCAGGTCAAAAGCCGGTGCCCTACCGCGTCATGCGCTCGGATGGCAGCCCGCTTATAATGGCGGGGATATGGCAAAACTGGCAGTTGAATGGCGCCGAAATAACCAGCTGTGCAATCGTAACCACCATTGCCAATCCCAAAATGGCACGGATCCATCACAGATTGCCTGTGATCCTTGAGCCCGAGGACTGGCCCCTTTGGCTGGGCGAGCAGGGAAAAGGCGCATCAAAGCTTATGAAGCCGGTTTCTGATAAGAGTTTGGATATCAAAAAAGTGTCAAGCGCAGTGAATTCAAACCGATCAACAGGTGCAGAATTATGGCAGCCCGTTTCGCCCTAACGCAACTGCAACAGCAAAACCGAACAATGAAGTAGCGCCGCGCATTTTGGTTTCTAAAATCGGCCAATGCGCAAATCTACGGATGTAAAAAAGGATGTATAAAACGCCCTCATTCGATATCTGGCATGACCATTTCATAGGAAATAGTCGCCTCAAAACCCACGTAATNCTCTCAGAAGTTGCCCCCCCGAAACCCAAACATCAAAGCTTTATTAAACCGGGGGCTTGCCCAACCGAAAAGCGCTTGGCGTATTTTTTCGCCGTTTAGCGAGATCAATCAGACCAAAAGATCATGCGCCAAATGCAGCCCATCCACCAAGCGGTCAACCTCTTCGAGCGAGTTATAAAAGGCAAAAGACGCCCGGCATGAGGCGGTGACGCCCATGAACTCCATCAAAGGTCCCGCGCAATGCTGGCCTGCCCGCACCGCGATGCCTTTTCGATCCAGGATCGTCGAAATATCATGCGCATGCGCGGCCCCCTGCAAAGTGAAGCTGAAAATCGGACCCTTATCCTGCGCTGCGCCTTGCAGGGTCAGCCAATTCAAACTGCCCAACTGAGATTGCGCATAATCGGTAAGCGTCTTTTCATGCGCCTGAATCGCCTCAAACCCGATGCCCATCATGTAATCCAGCGCCACACCAAATCCGATGGTTTGTACAATGCCGGGGGTCCCAGCCTCAAGCATCATCGGCGGATCATTATAAATCACGTTGTCTTTATGAACTTCTTTGATCATATCGCCGCCGCCGATAAAGGGGCGCATTTCCGCCATCCGTTCAGCGCGCATAAAAATCGCCCCCGACCCTGACGGGCCGCAGAGTTTATGCCCGGTGATCGCGTAAAAATCACATCCGATATCTTGCACGTCAACAGCGTGATGCACCGCCGCCTGCGAGCCGTCAACAAGCACAGGAACACCCCTGCTGCGGGCATGATGACAAATGGTTTTCACATCCACCACGCTGCCCAGCACGTTTGACATATGCGTGATCGCAATCAGCTTGCTGCGCTCGGATATGGCATCGATAACCGCTTGCGGGTCCAAATTGCCCTGCGCGTCGATATCGACCCATTTCAACACCACCCCATAACGCTCGCGCAAAAAATGCCAGGGCACGATATTGGCATGATGNTCCATCACCGAAAGGATAATTTCATCGCCTGCGGTTAAATTTTCCATTGCCCAACCGTAGGCCACAGCGTTTATGCCTTCTGTCGTGCCCGAATTGAGCACAATCTCAGTTTCAGCGCCGGCGTTTAAAAACCGCGCCACAACGCCGCGCACCGCTTCATATTTATCGGTTGCCAGATTGCTAAGATAATGCAGGCCACGATGCACATTCGCGTATTCATGCGCGTAAGCTTGCGTCACCGCATCGATCACCACCTGAGGCTTCTGCGACGAAGCGCCATTGTCCAAATACACCAAAGGCTTTCCGTTTACTTCACGGCTTAAAATTGGAAAATCTGCGCGAATAGAGGCGATATCAAAGGTCATAACAGTTTAGGTTCCCAAGAAAAATAAAGTGGTTAGCATCGCCAAACTCAGTACCCCGAGCATGCTGCCCAGCAGGGAAACGAACGTTGCCTTGATCATATTGTCAAACCCATGGGCCACATCGATAAAGGTGATAAAAATCCAAAATGACCACCCAATCAGCGCCAGTTGAAAAAAGGCCGCAACCGGTGGCATGGTGAGTAAAAAGAGGTAGGATATAATTTGCAATGCAAATTGTAGCACCTGCATCCAGGCCATCAGCGCCATAATTGATTTAAAATCACCCAAGCCCTGCAGCTTCTCGCCAATCCAAGCAATGCCAAACGCGACCGCGGTTGTCACAACAAAAATGACAACGCAAATTTTCCAAGGTACGCCAAGGATCTCAACCGCCTCGGCGCTTTGCGGCAAAATGAAATCAATGGTGAACATCAAAGCGGTGCTGGCGCAAACCATCGCCAGAAACAAAGAAAAGATCGCATCATAAGACAGGTTGAACGCAATCACCTCTTGCGCCGCTTCTCTGGGCTTTAAAAAACTATCTTGAAAAAGCTGCTTTATCATCAGTCTACCCGTCATGGGGCCACCGACCGCGCCGCGCGCAGCCCCGCCGCCAAAAACCAAAGAAACACCGCGAACCAAACAAAGCCAACGGCTTCTTTAATCCAATTTTGACCAAAAAACCCTGTGATCAGCCCATGCAATAACATCAAGGGCGCGGCGGCTAAAAACGCCCAAAAAAGAGCAACGCGAACGCTATAGGCCGACAATGATGGCCCAAAAACGCCCCAGACCCATTTCACCAGCAAGGCCAGTATGTAAAACATCAACGGGGCCAAAAAGAACCAGCCAAACAGCGCGCCCCCCAACAGCATGTCCAAAGCTTTTTCTTCAAGATGCGCTTGTCGGGCAAGGCCCGGCCATTGCGCCAGAAAGGCCAATACGCAACCGGCGGCCAAAAACGCCAAGGCGCGATCTTCACGCGGGCCGGCTTGCAACAAATCGCTCACCACTTGGCCTGGCTTGGTGTAGCTTCTTACGATATTTCGCAACATTGACATGCTTAGCTGCGCCGCCGAGCCAGCCACGCCTCTAATTGCTCAAGCATAGTGGCTGACAATATGTCATTGTCAATTTCATCAAGCGCCTCTGCGAGAAACGCCAAAGTCAGCATATCCACCGCCAGCGGCGTGGGAACACCGCGCGAGCGCAGATAAAACAGCCCNTCTTCATCAATCGCACCCGAGGTGGACCCATGCGAGCAAATCACGTCATCTGCGTAGATTTCCAGCTCAGGCTTGGCCAGAAATTGGCTGTCTTCATCCAGCAAAAGCGATTGGCTAATCTGATAACCATCGGTTTTTTGCGCGCCAGGTTTGACAAGGATTTTGCCTTGAAAAACGCCAACAGCCCCGTTCCGCAAGACTTTTTTGAACACCTGTCGGCTTTCGCAATTCACCGCATCATGAGTGATAAAAACCGTATCATCATGATGAAACGCCCCATCCCCCACGCAGGCTCCTGCAACATGCGCAACCGCATCATCACCCTTCAAGCTCAAAACGCAATCATTGCGGGTCAAAACGCCATTCACCGTTAAGGTAAATGATTTGAAAACGCTTTCCCGGCCCAAAGAAGCGAAGATGCTGCTGCAGCAGCGTTGTTCATGATCGCGGCCCTGCGCCCGTATGTGATGGAATTGCGCTTGATCCGCGACCTCAACCTCCATCACCAAATTGCTGCGCGCGGCGACAGGCCCGTTTTCAACCAACGTCAAAGACGCGTTTGGTTCAAGCTTGATCAGGTGGTGCAGCATCACATCGGATAGCGGATTTTCATGTCGGTACACGATATTTAAAATGGGCTTTACCGCAGCGGTGACATGGATCAATACACCATCGCTCGCAAACGCGGTGTTAAGCGCGGCCAAAGGCCGTTCCACCGGAACCTGCCCCTGCGCCTCTAAGGATCCATAAACCGGCTTTGCCCAATGCAGATCTAAATCTTGACAGGCGGCCAGCCGGTCGATTTGAACCCCAGAGCCAATCAAATCATCCGAAGCCTCGGGGTCAAACACCCCGTCAACGAACACAATTTTAAGGCGCTCGAGATCACCGCAAAGCGCCGCTTCGGGCAGACCTAAAACCTGAGCCGGCGCAGCCTCGGGCGCCACCAACGCCGCGGGGTTGGTATATTTCCAATATTCATCGCGCCGGTCGGGCAATCCCATCGCATTTAAAGTGTTGAGCGCCGCAGCTCGGGCCGAAGCACTCCAGCCCGTATCGATTGGCTGCATCCTAGATAGACGCGCCTCTAATGCACCCAGTTTGACTTGTGGCAAGGCCATTAAGCAACCTCCGCCAAAATATCAGAGTAACCGTTATTCTCCACTTCCAGCGCCAATTCGGGACCACCTGTTTTTACGATCCGCCCGTTTGCCATGATGTGAACAACATCTGGTTTGATATGATCCAGCAAACGTTGATAATGCGTGATCACCAAAAAGCCACGGCCTTCGTCGCGCAGAGCATTCACGCCTTCGGCGACCAGTTTCATCGCATCCACATCCAACCCGCTATCGGTTTCATCCAAAATACACATTTTGGGTTCCAACATCGCCATTTGCAAAATCTCATTGCGTTTTTTCTCACCCCCAGAAAACCCAACATTCACTGGCCGTTTCAGCATATCTGCATCGATTTTCAGGGTTTTCGCCTTGGCGCGGACAAGTTTCAAAAACTCGGCAGCGCTCATTTCTTCTTCGCCCCGTGCCTTGCGTTGGGCGTTCACCGCGGTGCGTAGAAACGTCATATTTCCAACGCCNGGGATTTCAACCGGGTATTGGAAGGCTAAAAACAAGCCGGCAGCCGCGCGCTCTTCAGGGTCCATTTCAAGCAGATCAACCGAATCTAATGCCGCGCTTCCGCCCGTCACCTCATAGCCATCCTTACCGCTTAAGACATAAGACAAAGTGGATTTTCCAGATCCGTTCGGCCCCATGATCGCGTGCACTTTGCCCGCTTCAACCGTTAAATTCACGCCTTTTAAAATTTGCTTATCTTCTTCTTCCAACGACACGTGAAGATCTTTAATTTCTAACATCTCTTACCTCAAATTGATTGATTAACGGGTTTGTTCTTCCACTCTGACACACCCGATCTAACGTTTTCATCGCACGCAGCTTGCCCCGGATCGCCACAACGGCGCGGCTAGCCCACCGAGCCTTCCAGACTGATCGCAACCAATTGCTGCGCTTCCATCGCAAACTCCATCGGCAAAGCCTGCAAAACATCTTTACAAAAGCCATTCACAACCAGCGCGACAGCCTCTTCTTCATCCATTCCGCGCTGTCGACAATAAAACAGCTGATCATCATCAACCTTTGACGTGGTCGCTTCATGCTCAACGCGCGAAGAATTGTTCTTCACCTCGATGTAAGGCACCGTATGCGCCCCGCATTTATCACCGATCAACAGACTATCGCATTGCGTATAATTACGGCTGTTTTTGGCCTTGGGATGCATTGAAACCTGCCCACGGTAGGTGTTTTGCGCCACGCCTGCAGAGATCCCCTTCGAGACAATCCGAGATTTTGTGTTTTTACCCAAATGGATCATTTTTGTGCCAGTATCCGCCTGCTGGTGATTGTTCGCGATCGCGATCGAATAAAACTCGCCCTGGCTTTCATCACCGCGTAGAATGCAAGAGGGGTATTTCCANGTCACGGCCGACCCGGTTTCAACCTGCGTCCACATGACTTTGGCGCGATCGCCGCGGCAATCTGCACGTTTGGTCACAAAGTTGTAAATGCCACCTTTGCCTTCCTCATCGCCCGGGAACCAGTTTTGAACCGTCGAATATTTAATTTCGGCATCTTCTAGCAACACCAACTCAACGACCGCCGCGTGCAATTGCGTGGTGTCCCGCTTGGGGGCCGTGCAGCCCTCCAGATAGCTGACATAGGCGCCCTTATCGGCGATGATCAGTGTGCGTTCAAACTGACCGGTATTTTCCGCATTGATGCGAAAATAGGTAGACAACTCCATCGGGCAGCGCACGCCCGGTGGAATGTAAACGAATGAACCATCCGAAAATACAGCGCTGTTCAACGTCGCATAGTAATTGTCAGACACCGGCACAACCGAGCCAAGATATTGGCGCACCAATTCGGGGTAATCTTTGATCGCTTCGGAGATCGAACAGAAGATCACACCCGCTTTTTTCAGCTCTTCTTTAAACGTGGTGCCCACAGAAACGCTGTCAAACACCGCATCAACTGCCACTTTACGGCCCTCGGCGGGAACCTCTTGATCGGATTCCACTCCGGCCAAGATCATTTGTTCCTTCAACGGAATCCCCAGCTTTTCATACGTTGCCAAAAGCTTTGGATCCACCTCATCCAGCGATTTTGGCTTTTCAATCATTGATTTGGGGCGCGCGTAATAATATTGATCCTGAAAATCTATTTTCGGGTAGCTGACCATCGCCCAATCCGGCTCTTGCATTTGCTCCCAGCGGGCAAAAGCTTGCAAACGCCACTCGGTCATCCAGTCCGGTTCATCATTCTTTTCCGAGATCAGCCGCACGATATCAGGGTTCACGCCTTTCGGGGCGTATTCCATTTCAATCTCGGTATCCCACCCGTATTTATAGGCACCGCCAACTTCGCGCACCGCGTCAACAGTTTCCTGATCGACACCCTCTTTGACGTCCATTTGATCCAAAGCAGCCATTTTGGCCTCCTTATTATTGGCTAGGCGCTACGGCGGCGACCTTGTAACCGATGTTGATGAGCGCCCCAAACCTCGACAAAGCGCTCGATATCTTCTTGTTTATTCTGCGGCCCCAAACTCACTCGAAGCGCGCAGGCTGCTTGCTCAGCTGAAAACCCCATGGCTTGCAAAACCCGGCTGCGTTTTACTTTTCCGCTCGAACAGGCAGAGCCTGCAGAGACTGAAAACCCCGCCAAATCCATTTGCATCACTTGGGTTTCCCCGCGCCAACCCTCCGAAATCATGTAACTCGTATTGGGCAATCTGCGACCACCCTGACCTACAAAAATAGTCTCCGAAGCGGATTGTGCAACCGCCTTTTCTAGAATGTTTCTAAGTTTTTCAACTTGCTCCCAAACGCCATCGGCCAAGTCGCGCTGTGCGGCCTCGGCCGCGGCGCCAAAACCGGCGATTCCAATCACGTTTTCAGTGCCCGAACGGCGGCCCATTTCTTGCCCACCGCCTTTGATTTGCGCTGCGACCTCGGTTCCGCGCTTAACGATCAATGCGCCAACGCCTTTGGGCCCACCAATTTTATGCGCAGAGACAAGCGCCATAGTGGCGCCGCTCCAGTGAAACGCAACGGGAAGTTTTCCAAACGCCTGCGTCATATCGCACAGCGCCAAACCATCGGGCAATTGCTGCAGAATGCCCGTTTCAGAATTTGCCAATTGCAGCGCCGTTGCCCCGGGCGCTTGGCAAGCCACCCCGCCATCTAAGCCGCAACTCAAATCGCTCTGACACCATGAGGACACGGCTTCATGCTCAATATCCGCGCAGCGAATGCCGCGTCCGGTCAGCGCCAATCCCGCCGCTTCAGTGGCGCCGGATGTAAAGATAACATCCGCGCCCTGCGCGCCCAGTGCCGCGGCAACCTGCTGGCGGGCTGTTTCCACTATAGCGCGCGCCTGACGCCCTTCAGCATGCACCGAAGATGGGTTTCCCGCAAGCGCCATGGCGTGCACCATAGCCTCGCGCGCCTCTTCGCGCAGCGGTGCACTGGCGTTATAATCTAAGTAAACCCGGTTCATTCCTCATCAACCAATGACAAAAACGAAGGAATCGCCGGACATGGCATAAGATCATTCTCGATCACATCCGATAAACGGGTCTGGTGCAAAAATACGTATACATGCGCGCTCAACCCCTCCCACAGGCGGTTGGTTAGTGATTGCGCGCGGCTGCCAGAAAGCCCCCCAGTGGCGCCCGCGCCTTTATGCATGGCATCCAGCTTTTCATCGACCGCCGACAAAACATCAATAATCCGCATCTCATGGGGCGATTTGCCCAATTTGTAGCCACCGCCCGGCCCCCGAACAGATTGTACCAAACCAGAGCGCCTTAATTTTACAAACAGCTGCTCCAAATAAGCCAACGAGATGTTCTGACGCTTGGAAATATCAGCCAATGTCACCAGCGCGTCCTGCGGTTGCAAGGCGATATCGGACAAAGCGACCATTGCATATCTGCCTTTCGTGCTGAGTTTCATCGTTTCATCCCGCAAATTGATTGACCTGCATTGCTGCACAGACTATCTGCAACCCCAATCAAACGCCGCAGAGCAATTTAGAATAGTTCTAATATGGTTGATATAAACTGTCAACAATAAGCCGCCGGCGCCAAGGAGAGAAAAAAGCGTATGCCTGAGGTAATTTTTCCCGGTCCTGAAGGTCGTCTTGAAGGCCGCTATCATCCGCAAAAAGATCGCGATGCGCCTATCGCCATCGTTTTACATCCGCATCCGCAATTTGGCGGCACGATGAACAATAAGGTCGTCTATAATTTGCATTACGCATTTTACAATATGGGTTTTACCGTTCTACGCTTTAATTTTCGGGGTGTCGGGCGCAGCCAAGGCGAGTATGATCAAGGCGTTGGTGAATTAAGCGATGCGGCCGCGGCGCTCGATTACCTTCAATCGATGAATAACAACTCAAAACATTGTTGGGTTGCAGGGTTTAGCTTTGGCGCATGGATTGGCATGCAATTGTTAATGCGCCGCCCCGAAATTACCGGTTTCATTTCCGCCTCCCCCCCCGCCAACATGTACGATTTCTCATTTTTGGCGCCCTGCCCGTCTTCTGGTTTGATCATCAATGGCACCGAAGATCGGATTGCCCCGCCCGCCGACACGGTTGGGCTGGTTGAAAAACTGCATGAACAAAAAGGCATTACCATCACGCATACGGAACTTGAGGGATCAGGGCATTTCTTTGAGGACCGGCACATGGATGACATGATCGGCCACGTCTCGTCATATGTGAAGCGCCGTCTCACAGAGACGAGCCGTTAGCACATTACTCCAAAACGGCCCAACGCATGGCAGGATGCTCAGGGCGCTTAAGGTTTTGGGCTGTCCACGGGCTTGGGCTTGGCTTTCGCCGCTAAATCTTTTGCAATAGCAAAAGAGCCCTTGATCTTATCACTGATTTTTGTCCAATCGCGCCGCACAACCAATTTGTTATCTTTAATCTTTGCCAAACCGCGTTGATCTTGAATGAACTCAACAAGGCCTTCAGGGGCGGCAAATTTATTATTGTGAAATTGCAAAACAGCGCCTTTTGGGCCCCCATCCAGCTTGGCGATACCCGCGCGTTTGCACATTGCCTTTATCCGCACAACCAATAACAGCGTATTGACCTCGCGGGGCAAGGCGCCGAACCGATCGATGAGTTCGGCGGCAAAACCTTCCAACTCCACTTTCGTGCTAAGCCCAGAAAGCCGGCGATACAGCCCGAGCCGCACATCGAGATCCGGGACAAAACTCTCTGGTATCAGCACCGAAACGCCCAAATTGATTTGCGGGGCCCATTGATCATCACCGTCAGACAANCCCTCTAATTGGCCCGATTTGATCTTTGAAATCGCCTCTTCAAGCATATTTTGATAGAGCTCATAGCCCACATCGCGCATTTGTCCGGATTGCTCTTCCCCCAGTAGATTGCCCGCGCCGCGGATATCCAAATCCTGCGAGGCCAAAGTAAACCCCGCCCCTAAAGAATCTAATGAGCCCAACACCCGCAGGCGTTTGCTGGCCGTGTTGGTTAATTTAACCCGGGGCTTGGTGGTCAAAAACGCATAAGCGCGGGTTTTAGAACGCCCAACTCGACCGCGAATTTGATAAAGCTGGGCCAGACCAAACATATCCGCGCGATGCACAACCATGGTATTCGCGCTTGGAATATCCAAGCCCGATTCAACGATCGTTGTGGCGAGCAAAATATCATATTGGCGATCATAAAACGCATTCATGCGCCGATCCAGCTCACCTGCAGCCATTTGACCATGCGCAACCACATAGGTCAGCTCGGGTAACTGTTCTTGCAAAAAGGCCTCGATTTCGGGCAAGTCGCTGACCCTGGGCACCACGTAAAAGGACTGACCACCGCGATAATGTTCCCGCAAAAATCCTTCGCGAATGGTCACGGCATCAAATTCACTGACATAGGTGCGAATAGCCAAGCGATCCACGGGCGGCGTGCCGATGATCGACAGATCGCGCACCCCAGAAAGGGACAATTGCAACGTACGCGGGATCGGCGTGGCGGTCAGAGTTAAAACATGAATGTCAGAGCGCATCTGCTTCAGCCGCTCTTTATGCTGCACCCCAAAATGTTGTTCTTCGTCAATAATCAGTAGCCCTAAATTCTGGAATTTGATCGATTTGGCGAGCAAGGCATGCGTGCCCACAACAATATCAACGGTTCCGTCGCTAATACCATCGCGCGTGGCTTGCGCCTCTTTGTTCGAAACAAATCGCGATAATTGGCGCACGTGTAATGGAAAGCCGCGAAACCGCTCGGCAAAGCTTTGCGCGTGTTGACGCGCCAGCAACGTGGTAGGCGCGATCACGGCGACTTGCGTGCCTGACATCGCGGCAACAAAGGCCGCCCGCAAAGCCACTTCGGTTTTGCCAAACCCCACATCCCCGCAAATCAACCGATCCATGGGCGCGCCCGATGTTAAATCATCTACGACATCTCCGATTGCCATCAGCTGGTCGTCGGTTTCCTGATAGGGAAAGCGCGCACAAAACGCATCCCAACTGCCGGGCGGCGGTTCTAAAATCGGCGCTTTTCGCAAAGCCCGTTCGGCAGCAACGCGGATCAACCGATCAGCCATATCGCGAATACGTTGCTTGAGCTTGGCCTTTTTGGCCTGCCAGGCCCCCCCACCCAATTTATCCAAAAGGCCTTCGTCATGGCCATATTTACTAAGCAATTCAATATTTTCAACGGGCAGATAGAGACGCGCGCTTTCCGCATATTCCAACACCAGACATTCATGCGCCGCCCCCGCCGCCGTCACCAATTCAAGCCCGTGATAGCGGCCGATCCCATGATCGACATGCACCACCAAATCACCCGCAGATAAGCTTTGCGTCTCGGTCAAAAAATTTTCAGCTTTGCGGCGCTTTTTNGCGCTGCGCACCAAACGGTCCCCCAAAATATCTTGTTCAGAAATGACCGTGAAATCGGGGGTTTCAAAGCCATGTTCAAGCCCCCAAACCGTGACGTAAAGCCCCGCATCGCCAATTTGCGCCCGGGTGTTTATTTTGACAGGATCGCCAAACCCTTCATCGCTGACCAATCCACTTAAGCGTTCACAAGAGCCGTCGGAATAGCTTGCTAAAATCACGGGGCCAATCACTGATTTTTTCTGAATATGCTGACATAATGCATTGAAAAGGCTTACCGTTTCCTGTTGGCGCTCTGGCGCAAAATTACGCCCCATACGCCCTTGCGCGTCAATCACACCCGGCCCGCTGGCCTGCGCCAAAGGATGCAATTTTAACACTTTATGCCCGTTTAAACTGGCCGCCCACGCCGCGTCATCTAAATACAGCGCCGTTGGCGTGACCGGTTTGTAAACGGAATCCAAGCGTTGCTTGGCCTGCATCGCCAATTTACGCGTTTCATATTGGTCCTCAATACCTTCCCAACGCGCCAGTCGCGCGGGCTCCAATTGGTCATCAAAGCTCACGCAAACCTCTGGGAGGTAATCGAACAGGCTTTCCAAATGCGCGTGAAAAAACGGCAACCAATGTTCAAACCCTTGAACCTTTTGGCCTGCACTTATCGATTCATACAACGGATCATCGCTGCGGGCTGCCCCGAATTCGCTACGGTAATTTTGACGAAACCGGGTGATTGCCGCCTCATCCAAAATCACTTCCGAGACGGGCGATAATTCAATCTCAGATAATGTTTCAGTTGTGCGTTGACTGACCGGATCAAACCGACGCGCCCCATCCAATACATCCCCGAACAAATCCAAACGAATTGGGCCCAAATCACCCGGAGGATAAATATCGATAATCCCACCGCGAATGGCGTAATCTCCGGGCTCCAGCACCGTCGGCGCCTTAGAAAAACCCATACGAACCAAAAAAGAACGCAGCGCCTCTTCATCGATTGGCCGGCCGACCTCGGCCCGAAATGCCGCATCGCGCAACACCTGGCGCGCCGGTAAGCGCTGCATCGCCGCATTCAACGTGGTAAGCAAGATGAATTGTTTGGGCATGCCATGCACAAGCCCGGCCAATGTGGCCATCCGACGGGCTGAAATATCCGCATTCGGCGATACCCGGTCATAGGGCAAACAATCCCAAGCGGGAAACTCTATCACGGGCATGTCTGGTGCAAAAAACCGCACCGCTTCGGCAAAGGCCGCCAACCTCTTATCATCCCGCGCAATATGCATAAGAGGGCGCCCATCTCGCTGCATTTGGCGCAAAATAATATCTGCGTCAAACCCCTCTGGTACGCCCCCAATTGTTACGGTGTTGGCCATCATTCAAACCTTGTTGCGCAAAAAGTAAACCATCCGGCTTTTTTCATAGGACCAGCTTATTTATATTGAAAATCATCCCCCAGAACGCCGTCAGAAAAAGCGTGAGCACGCCGATACAAAACGTCCAAAACCGGATCCATCGGAGTTTTATGTAGACCTGCGCGAAATCGGGCTGGGCGCCGGTAATACTGCGGGCAAAGCGCAAGCGCAAGAGCAAGACGGGCCAAAGCGGCACCACCAAAAGGAATAAAGCCTGCAGCGCCTCATTGCTATATCCAAAGGCTGCCACCGCCCAAAACCCCACCGCGAATCCAGCCCCCAAGGCCAAGCCCAAGCGCACAGCAGCAATCGCGGGGGGGGCCACACGCTGCGCCTGCGCAAACAGCCGAATTAAAGCTTCCTCTTGCGCCTCCGCATCAGCCTTTGACGCGCGCTGTAAATCGGAAAAAGGAACGCCCAGGATATATTGGCTGGTCACCGCCCAAACAAGCACAAGGATAACCCAGAACCAAACGCTGGTAAAAGCCGTAAAATCAAGGTTATCAATGAGTAGCACGATAATTTTCTCTGGGTTACGGCGAATAAGCGCATCGAATGGGCAGCGCTTTAAGCGCAATCAATCTCTTGCTCGGCTGCTTGTTACATGCCACGATGTGGCCGGTCAACTGGAGGATCATAATGGCAACGAACCCAATCGCAGCATTTCCCGCCAGCCGCTTTCGCCGCGCGCGGCAATCGGCAGCCACGCGCGCGCTCATCCGCGAGAACACGTTGAGCGTGGGAGATCTAATCTGGCCGGTATTTGTCTGCGATGGTCAAAATATCGAGCAACCCGTGGCCTCGATGCCGGGGGTTTTCCGGCGCAGCGTTGACAAAGTGGTCGAGGCGGCAAAATGGGCTGCTGGCTTGGGAATTCCGGCAATTTGCCTCTTTCCTTATACGGATCCCGCGCTGAAAACGCAGGATTGCGCTGAAGCGTGGAACCCAGAAAACCTTTCAAATCGGGCCACGCGCGCGATCAAGGCCGCCGTGCCAGAGATCGCCATTATGACCGATGTCGCGTTGGACCCCTATAATATCAACGGCCATGACGGTTTTGTTGTCGATGGCAAAGTGGAAAACGATTCAACGCTTGAAGCGCTTGTAAAACAGGCGCTCTCGCAAGCGGAAGCCGGCGCAGATATCATTGGGCCCTCGGATATGATGGATGGCCGCATTGGGGTCTTGCGCCAGGCGCTTGAGCAGGCCGGCCATCAAGATGTTATACTTCTGTCTTATGCGGCAAAATTTGCCAGCGGGTTTTACGGCCCATTTCGCGACGCGGTCGGCGCTGCGGGTGCCTTAAAGGGCGATAAATCCACCTATCAAATGGATCCAGCCAATTCAGATGAGGCGCTGCGCCAAGTGGCCAGAGACCTCTCCGAGGGCGCCGATATGGTTATGATCAAACCAGGCATGCCTTACTTGGATATCTGCCGACGGGTCAAAGATGAATTTGGCGCCCCAACATATGCATATCAAGTGTCGGGCGAATACGCGATGTTGCAAGGCGCGATCGAAAATGGTTGGCTTGATGGTGATAAGGTCATTTTGGAAAGCCTGATGGCCTTTAAGCGCGCAGGCTGTGACGGTATCTTAACCTATTACGCGCCCTATGCGGCCCAAAAACTCAAGGGAATGTGAGCGAAATCTAGGATGACAAACTGCGTAAGACAGGCTAGA
>JGI26246J51724_1000747_pt1 | contig 15446 bp, 11 predicted proteins | sample SaaInlLV_10m_DNA_FD_51724 | JGI IMG/M metagenome (IMG submission 51724) | reverse complement strand
GCTGAGATTATAGCTGGCCAAAAACCTCATATTGATTATAATTTAATCCCTGGAGTTGTATATACCTGGCCAGAAGTTGCTGCAGTTGGAAAAACAGAAGCACAGTTAAAGGAAAGTAACACGCCTTATAAAGTGGGTCAATTTCCAATGAGAGCCCTTGGAAGATCTAGGGCAAGNATGGACCTAGANGGTTTTGTAAAGATTTTAGCACACAAAGANACNGATGAGGTTTTAGGGGTGCATATGATTGGCGCTAGATGTGCAGATTTAATTGCAGAGGCTGTAGTAGCCATGGAATTCAGAGCATCTGCTGAAGATATTTCAAGAATGTCTCACGCGCACCCCACCTTTGCAGAAGCCATAAAAGAAGCTGCTTTAGCGGCAACGGAAGACAGGGCTTTGCATATTTAATAAATCTTTTANTGTATAAGAAAAGCCCGCTATTAGCGGGCTTTTCTATTATAATAACTTTTATGTTCCTACATTATCCTTTATGACTACCGTCACAATAAGGTGGGTTTGATGTTTTTTTACAGCTGCATAAATAGGCTGTTTTTTCTTCAGAAACACTGAATTTTAAGGATGGTGTAGCATTGTTTTTTCTGTGTGAACCGTCACAAAAAGGTTCATTTTCTGTATGCCCACAGGTNCACCAGCTGTAGTTTTTATCTTTTTCTAAGGCCACAGGAATAGGCCCTGAATTAACATCACTCATAATTTTTATTTTTTTTAAATATACGAGAAATATAATCTTTTACAAATCCCTTTTTGTATTCATATAAAAATGACAGACTGACACAGCATAGCACAAAAAGCAATGCCCCGGCAAAAGCTTCGGGTACATTGAGCGATTTTTTAAAAAACTTATACAGGCCAAAACCGTGAAAGCTTCCGTATAAGATTACTGCGTGAATGACATAGATACTCAAGGTGTTTTGACCAATGGCTAAAAGTGTTTTGTATTGAAGGAATTGCCTCCCCAGCATGAACACACCAAGAACCCAAAACACATCTCCGAGTCTAATAAATAGGTAATTGTTGTAAGCAACAGCGCTGAATACCTTCCACCCAAATTGATCGCCTAGAAATATAAAAAATCTGGAAGAGTCATATTTTAACCAAGTACCCAAAATAAATAAGCCAAGTATAGCGATGGGATAAAACATTTTTTTATGACTTAGTTTAACCAAAATCACAGCCATAAAGGCGCCGTAAAAGCTGTAGCCCACCCAAGGAATAAAGGTGAATAAAGCACCATTTTCACGGGTAAAATAATGGCTTAAAGCTACTGGCCAATTGGACCAATCCAATCCTTTAAACCAAGGTTCAAAACTAAAAACAAGCGTAGCCAATGCAAATACAACTATACTGAACCCCTTAATGGACCAATGGCCTATTAATTTGTACGCAAAAATTAAAATGAGAATGGCCAAACCAATGCAATGCAATACATCTACATAAAAGAAACTAGGATAAATATGCCCGTTTAGCAGCCCCTGTAAATTAAGTCTCAATAAATACCCCAAAACAATCAGTTGCACCCCTCTTTTTAAGCCCTTTTTAATTCTTTTGTTGACATAGGTAGTGTGGGTGTTTTTGAATAAAAGATAGGTGAAAATTAGCCCAGATGCCGTAAAAAAAACCGGTGCAGTAATGCCCCTAAAATAGGTCCAAATTTGAAACCAGTCCTGATCTTGATCTCTGAATTGTGGGGCGAGTAATCCATCTATAAAATGTCCTTGCAACATCATGAGAATGGCCCAAGCTCTAATGGCATCTATAAAATGTAATCGCTTTTGCTCCATAAGGGCTAACTCCAAAATTAAGGGTATCTTTACGTTTCAAAAGTAGCAAATAAAAACACGTCAAACCCAATAATTAGTTCTCGTGATTACCGCTTTTAAAAACCATCTAAACACCCAATTTAAGGAACTTACAACAAGTCCATTTTTGCTGGCTTGCAGTGGTGGGGTAGATTCAGTAGTGCTGGCCCATTTGTGTTCACAGTGTGGTTTGACTTTTGCTTTGGCCCATTGTAATTTTAATTTACGTGGGGCCGCTTCCACGGCCGATGCCCAATTTGTAGCCAATTTAGCGCTTGAATTAGGTGTGCCGGTCTTCCAAACAAGTTTTGACACCAATGCTTATATAAAAAAACATAAGGTTTCAATTCAAATGGGGGCTAGAACACTTCGCTACAATTGGTTTGACAAGCTCATTAAGACACATAATTACCAGTATTTACTCACAGCACATCAGCGTGAGGACGCACTGGAAACCATGATTATTAATCTTTCTAGGGGGACAGGTATAGAGGGATTGTTGGGTATTCCTGAGAAAAGAGATTACATCAGAAGACCCCTAATTTGTTTTGCTAAAGCTGCCCTATTGGCATTTGCCAATGAGAATCATATACAATGGCGCGAGGACAGCTCTAATGACAGTACCGATTATCTCAGAAATAAAATTAGACACGAAGTATTGCCTCTAATGGCTGATTTGCATCCTACTGCTTTGGAAAATATGATCCAAACACAGTCGCATTTGAAAGAGCGCTCACAACTGGCTTCCTTGTATTTAGAGCAGCTTAAAAAAGAGTTTTTTATTACCATTGGCATTGAAGTTCATATCACTATTGATCAATTGTGTGCAACGCCACATGTTTTAGCTGTTATGTATGGATTATTCTCTCCCTATGGCTTTAATGACGCCAATGCAGTACTTGATCTGTGTCAGCGTGAAAATGGAAAAAAATTATTGTCTTCTAGTCATTTGTTGTTAAAAGATAGAAGTANACTTATTTTAACACCCCTTTTAACGCCCAGTGAAGCGTCGTGTATAGCAGAAGAATCAGTGTCTATTTATCCAGGTGAATTAGGTATTAAAAACCCCATTCAATTGAGTATTTCACAAACCAAAGAAGTTTCATCTAAAGCCCATCATGAATTTATTTTAGTAGATGAAGACACCATCACTTACCCATTAAANCTAAGACATCCGAGAGAAGGAGATTTATTCTACCCCAATGGAATGAAAGGGAAAAAGAAGGTGTCAAAGTTTTTAAGAGATGAAAAAATAAATGTAATTTCAAAGGCTTCTATTTGGTTGTTAACAGACGCAAAAGATCAAATTATTTGGGTCGTTGGGTATAGAGCAGATAGACGGTTTGCCTCAAAATTAAATACAGATAAATCATTATGTTTCAGGATTTTATAAAAAAAATAATTCTTTGCGCTTTTTTATTCATCAGCTCCCAAGAGATCGTATTTGGTCAAGATTTTTCTTTTCCAATGTCTGCTTCTGAAGACCCTGTACAGTGGACACCATCAATAGTTAAAGAAAATGACAGTATTTACGTCATTTCATTAATTGGAACTATTGAAAAAGATTGGCATTTGTATTCTCAGTATTCTCCTGAGGGTGGTTCTCAACCTGCGATTTTTAAGTATGAAAATCAGAATGATTCCTTTTTGTTATTAGGGACTACCGAAGAAAGCCAGACATATGGCGAATATTCTGATGTTTTTAATGTAACAGAACTTTTTTTTAAAGACAGTGTGATCTTTAAGCAACGTTTAGAAATTAAGGACAGAGGGCTTTCAGAAATTTCATTTTCGATAGATTATCAAGTCTGTAAAGAAGTTTGTATTCCAAACATGGTTCGCTTTACAGTTGCTTTGGAAACCGGTAAAGAGGTAAGCTCACAAGCAGCTGTCATAAATAATGGCGACCNNGAAAAAACAACTGCTTTGCTCTTANACCTTAAATCCAAAGATCGATTGGGTTCATTAGTACCAAAAGAAACAGCGGGTGGTGTGAATGGTTGGTGGAAGATATTTTTATTNGGCATGCTCGGCGGGTTTATTGCACTGCTTACGCCATGTGTTTTTCCCATGATTCCATTGACAGTATCTTTTTTTACTAAAAGTTCCGATGACAAGAAAAAAGGAATTACAAATGCACTTTGGTATGGATTTTTTATAGTGCTTATCTATGTTTTACTATCACTTCCTTTTCATTTGTTTAATTCTCTAGATGCTCAGATTCTAAACACTATAGCTACAAATATTTGGCTAAATCTCTTGTTCTTTGTTATATTTATATTCTTTGCTGGCTCATTTTTTGGTTTTTANGAATTGAATCTACCTGCCTCATGGAGCAATAAAATAGATNCCTCTGCCTCAAGNATTGGTGGTGTGGTTGGGGTCTTTTTTATGGCGCTTACCTTAGCTCTGGTCTCTTTTTCATGTACAGGTCCTATTTTAGGGGGTCTCCTTGGTAGTACTACCTTAGCGGGTGGAGATGTTGCAACTAATTTAACAGTGGGCATGTTTGGTTTTGGACTGGCATTGGCTTTGCCTTTTGCCTTNTTTGCTTTGTTTCCAGGTCTATTGAGCGGCTTACCAAAATCTGGTGGCTGGATGATTACCGTAAAAGTGTTCTTAGGATTTTTAGAATTGGGCTTGGCATTTAAGTTTCTGTCCAATGCAGATTTGGTGGGACATTGGGGTATCCTAAAGCGTGAAATCTTCTTAGGAATTTGGCTGTTGCTATCTATAGGCTTGGCAGCGTATTTATTAGGGGTATTCGACAAGATGAAAAAGCCCATTCATTGGTCTAGATTTCCTTGGATTGCAGGATGTATCGTATTTGGGTCTTTCTTATTACTAGGGATTTTTAAAAAGCAAAACCTTGCTTGGTTAAGCGGTTTTCCTCCCCCAAGTTTTTACAGTGTTTACGCACAAGAGTCTGACTGTCCTCTAGGACTAAATTGCTACAAAGATTTTGAGACAGGGTGGCGCGTAGCTAAAGAAGAAAATAAACCCATTCTATTAGATTTCACAGGATGGGCTTGTGTAAATTGTAGGAGAATGGAAGAAAACGTTTGGAGTGATCCGTCGGTTTTTACCTTGATTAATGAAGAATTTGTGTTAATCTCTCTATATGTAGATGACCGTAAGGAACTCCCTCACTCAGATCAATTTGTTTTCACCTATCCAAGCGGCAGGCAAAAGCCTATTGAAACGATTGGTCAGAAATGGGGTACCTTTCAAACGGTTAATTTTAATGCAGCTTCACAGCCTTATTATGTACTTTTATCACCATCATTGGAAGTATTGGCTCCAGCCATTCAATACACAGATATACCCACCTATAAAAAATGGCTTTTAGGAGCCCTAAACAGATAATTCCATAACAGGTTTTGATTAGATAGTATCATTATGAAAAACATCAAACGAATATTAGTTTCTATTGTACTCATTGCTTTTTTATCTTTAATTATTGTTGTTGTTGTGGTACAGTCAATGGCACCGAATTATAAAGGCTCCAAATCTTTAGCCGGATTATCAGAAGAAGTTCAAGTGTACTATGACGCCTATGGTGTACCCCATATTTACGGACAAACTGAAGAAGATGCTTTTAAGTCTCTTGGCTACGTTCATGCCCAAGACAGGCTTTGGCAAATGGAAGTACTCAGAAGAATTGGTTCTGGCAGGCTTGCGGAACTCTTTGGATCAGATTTAATAGAAACAGACCGTCTTTTTCTCACTTTAGGGATAGATGCATCTAGCGAAAAGGCCGTTGCCCAACTAGACACATCTAGTCCAGAATATAAACTATCCTTGGCTTATTTAGAGGGGGTAAATAAGTTTGTAACTGATGGTGCCACTCCTGTGGAATTTTATTTAACGGGAATGGAAAAAACACTTTTTGAATTAAAAGACATATACAATACCCTTGGTTATATGTCATTTAGTTTTGCTGTTGCCCAAAGGACTGATCCCCTTTTATCTAATATTCACCATTCACTTGGCTCCAATTACCTCAATGATTTGGAAATTGATTTTGATCCAAACACTGTGTCTATACCAGTCTTTACAGCAGTAGAAGATCAAATAGCAGCACTTTTAGAAAAAGTTCCTGCACCACAATTTATTGGTAGTAATGCCTGGGTCATAGGTGCGGAAAAGACCAAAAACGGTGCGGTCATTTTTGCCAATGATCCCCATATTGGTTTTGCACAACCCTCAGTATGGTTTGAAGCTCATATTGAGACGCCTCAATATGAAAATTATGGGTATCACTTGGCTGGAATTCCATTTCCTCTTTTAGCGCACAATAGGAAAATGGCCTATGGACTCACTATGTTTGAGAACGACGACATTGATTTTTATCAGACCCAATCTCATGTTACAGACAGCAATGCTTACTTGTATGAAGGGGAGTGGCTCCCTTTTCAATTACAAGAAAAACAGATTAAAGTCAAAGACGCCAATCCAATATCTTTTCAAGTAAAGTCTACCCTTCACGGTCCCTTAATGAATGAGGTTATAGATGGATTATCTGCAAACAAGCCCCTGAGTATGTCTTGGGTGTATACACAGAGGCCTAATAAAGTATTAAATGCCCTGTATAGTATATCGCATGCAGCAGACAAAAATTCATTCAAAACAGCTTTACCTAATATTCATGCGCCAGGTCTTAATGTGATGTACGGCGATAGTGAGGGTAATATTGCTTGGTGGGCCACTGCAGCACTTTACGAACTTCCTCAGGGGGTGTCTTCCAAATTTATTTTAGATGGAACCAATGCANCACAGGAGAAAATAAAGTTTACAGATTTTTCTGAAAATCCTATGTCTGAAAANCCACCATGGAACTATGTGTATTCTGCCAACAATGCCCCCTTATTTCCTTCGGGAAAAACATACCCCGGATATTACTTACCTGAAAACAGGGCCAAGAGAATTGTTCAATTGTTAGATCCAAAAAGTGATTGGGATAAATCCAGTGTTTCAGAGATGATTTTAGACCACACCTCTTCAGTAAACCCTGGCATTATAGCAGATTTTAATCTGGCATTAAAAGAGGACACTTCATTTTTTGCTTCTTTGACTACAGACGAACAATGGGCTTACAATGATTTGCAATCTTGGGAAGGTGATTATCCAGAAACAACTACAGCAGCTGCTTTATTTCACAAGTGGGAATATTATTTTTTAAAGGCGGTATTCTTAGATGAGCTTGGAGAAACCCAATTTAAAGCCATTCAAACCACGCATTTTTTTAAAAGGGCTATTGCGCCTATGGCTAAAAAGGCAGAGAGTATTTGGTTTGACAACAAAAAAACTGCTGAAATAGAAACTAAAAGTGAATTACTGAAATCTTCCTTCAAAATAGCTTTCAAAGACCTTACGGATGGTTTTGGAACTGATCCAAAACAATGGAAATGGGGAAAAATACATACCGTAGAACACGAACATCCTATTGGTAAAATTGCAGCCTTAAGAAGTTTTTTTAATGTAGGACCTTTTCCAATTAGTGGTGGTAAGGAGGTAATTAATAATACTGGTTTTAGTTATACAGAGGCAGGTGGGTTTAAAGCGAATCAAGGTCCTTCTACCAGAAGGGTGATTGATTTCTCAGACATAGAGCATGCACTTGGAATATTGCCTACCGGGCAATCAGGAAATCCGTTTAGCGCTCACTATGAAGATCAGGCACAGCTTTACAGAAATGGTGGTTTTAGAACCCTGCTGCTCAATAAAGAAGAAATTATTAGTCAGTCTTCAAAATTGGTCTTAAAGCCCTCTAGATAAATTCAACTTAAAATTCATTCATCCCAGTCAGTTTGCTTTTTATAGAACTGCTTCTTACCCACAGATACTTTTAGCTACCTTATAAAAAAAATATAAGATGCTTACAAAACTGTATGGGAGTGCTGTATTTGGTATTAGCGCTGTAACCATTACTATAGAGGTCCATATAGCCCTTGGTATTGGGTATCATCTGGTTGGAATGCCAGATAATGCAGTCAAAGAGAGTCACTATAGGATTGCAGCAGCACTTTTAAACAATGGATATAGAATACCGGGTAAGAAGATTACGATTAATATGGCTCCTGCAGCCTTGAAAAAAGAAGGGGCTGCTTACGACCTCACACTGGCTTTTGGCATATTATTGGCTTCTTCCCAGTTAAAAGGAGTTGATTCAAAAGACTACTTAATCATGGGAGAGCTTTCCTTAGATGGAAGTATTTTACCTGTTAAAGGTGTTTTGGCAATGGCCATTCAAGCTTTGGAAGAAGGCTTTAAAGGGATTGTAATCCCTAAGGAAAATGAGGCAGAAGCAGGGCTAATTGTAGGGATAGCAATTATTGGGGTGTCACACCTTACTGAAGTAGTTCACTTTTTTAGCCATGCGTCTCATCAGTTGTCATTTTCTAGCCTTCAGGCCTCTAATCACAACATTAAAGGGGAGGGTCTAAAAGATCAAAAGTCACTGTCTGGCCTAACAAATAAGCCCTCGCTTTGCTTTAGTGACGTTAAAGGGCAGGAAGGGATTAAGCGCGCCATGGAAGTAGCTGCAGCAGGAGGACACAATATTTTACTCATTGGACCTCCTGGGGCAGGAAAAACGATGATTTCTAAAAGACTTCCATCTATTTTACCAGAGATGAATTTTCAAGAGGCCTTGGAAACCACAAAAATTCATTCTGTAGCAGGAATACTGGAAACCCATGGATTATTATGTCAGCGTCCATTTAGAAGCCCACATCATTCTATTTCAGACGTAGCCTTAGTAGGAGGAGGGAGCTTTCCACAACCAGGTGAAATTTCTTTGGCACACAATGGAGTGCTTTTTTTGGACGAGCTTCCAGAATTTAAGAAAGGTGTTTTAGAGGTTTTAAGACAGCCCTTGGAAGACCGTAAAATAACAATATCTAGGGCCAAATATACCATAAGCTATCCAGCCAGTTTTATGCTAGTGGCTAGCATGAATCCGAGTCCATCGGGTCATTTTTCTCAACAAAACACACTGTATGACTCTAACGCTCAAGAGGCCCAGAGGTATGTTTCAAAGATATCTGGCCCTCTTTTAGACAGAATAGACATTCAATTAGAAGTTCAGGCGGTTTCTTATGAAAAATTGTCTGACACTTCTTTTTCTGAGAAGAGCGCTGTTATCTTGGAAAGGGTACAGAAATCTAGAGATATTCAATTGAAACGTTTTAAAACCATAGAAGGGGTTTTTCACAACGCACAAATGGATGTTAATGAAATTCAAGCTTTTTGTGTTTTAAATGATGAAAGTCAATTAATTATTAAAGCAGCCATGAAACGTTTGCGCTTTTCTGCCCGGGCATACAGCCGCATTATTAAAGTGGCTAGAACCATTGCAGATTTAGAGGGCGCAATTGATATTCAAAGTGTACACATAGCGGAAGCCATTCAATACAGAACAATGGACAGGAATACGTATTAAATAATGACTTGACTTAAATGGAGGGCCACTCTTTTTAAGTATTAAAACATAGTTGCATTATTTTAATGATTTATAATTCTCCTTAATTGTATTGGTGTTTTCATGAAATAAATAATACAGTTAATTTGCTTTATTGAATATGATAAAAAAACACACTTAAACAGTTCTTATTCAGCATTTTAAATTACATTTTAAGTGCTTGAATACAGCCCAATACAGCAAGACCACTTCTCTGAGAGTGAGAATAGGTTAAATTTGATAATAATATCAAATAGAATCTTATAATCTGACGCTCTNATGGCAAAAGAATTAAATAAATACAGTAAACACGTTACCCAAGATCCAACCCAGCCTGCTTCACAGGCAATGCTTCACGCTATTGGTCTTTCTAAAGAAGACCTTAAAAAACCTATGATAGGAATTGGGAGTACAGGATATGAGGGAAATCCTTGCAATATGCATTTGAATGATTTGGCTAAAGAAGTAAAGTTGGGGGTCCAGAAAGCCAATCTTACTGGACTTATCTTTAATACCATTGGGGTAAGTGATGGTATTTCAATGGGGACCTTTGGAATGCGCTATTCGTTGCCTTCTAGGGATATTATTGCAGATTCTATGGAAACAGTAGTTCAGGCAATGAACTATGATGGTTTGGCTACCATAGTAGGCTGTGATAAAAATATGCCCGGTGCTTTAATGGCAATGATAAGATTAAATAGACCTTCCATAATGGTTTATGGAGGAACCATAGCCTCAGGCTGTGCAAGAGGAAAAAAATTAGATGTTGTCTCAGCTTTTGAAGCATGGGGAGAGAAAGTAGCTGGCACTATAGATGAAAAAGCGTATCAGGAAGTAATTGAAAATGCCTGCCCTGGAGCTGGTGCTTGTGGTGGAATGTATACTGCAAATACAATGGCTAGTGCTATTGAAGCTTTGGGGATGACTTTACCGTATAATTCTTCTAACCCTGCCACAGGCAATGAGAAACCATTGGATTGTATAGCGTCTGGCGAAGCCTTAGGCTTACTAATAGAAAAGGATTTAAAACCATTAGATATAATCACCAAAAAGTCTTTAGAAAATGCGGTGAGATTAATCATCGTTTTAGGAGGTTCTACCAACGCGGTATTGCATTTTTTGGCTATTGCAAAAACAGCAAATATAGATTTTACGCTAGAAGACTTTACCAGAATTTCTAGTGAAACCCCGTTTCTCGCAGACCTTAAGCCTAGTGGTCAATATCTTATGGAAGATTTACACCGTGTGGGAGGTATACCTGCGGTAATGAAATTTATGCTTCAAAATGACATGCTTCACGGTGATTGTATGACGGTTACTGGAAAAACAATAGCAGAAAACCTCCAATCTGTTCCGGATCTTATAAAAGACCAAGATGTCATAAGACCCCTAAATGCACCAATAAAAGAAACTGGACATATTAGGATTCTTTACGGTAACCTTGCGGAAGAAGGTGCAGTAGCTAAAATTACAGGAAAAGAAGGGGTTTATTTCAAAGGGCCTGCTAAAGTGTACGAAGGAGAGTTTTTAGCCAATGATGGTATAAAAGCAGGAGAAGTTAAAAAAGGAGATGTGGTGGTCATTCGTTACGAAGGCCCAAAGGGAGGACCAGGAATGCCAGAAATGTTAAAGCCTACAGCAGCCATTATGGGTGCGGGTCTTGGCAAAGAGGTCGCTTTAATTACAGATGGACGTTTTTCTGGAGGTACCCACGGATTTGTAGTAGGACACGTGTCTCCTGAAGCTCAAGTTGGAGGAACCATTGGATTGGTTCAAGATGGAGACATTATTACTATAGATGCTAGCTCAAACACCATTTCGTTAGATATAGATATAGCAGAACTCAATAAGCGGAAAGCATTATGGGTAGCCCCTGAACTTAAAGTCAGTAGTGGTAGTTTATATAAATTTGCGAACATAGTTTCTTCTGCATCTAAAGGATGCGTAACAGACGTTTTTTAATAATTATGCAAATGACAACAACGACAAATTCATCTAAACAAATGAATATAACTGGAGCAGAGGCCATTATTCATTGTCTCTTGGCAGAAGGTGTAGATCTTATATACGGATACCCTGGTGGTGCTATTATGCCAGTATATGACGAATTATACAAATTCCAGGACAAACTCACCCACATACTGACCAGACACGAGCAAGGGGCTACTCATGCAGCTCAGGGTTATGCAAGAGTGAGTGGAAAGGTAGGGGTGGCCATTGCTACCTCAGGACCAGGAGCAACTAATTTAGTNACTGGATTGGCAGACGCTCAAATAGATTCTACGCCAATGGTTTGTATTACTGGCCAGGTGGGAAGACATTTATTGGGTACAGATGCCTTTCAAGAAACGGATATTATAGGTATTTCTACTCCAGTGACTAAGTGGAACTATCAAATCACTGAAGCGAGCGAAATACCTGAGATTTTAGCCAAAGCCTTCTATATTGCCCGATCTGGAAGACCAGGACCGGTACTCATAGACATCACTAAAAATGCGCAATTTGAGTCTTTAGATTTTATCTATGAGAAATGTACTAAGGTAAGGAGTTATATTCCTACNCCTGTGGCCTCCAAAGAAAGTTTGTCTGAAGCAGCAGCCTTGATTAATACGGCTAAAAAACCATTCATNATTTTTGGACAAGGGGTTATATTGTCAGAGGGTGAAAAGGAATTTAAGGATTTTGTAGAAAAATCTGGTATACCAGCCGCTTGGACTGTNCTAGGATTGTCTGCATTAGAGACCAGTCACCCGCTGAATGTAGGTATGGTAGGAATGCATGGAAATTATGGTCCAAATATGCTCACCAATGAGTGCGATGTATTAATCACCATTGGGATGCGTTTTGACGACAGGGTGACAGGAAATTTAGAGACNTATGCCAAGCAAGCTAAAGTGATTCATTTTGAGATTGACCCAGCAGAGATAGATAAAAATGTAAAGACTACTGTAGCGGTACTAGGAGATGCTAAAGTAAGTTTAAGAAATATACTCCCATTAATCAATAAAAACACTCACGAAGATTGGTTGAAAAATTTCCATGAGCACTATGAGATTGAGTATGAACAAGTGATTAAAAACGATTTATACCCAACCAAGCCCGGCCTTACAATGGGAGAGGCCATAAGAATACTCAATGAAAAGAGTGGAAACAAGGCTATCATAGTTACAGATGTAGGACAACACCAGATGGTCGCTTGCAGGTATGCCGGCTTCTCTCAAACAAAAAGTAATGTAACTTCAGGAGGCTTAGGTACTATGGGCTTTGCACTTCCTGCTGCCATTGGCGCAAAAATGGGTGCTCCAGACAGAGAAGTAGTTGCTATTATTGGAGATGGAGGCTACCAAATGACCATCCAAGAATTAGGAACTATTTTCCAAAATAAGACTGCCGTAAAAATCATGGTACTCAACAACGAGCATCTCGGTATGGTTAGACAATGGCAAGAATTGTTTTTCGAAAGTAGGTATGCTTCTACTGTAATGAGTAATCCTGACTTCGTTAAGATTGCTGCAGGTTATGATATAGAGGCAGCAAGAGTCAGTGAAAGAGATCAATTGGCTGGGGCCATAGAAAAAATGATGGCACATAAGGGACCTTACTTTTTAGAGGTATGTGTAGAAAATGAACATAACGTATTTCCAATGATACCCACTGGAGCATCCGTTTCAGAGATTAGACTAAAATAGCACAAGATGGAGAATGCATGGTATACCATCTCTGTTTACTCAGAGAATAACGTAGGATTATTGAATAGAATATCAGGAATATTCTTAAAGCGACACATCAATATAGAAAGCTTAAATGTCTCTAAATCAGAGATTGATAATGTATCTAAATTCACAATAGTTGTGTTTACTACACCCAAATGGGTGCATAATATTGCGGGGCAAATAGAAAAGCAGATAGAGGTNATTAAGGTTTTTTCTCATACAGANGANGAAATTATCTATCAGGAGGCTGCTCTATTTAAAGTAAACTCAAGTTTGCTATTTGACGAAAGAGAGATTCAAAATATTATAAAAGACAGCAATGCTCAAATTGTCACTGTTTCCAGAGACTTTTTTGTAATTTCAAAATCTGGAAGAAGGTCAGAGGTAGACACGCTTTACGATCAGCTAAAACCATTTGGTATTATGCAATTTGTGCGGTCTGGTAGGATTGCTGTGTCAAAATCAGAAATGCAGATATCGTCCTTGTTAAAGGACTTTTAATAAACAATTAAATAAATTATAACAAGAAATTTTTATCATGGCAAATTATTTTAATACCCTATCTCTAAGAGAACAACTGACCCAATTGGGAAAATGTAGGTTTATGGAATCTTCTGAATTTTCAGATGGGGTGGAAGCCTTAAAAGGAAAGAAAATTGTAATTGTAGGCTGTGGCGCTCAAGGGTTAAACCAAGGTTTAAACATGAGAGATTCTGGTTTAGATATTTCTTATACCTTAAGGGCTGAAGCGATTGCGCAAAAAAGGGCTTCTTTTATAAATGCTACTGAAAATAATTTCAAGGTAGGTACTTATGAGGCGTTAATTCCTCATGCAGATGTAGTCATTAACTTAACTCCAGATAAACAACACACCGCTGTGGTGACTGCTGTAATGCCACTCATGAAGCAAGGGGCTACATTATCTTATTCTCATGGATTCAATATTGTAGAAGAAGGAATGCAAGTACGTAAAGATTTGACCGTTATTATGGTTGCACCTAAGTGTCCTGGTTCTGAGGTGAGAGAAGAGTACAAGAGAGGTTTTGGGGTACCTACACTTATTGCAGTGCACCCAGACAATGACCCTCAAGGTGTTGGTTTAGCTCAAGCCAAAGCCTATGCAGTAGCTACTGGTGGGGACAGGGCAGGTGTGTTAGAATCTTCTTTTGTTGCTGAGGTTAAGTCCGATTTGATGGGAGAACAAACCATTTTATGTGGTCTGCTTCAAACTGGGTCTATTTTGTGTTTTGACAAAATGGTTGAAAAAGGAATGGATAAAGGATACGCAGCAAAATTAATTCAATACGGGTGGGAAGCCATTACGGAAGGATTGAAATACGGTGGTATTACTCATATGATGGACCGTTTGTCTAATCCTGCAAAAATAAAAGCCTACGAATTGTCTGAGGAATTAAAAGACATTATGAGGCCTTTGTTTAACAAGCATATGGACGACATTATTTCTGGTCATTTCTCTAAAACAATGATGGAGGATTGGGCTAATGACGACAAAAACTTTTAGAATGGAGGGCTGCTACAGGAGAAACTGCTTTTGAAAAAACACCTATTTCTTCTGAGACTATCACGGAGCAGGCGTTTTACGATCACGGTGTTTTAATGGTTGCCATGGTTAGGGCAGGAGTAGAATTGGCTTTTGAGGCNATGACTGCTTCAGGTATTATTGAAGAGTCTGCTTACTATGAGTCGCTTCACGAGACCCCATTAATTGCCAATACAATTGCAAGAAAGAAATTATTTGAAATGAATAGGGTTATTTCTGATACAGCGGAATANGGTTGTTATTTGTTTGATCATGCTTGTAAGCCTTTATTGGCAGATTTTATGACGCGTATTGACACAGATGTGATTGGAACGGCTTACGGGAGAGGGACNGACAATAAGGTGTCTAACACACAATTGGTGACTATAAACGCAGCACTAAGGAATCATCCTGTAGAAATAGTAGGTGCTAGATTAAGGGCATCTATGACTGCAATGAAACCTATCGTTTAATATTGTATTAATAAATGGTATTAAAAAGCCCCGCTCATAGAGCGGGGCTTTTTTTATTGTATCAATGGGTGTTATAGTTCTTTATTAGGCTTCTAATATTTTAGCGGCCAACCAATCGCCTACGGCCGATGTCTTTTGAGGGGCCACGCCTTCTGCTAAGTCTTCAGTGACAAAACCAGCCTCTAGAGATTCATTGACTACTTTTCTGATTAAAGCAGCTTCTTCGTTTAGCCCAAATGCGTCTTCAAACATCATGGCAGCAGAGAGTACTGTAGCCAATGGATTGGCTATATCTTTTCCTGCAGCNTGAGGGTAAGAACCGTGAATAGGTTCAAATAAAGAAGTTTCTGTTCCAACAGAAGCAGAAGGCATGAGTCCCATAGATCCAGATATCACTGAAGCTTCATCTGTAAGAATGTCTCCAAATAAGTTTTC
>JGI26246J51724_1000744_pt1 | contig 15473 bp, 16 predicted proteins | sample SaaInlLV_10m_DNA_FD_51724 | JGI IMG/M metagenome (IMG submission 51724) | reverse complement strand
CCGATCAAAACCATCGTCATCGGTAAAATCTTTAGAGCACAGAACACACTGCAGCATAATTAGGGAAAATACTTAGGTAGTAATACTTACTTCACTTAGCCAAACATGCGGATCAAATCTAAAATCCCGCGGGTCCGTGTTTTTTCGCGTATGCGGGCGCGATGCGCTTCGATTGTGCGCTGGCTCACATTGAGATCTACGGCAATCTCTTTGTTGAGCTTGCCTTTGAGCAGATGCTCCAAGACCTCGCGCTCTCGATCCGTTAAAGAGCGCAGACGTTGTGCAATAATTTTCTGCGAAAGACGGCTCGGCTCTCGATCAAATATGAGCTCCGAAGCAGTGCCTATCGCCTCAAGCAATCGGGACTGAGGCGACGGCTTTTCGATGAAGTCCACAGCGCCCACTTGTAACGATTGTACGGCACTGGGCACATCGCCATGGGCGGTTAGGATCACAATGGGAATATCCAATCCGTTGGAGGCGAGATAGTCTTGCAGCTCGCTTCCTGACATCCCAGGCAAATGCAGCTCCATAACCACACAGGCTTTGAGGTCTGGATCAAACAGTTTCAAGAACTGCTCAGCTGAACCGCAGGGAATCGTGGCATAGCCCTCTGCGCTTAAAACTGCTGTTTGGGCGTCCAGCGCCCGTGGATCGCCATCCACAACATAAATGGAGATAGGCTCATGCGGCATGTACCAACCCCGCCGAGAAGGGAGCGCCGCAGATGGCAAGGTATGGCCATAGATCCATCACAAGGCTAATCTGCCGATAGGTCTCGGGGCGCAACCGTAGGGTTCAGCTGTGCAACCCGGTAATTTAATGCAGCCGCTATGGTGACCCAGAGAATATAGGGCAGAAAAGCCAGGCCTGCGGCCCGGTCCAGCTCAAACATCGCTAAGGTGGCTCCCAATACAGAAACCCACAAAGGCAGCATCACCAATAGCGCTCCACGCAATCGCCGCAGCCCAAAAAATACCGGCGTCCATAGGGTCGAGAAGCCGGCCTGCATAGCCCAAAAGGCCAGGGCAATGGCATTTCCCTCCATATCCGCCACGCGGGCACCCGCGAAGGAAACTGAAAAATAGATCGTTGTCCAAGCCAAGGGAAAGGCCCAGTTCGGCGGAGTCCAGACCGGTTTGTTGAGCGCCTGATACCAGCGACCTGGTTGAAACAAAGCCCCAGTTGCACCAGCGGCAAAACATGTGACCAACAAAATGACAAACACGAAAACATCCATGCATTATACATAGGGAGCAATCTTCCAGCTGACCAGCGAATTCATTGGCCGAGGATGGCGCCCTAAAGCTCCGCACAGCGAATTCTGAGCCTGTTTTTCAAACTCGGTAATATAGCGCTTGTATATTAGTGATCACTTATATATAAAAATGAGAATATCAAATACGGCATAACAATGGGGCCAACTATGGAAACCGAGTTCACACCACTTCTGTCACTTTTGGGAGGCGGCCTTATTGGCGCTTCGGCTGTTTTACTAATGGCGACCCATGGTCGTATTGCGGGAATCAGCGGCATCCTATCGCGCATGCTCCCCCCCACCGGCAAAGATCAGTCACTCCCACAGGGTCTGATCTTTTTGATCGGTCTGTTGCTCGCCGCACCCATTTGGATCGTGATCAACGGACAAGCTCCGCTGCAAAGCGTTTCAAACAACCTGCCGCTTTTGGCCCTCGCCGGCGCTCTGGTCGGTTTTGGATCCGTCTGGGGCAATGGCTGCACGAGTGGCCACGGGGTATGCGGCATTTCCCGCCTCTCCGGTCGCTCGATTGTTGCGACATTAACCTTCATGAGCACCGGTTTTATTGCCGTCCTGCTGCTTCGTCACGTTTTTGGAGGCTAAAGCCATGAAAAACCTCGTTACACTTCTGTCCGGTCTTATGTTTGGCTTCGGCCTGTTACTGTCGGGCATGGCCAATCCCGCCAAGGTCCAAAACTTTCTCGACCTCTTCGGCACCTGGGATCCCAGCCTTGCCTTTGTTATGGGCGGCGCGATTGCTGTCACTATGCCAGGGTTTTGGCTGGTCACCCGCCGCAGCAAGCCGTTTTTCAACGATGTCTTCCATCTGCCCACCCGCACGGACTTCGACGCACGTTTGATCACAGGTGCAGCAATATTTGGCGTAGGTTGGGGTTTAGGCGGATTTTGCCCCGGTCCAGCAATGACGGCTCTGCCGCTGGCCGCTGAAGGCACACTGATCTTTGTCGCCACTATGTTGACAGGGATGGCAGCCTCAAAATACGTTCTCCAACGGCGAGACAACCAGGTTTAAACTTCGGCGACGATAAGTAATTTAGAAAGGTGATCAAATGTCTGACACAAAACTGAACACGCTAGAACAGCCGGAAGTCATGGCCTTCTTTGATGCGCAAACCAACACCATCAGCTATATTGTGAAGGATCCGAGCAGCACCGCCTGCGCCGTGATCGATTCCGTGATGAATATGGACTACGCGGCCGGACGGATTACCTTCGAAAGCGCCGATGAGATCGTCAAGACAATCAAAGATCAGGGCCTTGAGCTACAATGGATCATTGAAACCCATGTGCACGCCGATCACCTTTCCGCAGCCCCCTATTTGCAAGAGCAATTGGGCGGCAAGATCGGCATCAGTGAGAAAATCATCCAGGTGCAGGACACCTTTGGCAAGATCTTCAATGAAGGAACCGCATTCCAACGCGATGGATCACAATTTGATGCGCTGTTTGAAGATGGGGACAGCTATCATGTGGGGCAAATGCAAGCCACCGTCATCGCCACACCTGGCCATACTCCGGCCTGTATGGTGCATGTCATGGGCGATGCGGCTTTTGTCGGCGACACTTTGTTTATGCCCGATGGTGGATCAGCGCGCGCTGATTTCCCCGGTGGCGATGCAGGGATCCTATATGATTCCATTCAAAAAGTGTTGAGCCTGCCGGATGAAACGCGCTTGTTTATGTGCCATGACTACGGCCCCAATGGGCGCGACATCCAGTGGGAAACCACCGTGGCAGAAGAACGCGCCTTCAACATCCATGTTGGCGGAGATGCGACCCGCGAATCCTTTGTTAAAATGCGTACCGAGCGCGACGCCACTTTGGCGATGCCAAAGCTGATTATTCCAGCCTTGCAAGTCAACATGCGCGCAGGCGAAGTTCCTACAGATGAAGACGGGCACCCGAGCCTGAAAGTACCAATCAACTCTTTGTAAAGCCGCCACCCATTTTTGAAACACAATTGCCCGGTTGATACGCGCGGCAAAAGGATAAGCTATGTCTATGAAAAAGCTCTCAGATCAGTTCTATGTTGGACCCCAGATTGAAGTTGATGATATCGAAGATATTCAAATCTCTGGCATAAAATCTGTTATTTGCCTGCGCCCTGATGGCGAGGGGCCCGATCAGCCCGCGTTTGACACCCTGAAAACTCAAGCCGCCACTTTGGAGCTTGCAGCCCATTACCTGCCCATCATTCCCGGTCAGATCTCTGAAGAACAAATCGCGGAATTTGCGGATATGGTCAGCAAGAGCACCGGGCCCATTTTCGCCTATTGCCGCAGTGGTATGCGCGCGACCGCCCTTTGGGCCTTGCATCAAGCCCAAATTGGGCAATCCGTGGATGAGATTCTCGCGGCTGCAAAATCGGCCGGGCATGATCTGACGGCACTCACCCCAAGGCTTTCTGCGGCCGCCCTTTAGCCCAGATTTCTATCACCCGTCTCGCATGACCGGAACACGCACATGAAACTCACATCAATGCTCGCCCCATATCTGCCCATTCTAACATGGGGCAGAACATACAATCGCGGGTCTTTGACCAATGACCTCACCGCTGCGGTGATTGTGACCATCATGTTAATTCCGCAATCCTTAGCCTATGCCATGCTCGCGGGTCTACCTCCGCAAATGGGTCTCTACGCATCCATCTTGCCGATCACCCTTTATGCAATATTTGGCACCAGCCGGTCTTTAGCCGTGGGCCCCGTGGCGGTCGTGTCCTTGCTCACAGCAGCATCTATCTCACGCATCGCTGCACCAGGCAGTGAAGACTATATCTTTGCAGCCATCGCCCTGGCCTTTTTGTCAGGTGTGTTCTTGGTGGCGATGGGGGTGTTTCGTTTGGGGTTCATGGCCAATTTCCTGTCATCCCGTCATCGCTGGTTTTATCACAGCCTCTGGCCTGATCATCGCTGCCAGCCAACTGAAGGCAATTTTAGGCATTCAGGCAGAGGGCCATAATTTGGTTCAATTGGCAGAGTCTCTTTGGGCACATCGGCAGGACATCAATTGGATCACCGCGCTCATCGGTAGCCTTACAACAGCCTTTCTGTTCTGGGTACGCAAAGGTTTGCTGCCGCTCTTATTGACGCTGGGTCTGACCGAGCCTGTCGCAAAAATTATGGCCAAAACGGGGCCAGTTGCCGCAATTGTTGCCACCACCGCCCTCGTGTGGCTGCTCGATCTGCAAAACTTGGGCGTAAAAATAGTTGGCGCTGTGCCGCAGGGTCTGCCGCCACTGACAATGCCAAAATTTTCGCTTGATCTGTGGAGCAGCCTTCTGACATCAGCCGTTTTGATTTCAGTCATTGGGTTTGTGGAATCCATCTCTGTTGCGCAAACTCTTGCAGCAAAAAAACGCCAGCGGATTGATCCAGACCAAGAGCTCATCGGCCTTGGCGCCGCCAATATTGGTGCGGCCTTCACTTCAGGCTTTCCCGTGACGGGCGGGTTTTCACGATCAGTCGTCAATTATGACGCCGGCGCCGAAACTCCCGCGGCCGGGGCCTATACGGCTGTTGGTTTGATCTTCGCCTCTTTGTTTCTGACACCTCTCATCTTCTTTTTGCCCAAAGCCACATTGGCCGCGACGATCATTGTCGCCGTGCTCTCTTTGGTAGATTTCAAAATCTTGGGAAAAGCCTGGCGCTATTCAAAGGCCGATTTCACAGCCGTCGCGACCACAATGGCCATAACGCTGGTTGTCGGCGTTGAAACTGGGGTGATTGCTGGGGTTTTGGTTTCGATTTTGATCCATCTCTACAAATCCTCCAGACCCCATATCGCAACCGTGGGGCAAGTGCCAAATTCAGAACACTACCGCAATGTTCTGCGCTATGATGTCATCACCCAGCCTCACATTTTGACAATTCGCGTGGATGAAAGCCTCTATTTCGCCAATGCACGCTTCTTAGAAGATCACCTGCTTGCCCGCGCCACCCAGCAGCCACAATTGCGCCATGTGGTTTTGATGTGCTCTGCCGTGAATGATATTGATATGAGCGCGTTGGACTCCTTAGAGGCGGTCAATAAACGGCTTGAAGATATGGGCGTGTCTTTCCATCTGTCCGAGGTTAAGGGGCCGGTCATGGATCGATTAACGGGAACGGAGTTTCTCGAGCAGCTCACGGGAGATATTTTCCTGAGCCAAAAACGGGCCATGGACCAGCTTACCCCTTTGACTTGACCCACCCCAACCTATGATGCAGTCATTAACCCATCATATGAAGGGTGCGCATTATGACATCAGAGCTATTGTTCACTGGCCCAGAACTTTGCAAATTTGAAGCCCATGAAGTTGTTGCCCTGTTGAAAGCCAGGGAAATTTCCTCATCAGATCTGATAGATGCAGCTTTGACGCGCATTGCCCAAACCGGCCCATTGATCAATGCCACACCTACGCTTTGTGAAGCGCGGGCGCGTGCGGTGGATTTATCAAGCCGAGACAGCACCCCGGCCGGTTGGCTGGCGGGCTTGCCGATCACAATCAAAGATCTCAACGCCGTCGCCGATGTCCGCACAACATTTGGAACCAAAGGGCTGGCGGGTTTCATACCGCAAAAAAGCGATCCTTTGGTGGACCAATTGGAACAGCGTGGGGCGGTCATTTTAGGCAAAACCAACACACCCGAATTTGGCGCAGGAGGTAACACCTTCAATGACGTCTTTGGACAAACACGAAACCCTTGGAATACCGCGCTCAATCCGGGCGGCTCGTCCGGTGGCGCGGCCGCTTCTTTGGCCGCAGGGGAAATTTGGCTGAGCCATGGGTCCGATCACGGCGGCAGCCTGCGCACCCCAGCCGCCTATTGCGGCATCGTGGGTCTGCGCCCAAGCCCGGGCATTGCAGGCGGACCGGGACAGGACGCGGCCTTATAATTGAAGGGGTGCAGGGCCCAATGGCCCGTTCCGTAAGAGATTGTGCATTGTTTTTGGATGCGATGTCAGGGTTTGATCCACAGATCGCCATTTCCTATCCGGCACCCGAAATTCCCTATCAAGAGGCCGTCATTCGCGCTGACGGAAAGCTGAAAATTGCCTTTGCCCCAGATTTGGGAGGCTTTGGACAGGTCGATCCCGAAATGGCCCAGCATCTTGCCGCGGCAATGCGACAGCTTGAGAAGAATGGCGCACGGATTGAAGAGACCTGCCCCGATCTCACCCATCTTGAGCGCAGCTATCACACACTGCGCGGCCTTATGTGGGCCACGGCGGCAAAACGTCTACCACAGGAGGTCCAAGCGCATTTCAAATCTACGCTCGCTGAAAACACCGCTTTTGGGCAAGCTTTGACTCTGGAAGATATTATCGACGCCAATTTGAATCGCTCCATTCTGTTCAATAATATGCTGAGCCTGTTTGAGACATTCGACGTCCTCGCTTGCCCAACAGTGGGCTGTATGCCGCATTCGGCCTCTGAAGAATGGGTGCATCACGTGGGTGGTGTAGAGCTGACCAATTATATGGATTGGTTGCGCTTTGCCTTTTTGGCCACAACCACCGGCCTGCCTGCGATATCGGTGCCCGTAGGACGCGGTCCGCGCGGCTTGCCGGTGGGGCTGCAACTGATCGGGAAACCCCGAGGAGAAGCTGCGCTATTGGCCGCTGCGCGACACGTCGAATTAACATTCGGGGGTCCACTTGGTCCAATTGATCCTATCAATCCTTCGTGGATTTAAAAAAACCACATGTTTTACTGGTCAATGACACGTTAAGATTTGTATAATTTCACGGAAATCACCGGCCTAGATTCGTCTAGGTTATTTTTTGAAGCCTTTAATTTTTGCTTATTATTGGAATGCTATCATGTGGCTCGAAGACCCCATAACAAAACTGGAAAGAGCGGCCCATGCTGCATGGCCAGGTGTTTTGGAGGAGGCGCAGCTGCCTATGGTGGGCTGGTCATATGTTTTGCTGTCGAAGCGCGAAGAGACAGATCGGGCCCGCATTTCTTATTTGGTAGAGCACCCAAACCATGGGCTGTTCAAATATCGGCTACAACTGCGACCCCGCGCACAGGCCACCTTTGCCGCACATTATTTGCGATTAGAAAAAGCGTCTCGCGCCTTTCAACGTAGCGAGCGCCTTTCTCTGATCAAACCCATGTGCTTGGACATCGCCAATCAAGCCAGCCTAACGACCTATGCGGAAGGCCTACCCTTTTCTGAGTATATGCGCGATGCCGCAGAGGATAACGCCAGGCTGCTTGAGCTGCTGCAACTGGCTGGAGAATGGTTGGATGCCTATCATCGAACCAAAGTTTCTGGAGACCCGCATTTTTCAACCGAAACATGCGGTGAATTACTACCACGATCTGGGCGAAAAAATTCAGTCAGGAGACCTGAAAGTTGCCGCCAAGCCCCTATTTTGCAAGGGGTTGAACGGTTGTCTGAACTCGCAAACAAATATTCCGATCAACAAACTGTATCTGCGGTTCAATATGGCGATTTTCATATGCGCAATCTGATTTTTGATGGCNCCTGTTTAACCGGAATCAATATTTCAAAAAACCAACCTGCGCCCGTGGGTCATGACATCGCCNGNCTGNTGCTTGATTATACCGCCATTCTTCGCAGCTCCAAAGAGCTTGAAAGCGGGCAGATCATTCCAGCTGATGCCATTGAGGCGTTTTTCGCGGGCTATAGGCTTGTGGGGCCTAATGACCCGAGTGTCCAATTTTTGCCCTACGCAAAGATTTTAGGCTCATTGGTCAATGTCCCGCAGCGACGCAATGATCNCTCCAAAACCAATCAAAAAACCCTAGAAGCGGTTGCGCCCTATTGCGCGGGTGGCCTTCACCTAACAAAATACGCAAGGAATTCTATGAAAGAAATCAGCCCTAAGGCTATTATTTTGTTGATAGAATCGGTGAAACCCACGACAGTATGACCTTGAAGTTTCCTGGGTTGGACCTCATTTGCATCGTATTTTGAGCATAGGACTATGGGCTGTGGCCTGCTTTTTCGGAAGCATAGGCGCGGCACTCGCAGATCCCGTCGAGCTGGTACTGCGCGATGGCTCTTTTTCAGTCTCCGGCGCGCTGATCTCATTCGATGGGGAAAACTATCAAATTCAATCCGAGTATGGGCAATTGACCTTAGCTGCCGATATGGTGGTCTGCCGAGGGGCGGCCTGCCCTGCCTTGAGCGCATCACCCGAAAGCATCGCACTCTCTGGTGACGGATCATTGAATTCGGCGCTGCTCATGCCGCTCATTCAGTCCTTCGCCGAACATCAGGGCTATTCCTATCAGCTGTCAAAAGAGATGCCGGGGCAGGTCACCTTGTTTGACCCGGAAAATGGTACGGCGCTTGCGGTTTTCGCGCTTTCTGATCGCAATAGTCGTGACGCAATTTCAGATATTTTAGAGGGCCGGGCCAATTTGGCACTGACGCTGCGCGCCGCCACGCAAGAGGAGCAAGCCGCTCTCAATGAGGATATGTTCGGCTCCTTAGACCATCCGCAAAACTCTATGGTTTTGGCATGGCAGGATCTCTATTTGTATTCTCAGCCCAGCAATCCCAATAGGTTCATCACGATGAGCCAATTGGTGGCAATGTTGGGCGAAGAGCCCGGGCTTTGGCCACTTACCGCCGGCATTCAATACCCGGCCTTTCTTACAGGAAAAGACGATCAAACTCAGGCGTTGCAGCAACTCTTAAGAGTTTTTGAGCCCCCCCGACCGATGCCGCCCAAGGGCGTAAACACGCCTGGTCGTTTGACGGTGAGCACCGATCAAGTGGCACAAGACACCTTGGTTCAAGTCAGCTTGGGCTGCGATCAACCGATGGCGCCAGCTGACATTCAAGCCCCGGCGCATCCGTTACAAGCGCCGATCTACCTGATCGCCGCACCAAAGAAGATGCAAAAAATCACCCGTGCCTTTTGGGCCTTCTTGCTGACACCCGAAGCGCAGGACGCGGTGCGGACACTGGGTTTCATCAGCCGCAGCCCCAAAAAGACCGAAATTCATGGGCAATCTGGCCTCTTGATCAATGCAATTTTAAACACCGATATGGATATGCGCACCGAAGATCTGCGCCTGGCCGTGCTCAACCTGAATGGCTATGAGCGGATGTCTCTGGCGTTCCGCTTCTTGGAGGGCACGCAGATCATGGATGCCGACTCGCAATCCAACCTCCAATTTCTCAAACGTTTGTTTGTCGCAGGGTATTTTGAAGGGCGCGACGTAATGTTTGTGGGGTTCAGCGACAGCCAAGGGAGCGCGGAAGGCAACGTGCAAATTTCTCTCGATCGCGCCCGCGCTGTACACGCCACCATCGCGACATTGCTGGATGATGCGCAACTCAGTGATGGGTTCGAAGTTCTTGGATTAGGGGAGGGCTTGCCGCTGGCCTGCAATGACACCGCCTGGGGCCAAAATCAAAACCGCCGTGTTGAGATTTGGGTAAAATAAAAGCCCTGCGCCGATCTTATCGGGCGCTAGGCTTCATGCTTTATTCTTGACCCTTTACACCATCCCAAAACCGTTTGACCTTTTTGAAAAAGCCTTGGCTCTCGGGGCTGTTGTCACTTGAGAGCGCCTCAAACTCTTTCAAAATCTCCTTTTGACGCGCCGTCAAATTTACGGGCGTTTCCACCTGTAGCTCGATGAACATATCACCCACGCCGCCGCCACGCACGGAGGGCATGCCCTTAGAGCGCAAGCGCATTTGCCGGCCGGATTGGCTACCACTTGGGATCTTAACCCGGCTGCGGCCCCCGTCGATATTTGGCACTTCGATATCACCGCCCAATGCAGCGGAGGTCATCGACACGGGCACATTGCAAAACAGGTTGTTGCCCTCGCGTTCAAAAATCTGGTGATCGGCCACCTCGATAAAAATATAGAGATCGCCTTGAGGTCCACCGCGTGCCCCCGCCTCGCCTTCGCCCGACAGGCGAATGCGCGTGCCGGTTTCGACACCCGCCGGGATATTGACGGATAGCGCCCGGTCTTTCTCAACCCGCCCAGCGCCGTGGCAGCTTGAGCATGGGTTTTTGATCACCTGCCCTGCGCCAGAACAACTGGGGCAGGTGCGCTCAACCGTGAAAAAACCTTGCTGCGCGCGCACCTTGCCCATGCCGGAGCAGGTGCCACAGGTCGCAGGTGCGCTGCCCGAAGCCGCGCCTGTTCCAGAACAATTTGCGCAGGACACAGCCGTTGGCACATTGATGGTTTTTTGCAACCCGCGAAACGCCTCTTCGAGGGTGACGCGCATATTATAGCGCAGGTCCGCGCCGCGCGCGGCACGTTGCCGGCCACCGCCGCCGCGTCCGCCCATGAAGTCGCCAAAAAGGTCGTCGAAGACATCGGAAAAGGCACTGGAGAAATCCCCTTGTCCGCCCGGCCGGCCACCGCCGCCACCGCCCATGCCACCTTCAAAGGCCGCATGACCGTAACGATCGTAAGCGGCCTTTTTATTGCTGTCTTTGAGAACTTCATAAGCCTCGTTGGCCTCTTTGAAGAGACCCTCAGAAGCTGGATTATCTGCATTGCGATCTGGATGAAGCTCCTTCGCCTTGCGACGATAGGCCTTTTTGATTTCCTCCGCCGTGGCCCCTTTCGAGATCCCAAGCGTTTCGTAGTAATCGCGTTTTGACATCTAAACTGTCCCCTCTGGAACGGAAAAACCGGCCGGCAAAATCGCAGGCCGGTTTAGACTGATCCTTACTTGGCGTTAGGTGCGTTTGTCGCCGTCCAAATCTTCGAAATCGGCATCCAGGATATCATCATCCGCAACAGGACCATCGTCGACATCGCCATTGGCTTCTGCTTCTTGGCTGGCTTTATAAATCGCTTCACCAAGCTTCATCGCCGCCTCAGTCACGTTTTGAATGCCAGCTTTGATTTTGCCCGCATCTTCTGTTTCCAGATCATCGCGCAATGCCGCCATGGCCAATTCAATCGCTTCGATTGTGGTNGGATCNACTTTGTCGTTGTGCTCTTCCATGGCTTTTTCAGTGGAATGAATCAGGCTTTCCGCTTGGTTCTTAGCTTCCACCAATTCACGGCGATCTTTATCGGCATCCGCATTGGCTTCCGCATCTTTCACCATGGCTTCGATATCTGCATCTGACAGACCGCCCGAAGCTTGGATGGTGATTTTTTGCTCCTTGCCTGTGCCCTTATCCGTCGCGCCAACCGAAACGATGCCATTGGCGTCGATGTCGAATGTCACCTCAATTTGCGGCATGCCGCGCGGCGCCGGTGGAATGCTTTCCAGATTGAACTGACCCAGGATTTTATTGTCAGCTGCCATTTCCCGCTCACCTTGGAACACACGAATGGTCACCGCGTTTTGATTGTCTTCTGCGGTGGAGAACACTTGTGATTTCTTGGTTGGGATCGTGGTGTTGCGGTCGATCAAGCGTGTGAATACACCGCCCAGAGTTTCGATACCCAAGGACAAAGGTGTGATGTCGAGCAAAACAACGTCTTTCACATCGCCTTGCAAAACACCGGCTTGAATAGCCGCGCCCATGGCAACAACTTCATCAGGATTAACACCTTTGTTTGGCTCTTTGCCAAAGAATTTGGTCACTTCCTCAATCACTTTTGGCATACGGGTCATGCCGCCAACCAAAACGATTTCGTCGATATCACCCGTGGACAGGCCAGCATCTTTCAATGCAGCTTGGCAAGGCTTCAAGGAGGCTTTGATGAGATCACCCACCAAGCTTTCCAATTTGGCCCGTGTAAGTTTCACGACCAGGTGCAAGGGTTGACCAGATGCGCCGTCCATCGAGATGAAGGGCTGATTGATTTCTGTTTGGCTGGAAGAGGACAATTCAATTTTTGCCTTTTCAGCCGCTTCTTTCAACCGCTGCAAAGCCATTTTATCTTTGGTCAAATCGACGCCATTTTCCTTTTGGAACTCTTCCGCAAGGTAGTTGACGATGCGCATGTCAAAGTCTTCACCGCCAAGGAACGTGTCACCATTGGTGGATTTGACTTCAAACAAACCGTCGTCGATTTCCAAGATGGTGACATCGAATGTCCCACCACCAAGGTCATAGACGGCAATGATTTGCGATTCTTTTTTGTCCAAACCATAGGCCAGAGCCGCTGCGGTTGGCTCGTTAATGATCCGCAAGACTTCAAGGCCGGCAATCTTACCCGCATCTTTCGTCGCTTGACGCTGCGCGTCATTAAAATAGGCCGGCACGGTGATGACCGCTTGTGAAACGTCTTCGCCAAGATAGCTCTCAGCAGTTTCTTTCATTTTTTGCAAAATGAATGCGGAAATTTGCGATGGGGAGAATTGCTCACCCTGTGCTTCAACCCAAGCGTCCCCATTGCCGCCATTAAGGACTTTGAAGGGGAGGTTTTTCATATCTTTTTTCAGATGGGCGTCATCATACCGACGGCCGACCAAGCGCTTTACACCGAAAACAGTGTTTTCTGGGTTGGTAACAGCCTGACGTTTGGCAGGTTGGCCCACAAGGCGCTCGTTTTCGGTAAAGGCAACGATTGATGGAGTGGTCCGTGCGCCCTCAGCATTCTCAATTACCCGTGGCTGCGATCCGTCCATGATCGACACGCAGCTGTTTGTTGTTCCAAGGTCAATTCCAATGACTTTAGCCATTTCTTAGCATCCCTTCGCTCTGGCGATACCGAGGCTTTCGGCCCGCAGTGCGGCGCCTGTGCCTCAATTAATTCAGCAGTTCTTTTAAACTACCAGCTCATCGCGCTATATAGGTGTGTCAAACACCCCCTGCAACCATCTGGAGGCAATGAAATTTGGATTTCATCAAGTTAAATGGGCAAAATACTCCCAGCCCTACCCTAACTGTGGGCGGAATATCTGTTTTTAAGGAATTTTTGCCCCCAAGCGATCAATTACATCTGGTCAAGGAGCTGCGGGCAGTCGCTGCTCAAGCGCCCGTTTTTTCGCCAAAAACGAAATCTGGAAAACCTATGTCTGTGCGCTTGACGGCCGCTGGTGACTTCGGCTGGTTTTCCGATCAGCGCGGATATCGATATGTAGAGCAGCACCCCTCCGGCGTGAATTGGCCAGAAATTCCAGACGCGATCATGGCCATCTGGCGGGCGGTCGCAGGGGCGGTTCCGGACCCGGAATGCTGCTTGGTCAATTTCTACGGCGACGGCGCGCGCATGGGGCTGCATCAAGATCGAGATGAAGCCAATTTTGACTGGCCCGTTGTGTCAATATCTTTGGGGGATGATGCCCTGTTTCGCGTGGGCGGCACTGAGCGCGGCGGCAAGACNGAGTCAATTTGGCTACAGTCCGGCGATGTTGCNGTGATGGGCGGTGCCGCAAGGCTCAANTATCACGGCATTGACCGGATCAAATTCGGCAGCTCATCTCTTTTGAAAGAAGGTGGACGGCTCAATGTGACCCTGCGCGTGGTGCGTTANTGCCCTTACCTGGTCGCTCCCCAACTCATCGAAGCCCGTTTTCGGGTGAAAAATTCGCCCATNAGACCGAGGACAACAGCCACCAAAGCAANCTTNAATGGNTAGGACAAATTGGAGTGCATGGGCGAATAATTGATGAACATCANACCGCGCGCTTGGTCCACACAGTGAAACAAGGGGTTCCAATCGAACATNACCAACATGAAGGATGGTAATGNATTGGCAACGAACATTTTACCTGATGCCAACATATTCACCCGGCGATAGACCATCAAAAGNATATTGACCAATGGGGGGTGCCACGGCGTTAANGCCAAAAACACCATGCCAATGGCCACGCCGGTAAACCAACTCAGCAAAAACACACCGGCCAGGCCAATTGGGTTAAAAATATCGACTGGATTGATGGCAAGATGGTAAATGAGCAGGATTGTTCCAATGGTAATTGTTTGTTTATAGAGGCTTTGTAGCGCTGCCGAGCATACGGCGATCATCGTATTCATCGGCGCATGCTGCATCATGCTAGAGGTCGGCCCTTCCGCTCCGGCGACCGCCTGCACAGCTGTATTATGTGTCATGAACATTGCGATGCCAGAAATAATATAGAGCATATAATCGCCCTTGATCGGCGACGATCTGACCCCCAACAGCTGAAACATAAAATAGAAGGCCATAATAAAAACGACCGTCTGCATCATGGAGCCAATCAACCCGAGCACGGCGTTTCGCCCACTGGATTTGCGCATGCCGCGAACAGTTCCAAAATAGACCTGCTCAAGAAAGGCAAGGGTGCCCGAAATACCGGAGCGCGCATGGCGAGGTTTAGCAAACATTTTAGTTTTTCAAAAATATAAACGGGAGTCGGATTGCAACTTTAAACAATACGCCATAATTTGCAATAAAATATGAATTAATTCAATACGCCAGCAAGGAACATTCACGTTTTGGATTTTACCGCATTACAAAAGGTCACGCGCAGGCTCGCTCTGGAAGCCGGGGACGCGATTATGGAGATCTATAACGGCCCAGATTTTGAGGTCAAAACCAAATCAGATGCCAGCCCCGTGACCGCCGCCGATGAAGCTGCAGATGCGATTATTTCCGCTGGTTTGCAGGCGGCCTTTCCAAATGTTGCACTCATCACAGAAGAGCAAGCGGAAAGCCATGCTCTAAAAGGAACTGAATTTTTGATCGTCGATCCGCTGGATGGTACAAAAGAATTTGTCCACCGCCGTGGAGATTTCACTGTGAATATTGCCTATGTGGTCAACGGCGTTCCAATTCGTGGCATCGTGTATGCCCCGGCAAAACAACGGTTATTTTATACCGACGCTCAAGGGCAATCCCTGGAGGAAACCGGTCCATTTGAGATGGAGAAAATCGGAGTATGCCAAAATATCTCCGTCGCCGTTCCAAATCCTGATGGTTTACGCGTTGTCGCCTCAAAATCACATCGGGACCAAACAACAGATGCCTATATCGCAAAATATAAAGTATCCGATTTAAAGAGTGCAGGCTCGTCACTCAAATTTTGCCTGATCGCAACCGGCGAAGCTGATCTCTACCCACGCGCAGGCCGCACCATGGAATGGGACACGGCGGCCGGGCATGCCGTTTTGAACGGGGCCGGTGGTGCCGTTGTGCGGTTTGACGACCTGGAACCTTTGACCTACGGCAAGCCAGGATATGAGAATCCACATTTTATTGCCCATGCCAAAGGGATAATATTACAAAAGCCATGAACTCACAGCAAAGACCTCAGGCGAACAGCCAATATGAGTCAGGAGACAAAATTTACACAACCTTAGGATG
>JGI26246J51724_1000715_pt1 | contig 15801 bp, 14 predicted proteins | sample SaaInlLV_10m_DNA_FD_51724 | JGI IMG/M metagenome (IMG submission 51724) | reverse complement strand
TGGTAGCTACGGGTGGACTTGAACCACCGACCCCAGCATTATGAATGCTGTGCTCTAACCAGCTGAGCTACGTAGCCACAATTTATTGCAGACCCTGCGGGACAGGGGCGCGCATTTTCGCCAGAAGGGCCCACTTTGTCAAGAGCTGCAAGAGGCTTTGCTTACCGCGGTAAGACAGANTTTGGGAGCAGCAGGGGATTTACTGAAAATCTCGACAAAACCCCCAAGTTAATGTGCGTCAAATCACATTAACTGCATTCTATAGGCACTGCTATACATTACTGTTAGCTTGTTCATCATATTTTCGCAGTAGTTCCCGATAATAACTCTATGCCTCTGACCGAGGTTTATTTGGTGCTGTCTGGGCTGCTATTTGGAACTTAAAATGAAACCGGGGTACCCTGAAGTTCTCTGTCTTTCAAATCAGGTATCAGCGCTACTAACAGGGGGCAGTGTTAACTTTGCCTCGGTCAGAGGTTTATTATTTTTCGCTGTTTAGCTGGCTTTTTTTGCAACTGCTGTGGTTATTGAACCGCAGACTACCAGAATCGCACCTATGATAGAAAGAACGCCCAGGGGCTCTGCGGTAATTCCCGGTATAGGAATAAGCTGCACTATGCCAACGGTGAGCAAAGGGGTCAGGGCGATGGTGGCGCTGACTCTGGATGCCTCTATATGCACTAGAGCTTCGGCAAAAGATCCATAGGCAATGATTGTATTGAGGCCGCAAAATGCCAGCAGGGCCCATTGCATGCCTGTCAGCTGGCCCAGGCTAGAAAAATTGCAGAAGGGTAAAAATAACAGAGTGCCCAGCCAATAAATCGCCAGCATGGTTTCTTCTGAGGTGAATTCTTGCAGTAGAATTTTTTGCATGATGGCATAGCCAGTCCAGCAGATTGCTGCCAATAAAATAATCAGTAGCCCCAGACCATAATCATTGAGATCTACAAAAACATCCCCCAGATGATGGTTGAAAAATAATACTAGACCTGAGGCAAAGGCGAAAAAGCCAAACCACTGGGCGCTGGAGAAGTGCTCTTTAAACAGAAAAACCCCTGCCAGCAATAGCAGCATAGGCGCAATTTGAATCATCACCTGAGCCGCCTCAGGGCTGGTTCGCTGCAAGCCAAACACATATAAGCCATAGTTGGCACAGAGCAGTAGCCCGGCCGCCAGCAGCTGAAAAAATAGCTGCGGCGAGCGCAACTTGCCACGATTAGGCAGCCGCCTGCGCACCACAAGATAGGGTGTCATTAGTATCGCTGCGAGAGACAGGCGAAAAAAAGTGGTGGTCAGTGGATCCAGTGTTTCCATTACGCCGTTTAGGGCGATGGGAAGCACTCCCCACATGGTGGCGGTGGACAGGGCCAGCAATAGGCCCAGCTTCCAGCGGCCGCTAGGAGATGTCACGTTGAGCTACACATTAAAGCGGAAATGTATTACGTCGCCATCCTTAACTATGTAGTCCTTGCCTTCAAGACGCCATTTACCCGCGTCTTTTGCTCCCTGCTCGCCATTGCCGGCTATATAGTCGTCGTAGCTGATAATTTCGGCACGAATAAAGCCTTTCTCAAAATCTGTGTGAATCTTGCCCGCTGCATTGGGGGCGGTTGCACCCACAGGAATAGTCCAGGCGCGAACTTCTTTGGGTCCAGCAGTAAAGTAGGTTTGCAGACCCAGCAGGCTATAACCGGCGCGAATCACGCGGTTTAAACCAGGCTCCTGCATACCCATTTCTTGCAGGAACTCCATTTTCTCATCGTCCTCGAGCTCAGAAATCTCTGCTTCCAATTTGTTGCAGATAGGCACTACAACGGAGCCTTCGGCCTCGGCAATAGCGCTAACGGCGTCTAAATAGGGATTGTTTTCAAAACCATCTTCATCCACATTGGCAATGTACATTGTCGGCTTGAGCGTCAGCAAGCTGAGGGGCTTGAGCAGTTTTAATTCGTCATCGGTCAACTCAAAGGAGCGCAGTGGCTTGGCTTCATTGAGATGGGGCAGTACTTTTTCTGCCACTGCTTTCAGTGCTATGGCGTCGGCATCTTTGCCTTTGGCTGCCTTGGAGGCACGTAGTATAGCTTTTTCGACACTGTCGAGATCAGCCAGAGCCAGCTCGGTATTAATCACATCAATATCATCGGGCGGGTTTATTTGGCCTTCCACATGAATCACGTTTTCATCATCGAAACAGCGCACTACATGGGCAATAGCATCGGTTTCGCGAATATTGGAGAGAAACTGGTTGCCCAGGCCTTCGCCCTTTGAAGCACCTGCCACCAGTCCGGCAATATCGACAAATTCCATGCTGGTGGGAATCAGACGCTCTGGGTTAACAATACCGGCAATTTTATCCTGGCGGGGATCGGGAATAGGCACCACACCTGTATTGGGCTCAATGGTGCAGAATGGAAAATTTTCCGCACCTATGCCGGCTTTAGTCAATGCATTAAACAAAGTGGACTTGCCCACATTGGGCAATCCAACAATTCCGCAGTTAAAACCCATTTCTTTTTTCCTTTGCTCTAGCTGTAATCAGCCAGTAATTAAAGACTATGTAAGGCTGTCATAGCCTTTTCCCATTGACCCTCTACCGCAGTGGGTAGGTGACGCAGAGCGTCATCTATACTGTTAGCGATCAATTGTTGATCGCTGAGAGCGGCTTTCTTAAGTACATAGTCGGACACCAGATTGGCCTGCCCTGGATGGCCTATGCCAATGCGCAGGCGAGCAAAATCTTTGTTNTTGCCCAGACTTTTAATGGTGTCACGCAAGCCATTGTGGCCACCNTGACCGCCGCCTTTCTTAAAGCGAACAGTGCCAGGGTCCATATCTAATTCATCGTGCACCACCAGAATATTCTCTGGCGCAATCTGATAGAACCTGGCCATGGCTGCGACAGACTTGCCGCTGAGATTCATAAAGGTGCTGGGTATTAGCAGGCGAACATCTCGACCGGCAATGCTGACCCTCGCGGTATCCCCAAAAAATTTACTCTCGTATTTGAGTTCCGCATGCAGAGATTTTGCCAGCTCCAGAACCAAGTCGGCCCCAACATTATGTCGCGTCCGTTCATAATTGGGGCCGGGGTTTCCCAGCCCTACTATTAACTCTACGGGCGCGTCCAATGTCAGGGCCTACTCAGAGGGCAGAGGCGAAGATTACTCTTCGCTTGCTTCCTCAGCGCTGCTGTCTGCTTCACCAGCGCCTGCATCAGCTGCAGGTGCGGCTTCTTCATCTTTAGCTTTCGACTTGTTGACAGCTGCAATTGGAAGATCGTGGTCATCACCATGGCTCAGAGCAACGGATTCAACACCTTTTGGCAGTTTGATATCAGAGATATGCAGAGTCTGGCCAATTTCAACCTCTGCCATATCTACTTCGAGATACTCGGGCAGATCGGCTGGCAGACACATGATTTCCAGCTCGGTCATGCTGTGGGCGATCAGACCGCCACCCANCTTAACGCCAACNCAGCTCTCTTCATTGATAAAGTGCAGAGGCACTCGAGTCTGTAGCTTGGTNTTCTTGCTAACACGCAGAAAATCCATATGCAGAACAATGGATTTTGCAGGATGACGCTGAACATCTTTAACAATAACGTCTTCAGACTTGCCGTCGATATCTAGAGCAATAATGTGAGAGTAGAACGCTTCGTTTTCCAGCGCTTTCATCACGTCTTTATGGATTAGAGCAATGCGGGCAGGATCTTTCTTTCCGCCGTAGACAATTGCTGGTATTTCGCCGGCCAGACGACGCAGGCGGCGGCTCGCACCTTTCCCTGTATCCTCGCGACCTTTCGCATGTAACGTAAAATCAGTAGACATAGTAGTCTCCAATGTTGTGCCAAGACAGACCGCGACCAGACCTGAATTGGGTTTAATTTGCCTCGGAATGAGGCGGCTTTAGATCAACGGNNGCCTGGCGTTAGCCAAACATCGCGCTGATAGATTCTTCGTTGCTAATACGGCGTANAGATTCACCCAGCAGCTTGGCTAGCTGCAGCGTGCGAATCTTTTTGCACTTCTTAGCTTCATCACTTAGCGGGATACTGTTGGCAACCACCAATTCATCCAGCTGAGAGTTATTAATATTCTGTATGGCCCCGCCGGATAAAACCGCATGGGTGGCATAGGCTACAACCTTGGCTGCGCCATTTTTCTTCAGTGCTTCGGCGGCCTTACACAATGTGCCAGCTGTGTCTACAATATCNTCGACCAGCACACAGGTGCGCCCTTCAACTTCACCAATCAAATTCATTACTTCACTCTGATTNGATGTGGGGCGGCGCTTGTCGATAATCGCCAAATCACAGCCCAGTTGCTTAGCNACAGCTCTCGCCCGCACTACACCGCCGACATCTGGCGATACAACTTGCAAATTTTTGTAGTTTTGACGCTCAATATCGCCCAGTAGTACTGGTGCGCCATAGACATTATCAACTGTGCAGTTGAAAAAGCCTTGAATCTGTTCTGCGTGGAGGTCGACGGTTAATACACGGTCAACACCAGCATTGGAGAGCATATCTGCCACTACTTTGGCGCTGATGGGCACACGCACCGAGCGCACGCGACGGTCCTGGCGGGCATAGCCAAAGTAGGGTACCACTGCAGTAATACGTGCAGCTGATGCACGTCGCAGCGCATCAATCATCAGTACCAGTTCCATTAGGTGGCGGTTGGTGGGTGCGCAGGTAGGTTGCACCACAAATACATCATGTCCGCGAACATTTTCGCGAATTTCAATATTTATCTCACCGTCTGAAAATAATGATACTAGCGCGTCTCCCAGGGGGATCCCCAGAGTGCGAGCGATTTCATTTGCCAGTTCTGGGTTTGCGTTCCCAGAGAAGACCATCAATCTTGCCACGTCATTTTTCCTGGTATTCATAGTATAGAAATGGCTGGGGCGGGAGGATTCGAACCTCCGATGCCGGGATCAAAACCCGGTGCCTTAACCACTTGGCGACGCCCCAGTAAAAATCTTTCCCAATTCCCGATGCAGAGAGGAGCTATTAGTGCCCCGCGCTATAAACGCACTCCANTNCTCTGGTACCAAGTCGAGNGCTCTCTGAGCCTCTGTCTGGTTGTCAAAGCTGCAAAATACGCTAGCACCNGTCCCTGTCATCAGTGAGTTGCCGTAGTCTGCTGCCCAATCCAGGGCCTGTTTAACCGCTGGGTAGAGCTCTGTGACTACAGCCTGACAGTCATTCCTGTACTGCACCTCTGAGAGGGCGCGTATTTTGATGGGTGAAGTGTCCCTTGTCAATTGAGGATTGGAAAATATTTCGGCTGTAGATACCTGTACATTGGGTGTGATCACTAAATACCATAGTTCCGGCAGTTCAACCTCTGTCAGCAACTCGCCAATGCCCTCTGCAAAGGCCGTATGACCGCGCACAAAAACTGGTACATCGGCGCCTAGCTCAGCACCTAAGTCAGCCAGCTGATCAGTGTTCAGGCCAGNCTGCCAGAGTCTATTGAGACCTACCAATGTGGTGGCTGCATTGCTGCTGCCTCCGCCNAGTCCTGCGCCCATAGGAATCTGCTTGTCGATGGCAATATCAGAACCCAGGGTACATTCAGTCGTTGCCTGCAACAGTCTTGCTGCCCTGACAATTAGATTATCCTCTGCTGCAACANCGTCGATCGCGGGGCTCAGGCAGATATCTCCGCTGTTGTTAGTGTCGAAAGTTANATAGTCGCCGTAGTCCAGCAACTGAAAGATTGTCTGCAAACTGTGGTAGCCGTCTGGGCGGCGGCCTGTGATATGCAGAAAAAGATTTACTTTAGCCGGCGAGGGCAACACAACAGATGGCATGATTTTTAGACCGCTGGCTATGGTTGTGGAAACGACCAGGCAGATACTATCAGTTTAAAGCTCTGTTCCCCAAGTTGCCCGGTGATTTTTCCCGGTAGGTTGCGATTATTTTTACGGCTGTACTTCGAGAATGATAGCTGCCAGCCGGCCTGTTCAAAGCTGCTTGCCTCGCCGCTGGGTCCGGACACTAGATTATTGATTGGGGCCTCTGTTGGAGAGGGCAGGCCTCGCGCCCACCAGCTCAAAGCATCTACAGGAATAGCCAGGCCGGTAAGCTGTTGCGCCAGCAGNTCTGGTGAGTTGCTATAGATCTGATCACCCTGNTGCATTCTGGCCAGATACTGGTCGCCCTCAATGATCGCACTGCCGGCACCAAAGGGGCCGCTGAGGGACAAAGAGTACTGCTTNTGATCCTGGAGCCAGCTTAGATTGGCGCTNCCTCCCTGTAAGGCATTTTTAAAACCTAGCTTGCCCTGAAGCTCCCAGTTCTGCAGNTGAGCCACCTGGATCTGATGTTGCTGCCAGTCGAGATCACCGGCTGGTCCTATGGNGGCCTGATTGGCGCAACCACTGAGCACCAGTGCCAATAAAACAGTGCCAATGGTATTTTTCATTCTTCGCTGCCTGAGGAAATTGATTCTGCAGCTCTGTCAGCCACTGTGCCCAGACGCTCCATGGTTTCAATAATAGAGGGGTGGTCCGGTACCTGTTGCAAACCCTGCCGCCATACTTTCAGCGCCTGCTCTCGGTTGCCCAAGGTCCAGTGCACCTCGCCCAAATGAGAGGCGATTTCTGGGTCGGGCAAGATATCGTAGGCTTTCTGAAGATATTCCAGAGCCTTATCTGGCTGATCCATCTGAAATAATACCCAGCCCATGCTGTCTATGGTGGCCGGATCACCAGGATTGAGAAGATAGGCGCGCTTGATCAGTTTGTAGGCTTCATCGCGGCGGTCTGTGTGCAGAATCATGGTGTAACCCAGAGCATTTAGCGCTACCGCATTATCCTGGTCCTGAGCCAGCAGGGCTCTGAGATCCTGCTCTGCAAGAGCAAAGTTATCCTGCTGCTCGGCCAGCATGGAACGGGCGTAGAGTAACTGGCTATCGTTGGGAAAAGCGTCCAGACCATGGGTCAGAATAGAGAGCGCCTGATCTGGTTGCTGGGCACTGATCAGCAAGTTGGACTCGATTTGAAACAGGGCTACCGCCTGCTGTGGCTGCTCCGACCTCAGGCGCTGCAAATAGCGCCGGGCTGAGTCTATATTATTGTGTTGGGCCAGCAACACCGATAGCCTGGAGGCAGCAGCTAAATAGTTACGGCCGTAGCGAACCTGGGAATAATGTTTAATGGCGACTGCGGGTTGACCGCTCTGGTCGGCAATGCTGCCCAGATGGAACTGAGCATCTGCCCTGAGACTTGGGTTTGAGGACGCCTGGGTAAACAGCAAACTGGCGCGCTCTACATTGCCCTCACTGCCTTCATTTAACAGCAGCAGGGCCAGAAGGAAGTTAACCTCTTGATCATTGGGTTGCTCAATGCGCAGAATATCAAATTGCTCAATGGCCAGGCTGCGGTCAGTAATAGTTAGAAAACGAGCGTACTGCAGTCGCAGCCTGCGGTTGTCAGGCTGATTTTTTAGCGCTTTGGCAATCAGTGCCACTGCCTCTTCAATCCGGTCTCGCTGATGCAGCACCTGAGCCAGCAGCAACAGGCCGCGCTCATCACTGGGTTTGGCGGCCAGAAAATCCTTGGCCGCCCGCTCTGATTTGTCGAGCTGGCCAGTTTCCCTCAGCAGTATTCCGGTTGCCAGCAAGATGCTGGGCTGTTTGTCCGCACTGAGCTCCAGCTCGGAATAGGCTTGCAGCAACTCCAGCATATCAGCTTGCTCGGTGGGAATAGAGGTGACTGCTAAAAATGCCTCCGAGTCGTCCCTGTGTTGATAAAGCCAGCTGGCCTGTTCAAGGGCGCCGATGCCATCATTGAGTTTGGCGTAGGCCTGCATAGCGGCTTCGCGGGCGATGGGACTCTCGGGCTCATTGTCCAGCCATAGCAGGGCCATTTCCAGAGTGGCCTGATAGTCGCGCATGTAATTGGCTACTCGCCCGGCCATTTCTATCACCCCGGAGTCTCCAGTCTGCCGCGCCTGCTNCAGGTACTTGGGCAGTGCTATATCAAATTGCTCTCGGGACAGGGCCACATCGGCAACCAACAGATCGTAGAGGCTATCTATGGCAAAGGGTTTGACTGGAAGCTCGGCTAGCTGCTCTTGAGCAGTATTTTCCGAATCCCGATAATCAGTGTTGTCTGCTGCATTAATGTTTTGAGGGGCCGAGGTGCAGCCGCCCACAGTGATTAAAAGAGCTAATAGACAGGCTGTAATTGGGGTGCGCAACGGAGTNTTAATATTATTTCTCATTCAGTTATTTTCAAGGATACCGATGATTAAGACAATTCCTGNGGCGAAAGTTTTATAAGCATAGCTCAGAGTTTATCTCTGCTGTTAAATTCATTTACTCCCCAGCCTCCTTTTGCGATCGAGTCTGGTGTAAAATTCGCGGTTTAAGACCTAGAGCACAAGCTAAATCAATGGGTATTTTGGTATTCGGCATCAACCACAAATCAGCCTCGGTAGATCTCCGCGGGCAGATAGCCTTTGCCCCCGAGATAGTGGTTGAGTCGCTGCAGTCAGCNGTTGGCGCCATAGGTGCNACGGAAATGGCGCTGCTATCCACCTGTAATCGCACCGAGATCTATCTCTCGGGCGAGGTCAGCGACAATCAGGTATTGAGCTGGNTGGCGGATACCAAGAGGCTAAATATTGCGGACCTGCAGAGTTGTTACTACTGCCATCGCGATCAGCATGCTATCCGCCATATGATTTGCGTAGCCAGCGGTCTAGACTCTCTGGTACTTGGCGAACCACAGATTTTTGGCCAGATAAAGTCAGCCTATGCAGTGGGTCGAGAGGCACAAACTGTGGCTGCAGAACTCAATCAGGCCTTCCAGCAGGCATTTGCTGCAGCTAAAAGGGTTCGCTCTGAAACCGCTATAGGCCAGAATCCTGTTTCAGTGGCCTATGCCTCGGTCAGCCTAGCGGAGCAAATTTTTGCCAATCTTAATAACGCCCATGCGCTGCTGGTGGGAGCAGGTGAAACCATTGAGTTAGTGGCGCGCCATCTGCAGGAGAAAAAAATTGGTCAGATTACTGTGGCCAACCGCACTCTCAATCGAGCCCAGGAGCTGGCCGAAAACTTTGCCGCCGAAGCTATTTTACTGTCGGATATTCCAGACTATCTCCACAGAGCGGATATTGTAATTTCCTCGACCGCCAGCCAGCTGCCTATTTTGGGCAAAGGTGCGGTGGAGTCGGCACTCAAGAAGCGCAAGCACAAGCCTATCTTTATGGTTGATATAGCTGTGCCCAGAGATATTGAGCCTGAGGTGGAGGAGCTGGATGATATCTATCTGTACACTGTAGATGATCTTGAGGAAGTGATTCAGGATAATTTGCGCGCCCGTCAGAGCGCTGCAGATATGGCTCAGGATATAGTTGATCAGGAGGTTAATGGCTGGTCGACCAAGCAGCGTGCACTGGCCGTTGTGGATACCATTAAAGCCTTCCGAGACAGCGTAGAGGTTATTCGCGACGGTGAGGTCGAGAGAGCACTGGCAGCTCTAGAGCGAGGTCAGGACTCCGCTGAAGTCATCAATGCACTGGCCCGTAACCTGACCAACAAACTGCTACACAAGCCTACCACCAGGCTTAAGAAGGCCAGCGAAGAGGGCAGCGACGCCACCATTGACGCTACCCACGAACTTTTTGGCCTAAAGAAAAAATAAGCGCTGTATTACATGGAAATTAGAGCCGCATGAAAGATTCGATACTGTCCAAGCTGGATACTCTCAGTGAACGCTACGAAGAGGTAGGAGCTCTGCTCAGTGATCCGGAGACCATTGCCGATCAAAATAAATACCGCGACCTGTCCAAGGAATATGCAGAGCTGGAGCCAGTGGTGAAAACCTATCTAGGTTTTCAGCAGGTGGTTGATTCCGTGGCAGAGGCCAAATCTCTACTCAAGGATGCAGATCCAGATATGCGAGAAATGGCCCAGGAAGAGATGAAAGACGGCGAGCAGCAGCTGGAGGTCGCCGAGCTTGAATTACAGCGACTGTTGCTGCCCAAAGACCCCAATGACCACAAAAATGTTTTTCTGGAAATTCGCGCCGGTACCGGTGGTGATGAAGCAGCGATTTTTTCTGGTGACCTATTTCGTATGTACAGCAAGTTTGCCGAAACGCAGCGCTGGCAGGTGGAAGTGGTGAGCGAAAATAGCGGCGACCATGGCGGTTATAAAGAAATTATCGCCCGCATAGTCGGCAAAGGGGTGTATTCCAAACTTAAGTTTGAGTCAGGTGCCCACCGGGTGCAGCGGGTGCCAGATACCGAGTCTCAGGGCAGAATCCACACCTCCGCCTGCACTGTGGCCATTATGCCCGAGGCCGATGAGCAGGATGAGATTGAAATTAATAAAGGCGACTTGCGTGTGGATACTTTCCGCGCCTCAGGCTCTGGTGGCCAGCATGTCAACAAAACCGACTCGGCGATTCGCCTGACCCACCTGCCCACCGGCATGGTGGTGGAGTGTCAGGATGAGCGCTCGCAGCACAAGAACCGGGCCAAGGCTATGGCGGTACTGCAGGCGCGGTTAAACTCTGCGCAGGATGATGCCGCGGCCAAAGAGCAGTCCGAGCAGCGCAAGAGCTTGGTGGGCAGTGGTGATCGCTCTGAGCGCATTCGCACCTACAACTTTCCCCAGGGCCGAGTTACGGATCACCGTATCAATCTAACTCTCTACAAGTTGGCTGAGGTGATGGAGGGTTCACTGCATGAAGTAGTGCAGCCTCTGGTCAATGAATTTCAGGCCGAGCAGCTGGCCTCTCTAGCAGAGTAAACATGGCAACTGTCGCCGATTTACTGCAGCGTCACAACGAGCTTTCTCCTGCCAGTGATACGGCGTTATTGGACACCGAGTTGCTGCTTTGTCACAGCCTGTCGGTGGATCGCGCCTGGCTAAAAACCTGGCCAGATAAAATCCTATCCGCGCCTGATATGCAGCGTTTTGAGCAGCTGTTTCGGCGCAGATTAGAGGGCGAGCCAGTGGCTTTTATTATTGGCAGCCAGGGTTTTTGGACTCTGGACCTCAAGGTCTCGCCCCATACATTAATACCGCGCCCTGAGACCGAGTTGCTGGTTGAGACAGCAATGCAACTGGAACTGCCCAATAACAGCCAGGTACTGGATCTGGGCACTGGAACCGGCGCTATAGCGCTGGCGCTGGCCTCAGAATATCCTCAGTGGCAGATGACCGCAGTGGATGTGCAGGCATCGGCAGTGGAGCTGGCGGAACAAAATCGTCTTGCTTGCCGGCTTAAAAATGTAACTATTTATCAGAGCGACTGGTTTGCAGCTGTAGCCAATCGTCAGCCCCAGACCTTATTTAATCTTATTGTCAGCAACCCGCCCTATATTGAAATTGATGATGCTCATCTGTTTGAGGGTGATGTGCGTTTTGAGCCCGCTTCAGCCCTGGTGTCTGGCACCCAGGGGCTGGACGATCTACAGCTGGTGATCGGGCAGAGTTCCGGGTTTTTGGCTCCAGCTGGCTGGCTGTTAGTGGAGCATGGTCATGCACAGGGTCTGGCAGTGAGGGACCTGTTTAATGAAGCCGGCTATGTGTTGGTAGAGACCCGCCAGGATTACAATCAACTCGATCGCATAACCCTGGGCCGCTTGGCGGATTAGTTGTCTGCTTGATTAGTCGTCGCAGACCAGTTGGCAATCTCTCGCTTTGATACCAGATTCCAGCGCACCAGCATCATAGTGCTGGCCAGCAGAGCGGCAATAACCAACCCTACCCAAAAACCATAGACNCCCATGGGCTCGCCCCAAAAATCTGTCANCGCCAGACTGTAGGCAATAGGGAAGGCGATAACCCAAAAGGCCAATATCTGAATAAGCAGTGGTACCCGGGCATCTTTAAATCCGCGCAGCGCACCAGAACTGGCCATTTGCATGGAGTCAAAACAGCCCAGTGCCGCAGAGAAGAAAAATAGATTGGCGGCAATTAGCTGTACATCTGCATCTGCACTAAACAGCGACGCAAACTCATAGCGCAGGGTAATTTTTAGTAACCCCAGAATTACTGCCAGCATCAGTACCAGCTTGAACCCGGTGAGACAGATCTGTCGCGCGGCCAGGGGGTCGTTACGCCCCTGGGCGTGAGATACCTTGATGGTAAGCGCCTGAGCTATACCCAGCGGAATCATAAAGGCCAGAGCATCCAGATTGTTGGTGATGGCATGGGCGCCCAGCACATTGGCTCCCAGGTGAGCAATCAGCATGGGAATAATGGCAAAGAAACCAATCTCAGCAGCAATCATCAGCGCTATAGGAATGCCCAGGCGCAGTATTTCCCCGATGGCGGCCACACTGGGCCCAGCAAACTGCTGATACAGCTGCAGTCGACGCATATTCTGGGCATAGTAGCCATAGGCCGCCATGGCCAACAGGAGAAAGGTCATAACCAGAGTGGTTGCCCAGGCGGCGCCTACACCGCCCAGGGCTGGCATACCCAGCTTGCCGAAGACNAAAATATAATCCAGCACAGCATTCAGCAAAAAGGCCAGACAGTTGAATATCATCACAGGCCGAATATCACCCATGCCTTCAAAGGTGCTGCGAAAGGCAAAAAAAGCCGGAAACATAAAACCGGTAATCAGGTAGGGCAGCAGATAGCCACGGGCTATNCCATAGACCTCTGCACTGATATCCAGATATCCCAGCATTAGAATGCCNAATAAAATAGCGCCGCAGACCACTGCGCCTAGGGGCAGAGCCAGCCAGATTGCCTGCTGAAATTGAAAGCGCACCCGGTGCTCTTCGCCGGCACCCCAGAAATTGCCGATAATTGGACTGTTGGCGATCATAATGCCAATCACCAGCAGATTGATCATAGCCCAGATACTGCCGCCCAGTTGCAGCGCGGCCAATGTCTCTGTGCTGACCTGCCCNGCCATATAAATATCGGTCACCGTCATACCGAATACAGCGAGCTGGCCGAGCATCAAGGGCCCGGCCAGGCGCAGCAGGTCGCCAGCGTTTTGCAGGAACGTTGGCCTTGATTGAAGGGCAGATTGCATTATTGAGTTCTATTTGACTGGGTTGTTATTCTCGTTCAATGGCTATGGCAAAGATAGCAATATTTATCTCCGGTGTGTGCAGTGCTGAATCTGAGGAATTTTTTCTTTGCGGCGGGCTCTAAACCGCCGTAGATTTTAAACTGCCGCAGCGGCTCACTGCCTACTGTGGCCACAAAAGGGAGCTTATCAATGCAGGGACTAGTCAGCCTATTCAATCTATTTATCAGCAAATTAAAAGCTATCGACTGGCTGGGGCCTCTGGCTTTAAGGCTCTATCTTGCGCCTATTTTTATTGCCGTTGGCGCCCATAAGTTTGCCAATTTTGACGCTATGGTCGCCTGGTTTGGCAACTCTGACTGGGGTCTGGGATTACCTATGCCGCGAATGATGGTTTTTCTGGCTGCCAGCGCCGAGTTGTTCGGTGGTTTTGCGCTTCTGTTGGGGCTAGCGACCAGGCTTTTTGTGCTGCCACTGATAATCACTATGCTGGTAGCTGCATCAACCGCCCACTGGGAGAATGGCTGGTTTGCCATAGCACCTGCAGATCCCCAGACCAGTACAGCAACAGTGTTGGCGGCACTGGGTATTCCTGCTGCTGAGAGAAGCTTGCAAAATAGTGAGGGGGTGGGGCAGCGTGTGGCAGCCGCAAATAGCCTACTGCGCCGCCACGGCAACTATGGCTGGCTTACGGAAAAGGGCAGTTTTGTGGTACTTAATAATGGCATTGAATTTGCCGCCACCTATCTGATTATGTTGCTGTGTCTGCTGTTTACGGGTGCAGGTCGCTGGGTAAGCGCAGATTATTGGATTGCCCGATATCTGAAATAATGGGTTGCTCTCAATTAAAGGTGCTGGTGTTAGTTAGAGGCCCCGCTGTTAATCAAATGACTTTTCCTACTCAAGTGAAATATTNCAGTCAAGGGAAATATATTCTTTTCAGCGAGTTATTGACAATTCTGCTACACTCCGCGCCATTCGTGGCTAGGGCTGAGCTCTAAAAGCCTGCATCTGCCCACATAATTGACTACTAATCACTGCGACTAATTATTTTGACTGACAATACTGCTTCTACAGATACGACTTCTACAGATACTGGGGCTCCAGCTGATACAGCGGCGGAGAAACCCAAGGCTAAGCGGGCTCCCCGCAAAAGACATGGCGCCAAAAGCAAGGGTAAAACCTGGGATATCTCCCAGTTTGTTGTACCTGCAGAGGAAGGCAAGACCCGCTTCCATGACTTTGATTTGCCACCCGCTTTGATGCGCGGTATTCAGGATACTGGGTTTCACTACTGCACCCCTATTCAGGCCTCTTCGCTACCCCATAGTTTAAATGGCCATGACATGGTGGGTAAGGCACAGACTGGTACAGGTAAAACTGCAGCATTTCTGATTAGCATTATTACCGACCTGATAAAGCACCCTGTGGAAGATGAGCGCTATATGGGTGAGGCGCGATCAATGATTATGGCGCCCACTCGCGAGTTGGCGATTCAGATAGCCGACGATGCAACCCGGCTGTTAAAGCACACAGATCTTAATGTGCACTGTTTGGTGGGCGGCATGGACTACGGCAAGCAGTTGCAGAAAATGCAGAAGTCTCACTGCGATATTTTGGTGGGCACCCCAGGGCGACTGCTAGACTTTGCCAACAACCGCGATCTCTATCTGGATCAGGTTGAGGTGCTGGTGATTGATGAAGCTGACCGCATGCTAGATATGGGCTTTATTCCTCAGGTGCGCCGGCTGGTGCGCCTGACGCCAAAGCGCGAAGAGCGTCAGACGCTACTGTTTTCTGCCACCTTTACACCGGAAGTATTGCGTCTGTCTGAGACCTGGACCGATAGCCCGGTCACAGTAGAGATTGGCGCCGAACGCGTGGCCACAGACACTGTGGACCAGCGAATCTATATCACCACAGCCAGCGAGAAATTCGCTCTGCTCAATAATATTCTGGTCAATGACGATGTCGACAGTGTCATGGTGTTTGCCAACCGTCGAGATATCTGTCGCAACCTGCACGAGAAGCTCAAGAAAAAGGGCTTTAAGGTTGGCTTGCTCTCTGGCGATGTGCCCCAGAACCGTCGTATGAAGGCCCTGGAATCATTTAAATCCGGCGCTCTTAAAGTGATGGTGGCCACCGATGTGGCGGGACGAGGTATTCATGTGGATGGCGTAAGCCATGTTATCAATTACACCTTGCCCGAGGAGCCCGAGGACTATGTGCACCGTATTGGTCGCACCGGTCGCGCAGGCAAAACTGGCACATCTATTAGCTTTGCCTGTGAAGACGATGCTTTCCTACTAGAGCCCATTGAAAAGCTCCTGGATATGAAGCTTGCCTGCATCATGCCAGAGGAACATCTGCTCCAAGAGTAAGACGCCTAGCTGTCAGTACTCTTGTACGTTCTGCACCAGAGTAAGGTGCCACCTACCACCGCTGCCGGCAGTGCCACCAGGTTGAGCAGCGGTATTGCAGAGGCGCCCAGCGCCGCAAAGCCAAATCCCATTGCAGGCCATCTATTCTGTCCGGCCTGATCGATCAACTGATTAAATGATACAGCCTCTATATCGGCGGGATAATCCAGATACTGAATCGCCAGTGACCAGGCGGCCCAGCAGCCAGCAATAACTGGTGCCAATAGATTAATCAGTGGAACAAAACTAACAAGTAAAGTTAGCAGGCCAACGGCAATGGTTCGCGGAATAAAATAGGCCAGCAGCTGCAACTGGCGTCTAAAGCTCTGCCAGGCAACCCTGAAAACAGAAGACTCAGCAGCAG
>JGI26246J51724_1000711_pt1 | contig 15848 bp, 20 predicted proteins | sample SaaInlLV_10m_DNA_FD_51724 | JGI IMG/M metagenome (IMG submission 51724) | reverse complement strand
TTTGTCCGCAGAGTAAAACCTATCTCTATGTAAAGGATCCGAAAACGCTAGGCCTATCAGCCGTGGTGACCAAGGGCTCAAAAAGGTTTTTATTTCGGTATCGCATTGGTGGCCGACAGCGCAATATGAGCCTTGGGGCCTTTCCGGCGTTGAAAGTGGCCGATGCGCGGCGCTTAGCGCTGCAACACCACCGGCAAGTCGCCTATGGAATTGATCCGCTAGACGAAAAAAACCAACTCAAAGCGATGCCGCAGCTTGAAACGTTTTTCCAGGCTCAATATTTGCCGTTTATCAAACTGCATAAACCCAGCTGGCATGTGGATGAAAGCCTGTTTCGGTTACATCTGGCCCCCATGTTCGGACGCAAAACCTTTGTTGAAATCACCCCTGACATGGTGATCCGATATACATCTGGTAAAAAAGCATCCGGATTTTCAGCCGGTATGATCAATCAAAGCTTGGTATTGCTGGGGGCGCTGTTTAACCGGGCGCATAAATGGCGGCTTAAAAACGTACCGCCCGCGCGCCATTTGGATATTCAATATCTGAAAGATCCGCCTAAATTGAACCGCTTTTTATCAGAAGAAGAACATATCAAATTGTTTTTCGAATTAAACCGAAGCAAAAATCACATGTTAAAATTCTTTATTGGGTTTTTGCTGCTGACCGGCGCCCGCCGCAGCGAGGCTGCGCAGGCCCGATGGCAAGATTTTGATTTGGAACATGCCGTTTGGACGATTCCAAAAACAAAATCCGGCCAGTTTCGCAAAGTGGCGATCGCAGAGGCGGTTCTGGATCTGTTACGCGTGGTCAAACAGTTTCATGGTCAGCATTTGCAGGAAAACCCATGCGTCTATGTATTCGGAAATCTAAAAACGGGCCGCCCCTATCAAAATTTATATCGGTCTTGGAACAAAGCGCGCTGTGCTGCGGGCTTGCGGGATTTCAGGCTGCATGATTTGCGCCATAGCTTTGCCAGCATTTTGGTGAATAACGGCGTGTCAATTTATGAGGTTCAAAATTTGCTCGGCCATGCCTCTATTAACACCACCAAACGCTACGCCCATTTGGCCCCGGAAACGCTTCGCAAAAGCGCCCAAGTTGCCGCCGATGTCTATTCGCTGGCCAAACGNGGGGGCGTGTTGAACACCCCCAGCGATAGCCCCGTGCAAAGGTTCTAAATGCCCGGAATAAGGGGAATATCGCAGGCGGTTAGAAGAAGCAGGCTGGCAAGCAAAAATAAGTGTTTCATTTAGATATCTTTCTTAGCATGTTTGAAATCCTCACTACCCGCGCAGCGTTTCACATTCTAACGGGGTTGCCAAGCTTGGGTCGTATAAGATTGAAAGGCTTTTTTGAGGCGGGCGCAAAACACCGGGGCGCGCCGAAGGAAACAGCACTGAAAATACTTAATTACATGGTCTATGTAACGCCCTCGTATTAAAGGGCTAGAGAATGGAGGGACGAAATGGAAACGAAAGCCGCCGCGAAATTTGCACCTTTACTCGTGCGCCGTGCCGCTGAGGGGCTAGACGTGATGCGTAGTAAGGGGATCTGAAGATCTGCGGTATCTGCAATCTGCGGATGGGATGGGCGCCTTGTCAGCGCAAGAAAAAATAGCTGTAATGCGCGCAAGCCGCGTCGAGCTTTCTGGTGCGTAAGGATAACGCACACACCGTTGGCGTGTTAATCCGTGCTTAACCCATGCGATATTCAGGGCTTGGCAGCGTTAAATTTGGAAGAGCCGCCTATGTCGCCTTTTTCGTTTTGAGGTCTACACAAACCGTATATGTTGATTGGCGCAAAAAGCGCCTGCAGCGATCTCGTTGTTAAGCCAGCCTGTGAGACGCGCAAACCCGGCATTGCTCTTCTGTGCTGTATTATTGGATAAAGCAGTGTTCAACCAAGACGCATTTGCCCCGCGCTTACCGCCGTTCAAGATCCACAACGCGATTTTGCAGTGCCAGGTAATCTCTGAACAAATCCGCCTCAGTTACGATTCCGATCAAACTGCCCGATATACGATCAATCACAGGAATGCTTTCGCCAACAAAATCTACAGCAATTTCCATGGCTTGTTGCAAAGAGGCGTCTGATTTGATTGAAATCGGATCCACCTCTTGTTCAGCTATGGCTGGCCCGTCTGGGGCGCCTTTTAACAGGGTTTGAAGCGCAACTTTGCCCAGAAAGCTTTTATCCGGGCCAAGGATATAGGCTTCGGTTGAGCCGCTTTCGATCAAAAGGTTTATCGCAGTTTGGTTGCTATCTTCCGAGTTCAGGCGGCAATAGTCTTGATGCACAATGGTTTCAATATTGCGTTCCATCATCTCAAGGCCCGTACGGCCTGACGATATATCGATGCCCCGATCCAGTAGTTGGCGGTCAAAGAAGGAATTGCCAAATAAAAGGTGAGACGTCAGCACNGAGGTTACAATGCTGATCATAGCCAGTAAGGCAAATTCATACGATCCGGTCAGCTCTAATATAATGATCGTTCCGGCGATGGGTGCGCCGATCACTGAAGAAGAAACAGCCGCAATACCACAGATCACAATTCCAACCGTGCCCGGTAAGTCCAAGCCAAGTGACGCAAGGATATGCAGGGCGATGGCGCCGCCAGCGGCCCCTATCACCAATGAGGGCGAAAATATTCCGCCAAAAAGCCCCATCCCCAAACATACCGAGGTCAGAATAATTTTCAAAAACAGAACAACAAACAAAAAGGCCAGCGTGTATTGCATTCCAATCGCACCACGTACAGTTTCGCCGCCCAAACCCAGCGTTTCGGGNACAAAGGCGCCCCCGATCGCGGTGATCGTCGCCGCGATAAGAACCGCTTGTGCTGGGGTGAAACGCCCAGAGGCTGTAAAGGCAGCAACTCTGCGAACGCTTAGCATAAAGCCCACGGCGAGCACGCCAAAGAAGGGCCCAAGGAGAAGCGCGATCGGCAAAAGAGTGGATAAATCGCCATCAAACCCGCCGATTTCAAAAAGGGTAGTGCCACCCCAAAACAATTCAGTGACCCCTGCTGCAACGCAAGAGGCGATGGCAATTGGGGCAATGGCTTTTAGGGAGAAATGCCTAATAATCGCTTCATGTGCAAATATGACACCGGCGATTGGAGCATTAAAACCCGCAGAAATCGCAGCGGCAACACCGCATCCGATAAAAATATCGGTCGAAATTCCGCTTCTTGAGAACCGCTTCAGCGCGCTGCCGATCACCGCGCCAAAATGCACCAGCGGACCATATTGGCCAACCGAGGCGCCGCCTGAAGCGCTTAAAAAAGCCACCAGCGTCGAAGATAAGCCAGATTTTATATCCAACTCATTATCGGTGCGATGCGCTGCATGGATACTGTCAGCAGGCCCATGCCAGCGCGCGATCCCAAGGTTTTTCTTAATTGCTATTATACAAAGCGCCACGAATCCTAATGTGAAAAACTGCGCATAATGAAGCTCAAAGCCCGATATTTGTATCGGAGCGACCACACCGCGAAAGCTTGTAAAAAATTGAACGCCAAGGACAAAGAAATGGGCAACAAAGGCGACAACAAGGCCAAATACAACCCCAACAAGGATCAATTGTACGAGTCTTGATAAAGCTGCGATGAGGTTCGAATTCTCGTTCATGTCGACGTCCATTTTTACGGGGCCGATTTAAGCAGCACAGACAAACCGAGACAAACACCAACAGCTGTTTAAAGCGTCATTGTATTTTTTATAGAGGGAAAAACTTGTGTTTGCAAAGTATCAACTGTGCAGATCATGACATTATGCGGATGATTAATTCCAGATGCGCGTTGCCGTCTCTTTCGCTTCAGCCAAACGTTGCTCATACATGCGCAACTTGGCAGATATATCGCTTTTCTCTTCGGGGATTTCTTCCGCCAAATCATCGGTATTTGTGGAAACACCTTTTAACTTGTTTTTCAAGTTCGCAAAACCGCCCCCCCCAGAAGGTTCTGAAGATTTGGATTTTGCAGCTTTCTTAACCGGTTGAACGGGCGCCTCAACAGCTTCGATCGCTTCTTTGGCATCTTTTGTTTGTTTCGCCTCCGATACCTTTGCCTCCACAGCGGCTTCAGGGCTGTTTTCTACCGCCTCGGCTTTGTCTTGCACCTGCGCGGTTGCAACGGANTTGACATCCTCTTGGGGCAAGTCTTCTTCAACNCCAGCCTCCTGTGGGGCAAGCCCAGCAAGCCCATCTATTTTCCAATCATCATTCAGCAATAAGGTGCTTTCGGCATCTTTCTCGCGCTCAATAAACTCTGAGAAAAGCCGCTCAAGCGTATCNACACGCGCGGTTAAAATACGATTTTGGATTTTTAGATCAGCGACTGCTTCGATCGTAAGTACGCGCCGCAAGCTGCCATTTGGTTTCGCAGGCGCGTTTGCTTGATTGGTGTCGGCGGTTGTTTCAGCATCCGACCATAGGGCGTTAAAGGAACGTTTATTGATGAAATGTTCTAAGTTTTTTTCGTCAACCTGCGCGGTATCTTCATCCCCCGTATTGGCCACGGTCGCCAGACGGCCCTCTTGAATATTCTGTTGCAGCTCCTCAAGGGTAAGGTCCGCCCGTTTTGCAGCTTCTTCTAACGAAAGTAACATCGCGGCTCCTACTGGCCTAAAAAGAGGCGTCGAAAGCATCATTATATGACACATTCATCTCCATTAAATCACCCAACCATCCAATTTTNTCAACGTCTAAAACATCCCAACCACCCGGTTTGCCCAAGGTAGGATCTGACCGATATTTAAACGTGTAGACTTTAAAGCTTGTGAAGACCTCTTGCACACGCGACTCGGTATCCTCGGGCGCAAAGGCATTTTTGAAGAGAGATTTGATTTTCCTAGGGCTTCCTTTTTCGTCAAAGCTGGTNGTGTAATAAATNTAGCCATCCAAGATCTCGCCAATATCCTCTGCTTCAATCTCGACCAGCAATTTCATGATTTCTTCGCTNACCGACATGATTTTGNGCGCCGCGGNATCTTCGTAATGTTGCGCAAGCACTTGGCCATATTTAGANGCATAGCCCGGCANCGGGATATCGTTCNGTACATATTGCTTGGTGGCCTGNACAGACACGACCCCCATAACCCATAAAGGACAAAAGCTCATTTACAAACCCTAGTTATACCGCTCTTAACTTAAAAGCGTTTCATTTATTTTCAAGCAATTATCGCGCCATAATTGCTAAGCTAACGCCAGTTCTATCTGTCTTACAACGCGTCACGTGTTTCAGATCAGATTGGTTCTATCTCTACAACGATGCTGTTTTTTGCTTCAAAGTCTAAAATATCGCCGCGTTGCGACAAGTCTTTTAACCCCTCCAGATCGGTGATTTCAAAAACGACTTCTGCAGCATGATCACCTTGCTGCAGAACCGTCTCATTCTTTATGAAACGCGCACGATCTGCTTGATAGCTGTCGTAAAACGCTTTCCATTCCTCATACACGCATCCCGAAATTGTTACCCTTGCCATGACTTTCATGCTCGCACCTCGTTCGTTTCTGCGCCAATTGATGATATTTTATAGTTTTGTTTCATTTCGAGAATAAAGCTTTGCACAAGCTTCGTAAATGAAATAATTGGGTTCATGGCCTCGAATGATAGCTTAAAAAACTTGACGGTTCAGTTGCTGTGGGACGCGGGGTATATTTCTGGGTCTGTCCTTTCCCCTCAGCCTCAAAATATGGCTCAATTAATTCAATTTATTGAGGCATTTCCTGCTGAACAGCCCATAGCCATGGATCAAATTCCAGAAACATTTGAATCCGCGCTCTTTCACTTAGCCGGATTTGATGGGGCCGCCTTCGACTTGGCAAAAAAATATATTGCCACAAAACTGCTATCTGGTGCGGGTTTGACAAAGCCTGGTTATCAATTTGCAGCGTGCCTTGTTGCGGGCTGGGTCCCGCGCTGGTCTATCGAGAGGCTCACAAAAATTGAGGATTTAAAACTGCGCCAATATGCACCTGTGATTGACCGGATAGGTATCGTTCTGACCGAACTTTTTCAGCTGCCTGCTGGCTTTGGCGGGCCCCCAAACGCGCAAATCACCGCGAGCATGGTTCTGAGTTTTGTTTTCTCAGACTTTGACCTACCCTTTTCAGAGGGCCAGATCGCAAGCATATTGCAAAGCGATAAGTAGCAAAACGCTGTCTGGCCGATGGTATGTAAACAATTGGTTCAACCGACCGTAATTATAGACTATAAGCTTATGAGGGCGATTTACTGCCCATTTTAGATTCTCTTGAAGGAAGCCGGTCTCATGACGAAGCAGTTCAATCGCCTTACGGATGATAAGAACAAAAAATCAGCCGTCTGGCATGAATTTAAAATTGTCGAGCAATATCCTTTGCATAAAATCAAAGCGATTATGGCGCGCCGTGAAAAACTTAAAACTGCAATTTCCGAGCAAATTTTAATGGCATCAGATCGCTCGTACATGCCAATGAAGTATAAATGGGTTCCTCAACCTGACGGGGATGTGAAACGGGTAACGGTGCCAACAAAGACCAAACGCTGGTGGCAACAACTTCCCGACGGAAGATACCAGATCGTAATAAAATATCGCGGTAAGATGCTCGAACTGGAAGCTGGAAAAGAGGCGATTGAAGTTTCGGATTGGAATGATCTTGTGCCAACTTTTAAGCGTATCATCACCTCTATTGACCAAGGTGATTTCGACTTATTCCTTTGATTTAAAACATATTTTAGGAATTTTTCTTTTTAAATATTTTTTATCTAAACAAAAGTTTTCTACAGCCGTATTTCACTGTGACACAAATGGAGGTGGTCATGAACAAATACGTCGGAAAGCAAGCTTACAGAAATTCTGCTGTATCAGCACCTCGCATTGAAGACGCCCATGGCGCGATCACCGTGTGTTTGGACACATTGCTGCACAATTTGAAGATCCTTGCGGAGGGTCCGGACCATACAAGCGAACTTTATGGTAAAATCACCAGCAAGTGTTTGACGGCGATTTACATTTTGCAAACCAGCCTTGATTTTGAAAAAGGCGGGGTAATTTCTGACAATCTGTTCAAGCTATATGAATATGTGAAATATCAAGTTATGGCGACGTCCAAGAAAGAAGCTGCTAATTTGGATCAAGCAATTGAAGTGGTCACTGAAATCACCACAACATGGCGGGCTATTTCCTAATGTTGGACGCGGTCGAAACCATGGGCGCATCAGATTTGGATCTGCTCACGCAAGATTTGCAATCTTGTTTGCAGAGCCAAAACATCGATGAAGCGCTAAAATTGGCCGAGAAGCGCCATAATATGATTGTGGCTTTGTTTGAGGATTTGGAAGGTAAAACGGCGGACATGTCAGAGATTGCGGGCAAATCCATGCAGGACCTGTCATTTGAACGGTCCATCCTGCAGACGCAGCGCTCAGTTGACAAAACCGCCTTCGTTGCGCGCCGTACAGCTGTGAGCGCATATATGAAGCAGCCCTAAGGCCGGGCCAAAGACCAATAAATAGTCTGAAAACTAAACGGGTAAGATATACTCGAAGAATATTTTGAGCGTTTGCACATCAACGGCCTTTAAATCGCTTTGCAAACTGGGATCACCCGTCAAGGCAGCAACTTTTCCGCCCCGATTGTATAGGCTCATCAATTGCTTCGGCGATGCGCGCCCGTAGTCACATTTATTGAAAATAACAGATAAATTTGCAGGTGAGACGCGCAAGATCTCATCCATAGAGCCGGCATTCATTTCTGCGGGTAAAACCATCACAACATGTACATGAGAAAAAATTTGCCCGTCGCGTTTGAAAACTGCGCAAAATTCAGGATGTTTTTCCCACGCTATCTCAGAAATTTGCGCTTGAGGGGCAAGAATGTTGGATGCGCTACATATTTTTTGGCGGCTTTGTGCAAAGTTCAACACCCGCGCGTAAAAGCTCAGCCGGTCGGTTTCAAACAAAACCTCTTCACTCACGTGGAGCACCTGCGGTTTCTCGCTAGACTGCTGCGTAATATTTTGCATTAAGCCCGCGATCAGCGTCGATTTTCCACTGCCGGGGGGGCCAATGAACACCACATTCTGCCTTGGCTGAAAAAGTTCTGCGGCTTTAGGGTCGATAAATATCTCCACCAACCGGTCAGAAGCGCGTCTTTTTCGATCGCTCCCTCAAATTCGCTTATTTTGATTTCTGCCTTGATGAATTCTGAGCTGAGGCCAATGGCCAATAAATCTCCGAAACTGAGCCCCGGCGCATTGCTCTCAAGACTGGCTGCATGAGCGGATTTTTTTTCACTCGGTAAGTTCGCCGGCGCGGCCTTTTCAAAACCCAGCGGTGTTGCGCCATCAGCTTGGGTTTCCTCGGGCGCGGGCCCAGAAATAGGAGCGGTTTTATTTTCCACATCATCGAACAAGGATGCAGGGCTCGGATCCCCAATTTTTGCATCTGTTTGAATGTCTGGTGCGCCATCAGCAGCGCTGTCGGCGCGCGCTGCAACCGGCTTGGCTGGCGCAAGCTCGTCTGTTTGCGTTAANCTGTTTGCCTCTATAGCCTTGCTCAACGCGGATAGATCTAGCGTTGTATCGGCGTCTAAATCAGAGGTTTGCCGCTGTTGGCGGAAATCATCCAAGCTGGTTTTTGCAGATTTCAACCAGCGTTCAGCATCGCGGCTATTTTTGACCGGTCGCTTTTTGGGCGGCTCGATTGAGGCTGTAATCTCAACAAAGCTTCCCACATTTTTAATACCGATAATGAAAGCATCTTCGCCAAGTTTGGTCTGCACCTTTTCAAGCGCAGTTGCCGTATCGGCNGCGCGAAATATCAGTTCATTGACCATAGCGTATTTCCAATATTCCTTGGCTCATTAGGTTTGCTCGGCACCTGAAACGGTCGCGATTACTTCTACCTTTTTGCTTTCAGGCAGTTCTGTAAACGATAAAATATTTAAATCACTTAGATGCGCGCGCACAAGTTTTGACANTTTTTTGCGAATAACCGGGGCCACAATCAGGAATGGAACCTTGCTTTCAGCCATTTGATCATCCACCACAGAGGATAGTTTCTGGATCATNTTCTGCGATAATTTTCCGTCGATAATCAAATCACTTTGTTGATTTTGACGGTCGGCATTGATCAATAGGTTCTCGAATTCGGGATCTAGCGTTATAACGGGAATAGCGTCTTTGTGGGGCACCATACGTTGNAAAAGCAGCGGAATTAAGTAGGGCCTCAAGGCTTCGGCTGTGTCATCAATGCTCATATTGCGGCCAGACAGCTCGGCCAAGACCTCTAAGATTTTGCGCATATCATTGATTGGAATTTGTTCTTCCAAAAGCTTTTTCATGATGGCCGTCAGATTGTGCAACGGCACCAATTTGGGAACCACAGATTCCACCAAAGAGGGGCTTGCTTCGGCCAACCGGTCAATTACCTGCTTTAATTCATCCTGGCCGATCAGCTCATGCGCATTTTGTTCGATGACTTTGGAAAGCTGCGTTGTGATAACCGCTTCCGGCTCTACCACCACATAGCCGCGGGCCTCAGCCAGCGTGCGTTGTTGTTCAGTGATCCAATAGGCTTCCAGGCCAAATGTTGGTTCAATGACCTTCTCACCCTCAAGCGCGATCGCGCTGTCGCCAGTTGGAATGGTGAGCAACCGGCCCGGATATACTTTATCTTCCGCAACGATGCGCTGGCCAATTTTAATCTGATAAAAATTCGGCTCTAAATTCAGATCATCTTTGATCCGAACGCTGGGTATGACAAAGCCGAGCGATTTTGAAATATCTTTGCGCACGCCAGCGATGCGGGTCACCAAAGGACCATTCACTTCATCTTCCACCAACGCAATCAGCGGATAGCTTAATACAACCGAAATACGAGAATTATCTGTGATTTGCTCGGCGCTCACCGTGCTATTGTCTTCTTCATATTCTTCATCTGCAAAACTATCGATCATATCGGGTGTTTCGGCCCTGCCTGCATAGCGACTGATCATAAAGCCAATCATGCCGGTGATCGCGGCCAGTGATAAAAATAAAACCGATGGCATCCCTGGAACCAGCCCCATAATGCCGATCACAACTGCAACGGGATACCAGGCTTGCGGAATGCTGATCTGTCCGCCGATATGCTCTGACATAGATCCGCTTGACGACACCCGCGTGACGATAATCGCAGTGCCAATTGACAAAAGCAGCGAAGGTATTTGCGCCACCAAGCCATCGCCGATTGACAAAATTGTATAGAGCGATGCGGCCTCTCCCAGGCTCAAGGAATATTGCGCAACGCCAATCGTGATGCCGCCCAGAATATTGATCGCCAAGATCAAAATACCGGCAACAGCATCGCCCTTCACAAATTTCGAAGCACCATCCATCGAGCCGTAAAAATCCGCTTCGCGGGCCACCTCGTTGCGCCGCTCTGTGGCTTCTTCGGGCGTTAGAATTCCAGCATTCAGGTCGGCATCAATCGCCATTTGTTTGCCAGGCATCGAATCCAATGTGAAACGCGCGGTCACTTCTGATACACGGCCCGCACCTTTGGTAATCACTACAAGATTAATGATCACAAGAATTGCAAAGACGAAAATACCCACAACAAAATTGCCTGCAATCACAAAGCTGCCAAAGGCTTCAATAACCTGCCCTGCAGCATCTGTCCCCGTATGTCCATTTGCTAGAACAATTCGTGTGGACGCCACGTTCAAAGCAAGCCTCAGGACCGTTGCAACCAATAAAAGCGTCGGAAAACTTGAGAAATCCAAAGGTCGAAACGAATGAATGGCGATCATTAAAACCAAAAGTGCCAAAAGAATATTGAAGCTGAAAAACACATCCAGCAGGAAAGTTGGGAGNGGCAGCACCATCATGGCGACGATCACTAAAATGCCGAGCGGCATTACAGAATCGCTTAAATATCGGCGGAGCGAATTTATTTTAAATGTCTCAATAAGCGCCACGGTGAAGAAACCTTTTCTACTTTACACCCTAACAGGCAAAAACTGTGCCAAAGTTCAAAACTTACCGCTTACCGCAGTTTTGGCACGAAACATGCTTGTAGTTGAGAGTGATAGCTGAGGAGTAAAGACCGTGTTCGAGAAAAACAGGAATAGGCCGCCAAGANTTTATCGTTTCCCCCTTGCAGTCTGTGCACTGTCTTTNGGGCTTCTTATGGGCTGTGACACGAATGGGGGGCTGCCCAGTTTGGCGCAGATTTTAGAGCCGTCTCCCGCCGCTCCGGCGCCGCAAACAAACGATCAAATGGCCATCGTAAATGCGGTAGATGCAACAGCCGCCGTTACCCAGCCACGCGTTGAAGTGATCCCAACACTCACNGGAATGGGCTATGCCAGTATTTCTGCCCAACCCGCAAAATCGGCAAACCAGCGCCGTTTGATGGCCATTCGCTCAGCGCGGCTGCAAGCGATGCGCAATCTTACCGAGCAGGTTCACGGCGTTCAGATCGACTCGCAAACCACAATTATTGATGCCATCGTTCAAAATGACTCGTTGAGAGCTTCGGTTGATGGCGTGATTTTGGGNGCCAAAACGGTGCGCATCAACCCCGTTGGGCGCGACACATATGAGGTGGTGTTAGAGCTAGATCAAGCGCTCCTTTCCAATATTATGCGCACCGTACGAGGTTAAAATGCGGAGTGGGCGCCCCTTTTTGAAGCGGTTTCTTGCACTAGCCTTCTGTTTCATAGGGATGGCCAATAGTGGCTTTACCGCCAATATCGCCACCGTNGATGCAACTGGTCGCGCCGCGCTGTCGGGCCATAGCGAGCAAAAAGCGCGTCGGTTTGCGCTTGAAGATGCGCTATATCTTGCGGCGTTGAAAAATGGCGTGCGTATCAGCGGTACATTGGTGTCTCATAATGGCGTGCTGCTGCGCGATATAATCACCCAAAACTCAGACGCAAAGTTGGTTGATTTNAAAATTTTGAAAGAGAATAAATCATCAACGCATTACCAAGTCAGTATAAGAGCGTTTTTTGCAGAGAGCGGCGCGCAAACCTGCGCCAATCCGCGCTTTGAAAAAGCCCTTGTGTTGCGTCCAAGCGTTTCCATCGGCCAAAAAGTTCATGCGCATCATGCGGCTTTGGCGCCCGAACTTGGCAAAGCAATCACGCATTATATCTCGCAAAACTATCCGGGGCCCCTGAACAGTGGCGAGATGATGAGCTTTGCGGATTTTAAGAAGCGCCAAAGCCCAAAAAAAATGCTAAATTACGCCAGTTTGCAATCCAACCAATTGGGCGCGGTTGACGCCGCACTTTTGATTTCTACGGATGTGACACTGCGTTCGGGAAGCGGTGGGGTGCATGCAATGATTTCACTTTCCGCCATTTCGGCGCGAAATTTGACCGAGGTCTTTTCATCAAACTTGCAGATTTTGGCGCCCCTCTCCCCGAAAACGCCCTTCCGAACNTTAAATCTTTTGGATGCCAGATCCCCGGTATTTGATTTAATGGCAGTTTTTGGAGCTGTCGATCAGATGATCGGCCAGTTTCGTTTGGCCTCTTGCGTACCGTTGCAAGCACCTTTGGCGTTGGCGGGAACAAATTTAATGTTCCCTCACGGCGAAAATGCGGGCATCAAAACAGGCGCGCTTGCTTATGTTACAGCGGGCGAGCATGCTTGGGTGCTTCTGGAAGTCTCTGAGGTGATGACGGGTCAAGCGATGATGCGACCGATTAATAATTTTCAAAGCTCGGAAAGTTTGGCAGGCCAAACCGTTCAACTTATCGAAGGAACGTTTTAATGCGATCAATAAACCTCCTTTTGGCATTTCTTTTGGTATCCGCAGCACCCGCAATCGCGCAAGAACCTTTCGTCGTACTGGAATATAGGTCCGGCAATAGCGCTGCTGGCGGCGCAAGCTCGCACCGGGTGCGGCGCGGCGAAACTCTGGCGATGATCGTGGCAAAATATTATGGGCGCAGCGCCGTTGGGCGGCAGATGTTTGAACAAATTGTACAATCCAATCCCAGAGCCTTTGTGGGCGCAAACCCAAATAGATTGCTNTCTGGGGTCGTCTTGCGCCTTCCAGGCGGCGATACAGGCGGCGGGGGGCGCGGGGATGATATCTATTTTTTCTAAGAATAGGGTTTGCGCCGTGCTCATATGTGGGCTTATCACGGGGGTTGCCCAAGCGGCTGAGCGGATCAGTGGACACGAGATTGTGGCGCAAATAATTGCTCAGGCCAAAGAGCAGGGGCAGGATGTAATCCCGCGTTTGGCCGGTCATAAACTGTTTTATCCGTGCAAAACGAAATTAAGCATCGCCCCTAAATTTGAGGATTGGCAAACCATCAACGTATCCTGCGCGCAGCCCTATAAATGGGCTATTGCCGTGCGCGCTGATGTTATGATGCCCGCTGATGTTACGATGCCCAAAGATGTTATATCGCCCGCAATTGAGCCGAAAAAAATAACGTCAACGATGCCCATCAACGAGGTGGCTCGGCCGCAACATAGTTTTGTGGTCTATAACGCACCCTTAAAACGCGGCACCGTTATAGAAGCCAAGGACCTGATGGTTCAAACAGGGTTTTCTTCAAAAGTATATGGTGGGTATAGACAAGTGTCAGACGTGATCGGGCGCCGGCTCACCAAATCTGTCTCCGCCGGCGCTCCAAGCTTGGCGCGCCACCTGGAAATAAATTACGCGATCTTAAAAGATGCGATCATCGATGTAACATTGACTCGATCAGGAATTGAAATTATTGGTAAGGCAGTAGCTCTGTCTGATGGGCAAATTGGTGAAGTGATTACCGTCGCAAACCTTGAAACTGGCGTTAAATTAAAGGCGCTGATAAAAAATTCAAGCGAAGGCAAAATAATTTCTAAACAATTGCATTAAAGCGCCGTTGTAGTACTTGGAAGAGATAAAATGTTCTTTTGGTGCAGGTCACCTTGGAGTAAAAAAGATGGTAGATACAGTTCAAAATTTAACCGGGACAACAGCCAGTGTGGTTGTGCCTGAAGCCTCTAGCGCACCGAAAGTTTCTGTCGGAACCGGCTCAGAAACAAGCGCTGTTGAGTTGGGCAATACCGCACCGGCAACGCCTGTAACGGAAGCTGATGCTGGCAGCGTCTCGGTAGATGTGAAATCTGCGATGGGTGATGTGGTGCAAGCGATGCAAGACATGCCACCCCCAATTGATATTGAATCGGTACAAAGATTACGGGCTGAAATCGCAAATAATGAGTACCCGGTGGATTACAATAAAATTTCTGATGCGCTTTTAGCATCGGTTTCGGAATTGTCTTAANCTTACCGCCTATGGTGCAGTCAGTCTCAGACGTACTTGTCGCGCTTGAAGCTGAAGCCCAATTGCTCAAGCTGGAACGACCATCAAGCGCCTCATATCATGAGGCGTGTCTTTCTTTTTTAAACAAAGCCAAAAATGAACTTGCTGACATTCAGCCGTTTTTAAAAGACCTTTCAACACNCGATAAAGAGCGGCTGCGATCTATCCGCGACTTCCTGGTAAGCGAACAAAACTTTTCTGCTGCAGCCTCTGAGTTGCGCAATATTTCTTCCATAGAACATCTCTTGAAATGACCGATACAGCCGTCTTGAGCGCGTTTTGGGCCACTCCAATTTTCTGGCAGTCCGTGTTGCTCGCCTTGGCTGTTCTGCTGTTTGGGCTTGTGGCATTGCTGTTGCGCGTTGCGCGGCTAAATCGAAACATAAAAGCGCTGGCTCTGCGCCTTACGGCTTTGGAAGGCCGGCCCGGCCACTNGGCGCCTTTACCGCAAAAAACGGCTCNACTTCCAAAAACAGATTTTGCGCATGACCCGTCGCGGCCTAGCGCCGCGGCTGCNGTTATCCCTGAATTTTCNGCAGATAGCATGATTGAAACGGCAATATCGATGATAAAGGCCGGCGATGCAGCAGNTCAAATTCAGCTTAAACTTGGTATTGAGCCCGAGTTATTGGAAATTTTGATCCAGCAGCACAAATCTGCATAACGCTACGAGCAGCTGACCCCTCTATTCGGGCAATGGCCAGCGCGTTTCTTCATATAGTTTTGCCGCCATTTGTTGCGCGTTGATCAAATCTTTTGGCTCAAGCTCTGCTTCAACTTCATCGCGTAATTCCATCGCTGAACGAATACCGATTGCAGCCGCCAATGCACGAAGCGCATAGACTGTTTTTAAATCCGGCTCTTTCACGATGGTCAGATTATATTGCGCCAGCTGCAAAATCACAGAGCGGTCTGAGGCCTCAAACCGCTGGGTTAACACCTGCTTCACCTCAGCGCGCACCAGCTCCAACGTGTCTTCGGGCATAATGCCCACCAGCTCTTCGCGCATATCGGTGGCTTTTCCTATGCCGCCCAGCTCAGCCAGAAACGCCCATTTCAGTGCGTTTTGATAATGCGTGGGATGCCCAAGGCCTTTTTTAAACAAGACCGCCAGATTGTATTGAGCGTCATAATCACCCTCTTCGGCCAAATGCAAAAACAGCTGATAAGCGGTGCTATAATCTTTCTGGCGCACGGCGGTCACAGCTTGGCTAAACGGATCTGGCAGATCGGTGTCTGCCGCCATGACATCCTGCGAAAAGAAAGCCAGACAGGCGATTACGGGCAGAATATTGAGTTTAAAATAAGTCATTTACGCGTCTTTGCTCCTGACAGGGGCCCTGCCTCTGCTGTTCTTCTTTCAAAAACCATGCCGATTTACGCCCGAGCGTGCAAGATCGGTAAAAAACTTTTCCTTTTTTACAAAAAACTGCAGCTTTCTGATCTTTGCCGCCTAAACAATAAGAAAGCCCAACCGTTCTTAATCCTGAGCGAGGAAAGTATTAGATATAGACCCTTGCGTTACCTTGGCGCTGCGCGCCGAAC
>JGI26246J51724_1000710_pt1 | contig 15885 bp, 18 predicted proteins | sample SaaInlLV_10m_DNA_FD_51724 | JGI IMG/M metagenome (IMG submission 51724) | reverse complement strand
TTTTTTCTCCATTCTTTCAAAGTGTCTAGATGGTCAATGCTTACAGTACCCTCGTTAGATGCTTGAGTAATTAAGTGACTGTAGTCGCTCAGGGTATGCAGGGTGGTATTTTGTTTTTTGAAATTTTCTTCAGCTGTTTCAAATCCATAGGTAAAAATGGCTAACATTCCCATGACTTCTGCACCTACCTCTTCAAGTGCTTCAACAGCTTTGAGGCTGCTTTTACCTGTTGAAATGAGGTCTTCAATGACCACTACTTTAGCATTTTCTTGTAACTGCCCTTCAATTTTATTTTGCCTTCCGTGGGATTTTGCTTCAGGTCTAATATAGACAAAAGGGAGCGATAATATTTCAGCAACCAAAAGTCCNATACCAATTGCGCCTGTAGCAACCCCTGCAATAGCATCTGGATTGGGATAAAGTGTTTTTATTTGATCAGCCATTTTTGAGGCTACAAACTTTCTTGCTTCTGGAAATGAGAGCACTATCCTGTTGTCACAATAGATGGGAGANTTCCATCCTGAGGCCCAAGAAAAAGGATTTTCTGGTCTCAACTTAATTGCATTAATTTGTAATAATAGTGCAGCTGTTTGTTTTGCGGTTTCGCTATCTAAAATCATGACACAAATGTATAAAGTTTTTGTGAATGAATCTCCTATGATTCTGACAAATAAACTGGCTGAATCTGAAGAAAGCACTTATTTTCCTTTAAATGAGGAAGCGATTCAAAAGGCCATTTCAGCACTTTCTAAAAAGAAGCTGGACAAAGCTTACATATACCACCCCAATCACGAAGAAATATTGAACAAATTTTCTAAGACCATACCAAGGGTAGTTGCGGCAGGTGGTGTAGTGACCAACCCTCAGGGGAAGGTTCTTTTTATATTTAGAAATGATAAATGGGATTTACCCAAGGGTAAAATAGACAAGGGAGAAACAATAGAAGCTGCTGCCATAAGAGAGGTGGAAGAAGAAACCGGTGTAAAAGGTTTGGAGATTGAAAACTTCTTGAGAACTACCTATCATATATTCAAACGAAACGGGCATTATAAGCTCAAAGAAGTGCACTGGTTTGCTATGAAAACATCTTATAAAGGCCCTTTATTGGGACAACTAGAAGAGGGTATTGTTAAAGTGAAGTGGAAGGGACCAGATAAAATTAAAAAGGCCCTTCTAAATTCATATACCAATATTAAGGTGTTGTTTGAATAATTTCACANCCAAAACTTTTTTGCTTAAAACTAATTTTTCAAATCACAGTGTTGAAATACCTAAAACGGCATTGGGCACTAGACCAGAATAATCACCTCCATGTCTAATAACATCTCTCACAATAGAGGAACTAATATATGATTTGCCTGAAGAAGTCAATAAAAATACTGTTTCAATTTCAGAGAGTTTTCTGTTGGTGTGGGCAATGGCCTTCTCAAATTCAAAATCAGCAGGGTTTCTTAGCCCTCTAAGAATAAAATTGGCATTGATTTCCCTACAGAAATCTACTGTTAGGCCGCTGTAGGTTTGTACGCTAATTTTAGGTTCATCTTTAAATGTTTTACGAAGTATTTCTACACGTTGCTCTAAAGAAAACATATACTTTTTCTCCGTATTAACACCAACAGCAATAATAAGCGTGTCAAAAAGGGTAATGCCCCTTTGAATGACGTCTAAATGCCCAAGAGTGAGTGGATCAAAGGATCCTGGAAAAACAGCTATTTTTTTATCCATGCGTTAAAATTAAGCAATTTAGTTTTACCCTTAAATGTAAGTAAATTTAAAGTGATTATGTAGCTCCCTTTACAAGTGTAAAATATTAAAGAATTACAGTATGGCCAAAAGAGCACTTTCAAATAATTCAGGAAGTGATATTCCAGCCTCCTTTGCTTGTTGCGGCAGTATACTGTGCTGCGTCATTCCAGGTGTTGTATTTACTTCTAATAAGTGAGGAACATTATTGACTAAAATAAATTCGGACCTGGTAAAACCTTTTAGATTTAAAGTGTTGTAAATAAATGTTGCAACAGCTATAATTTTATCTTCTAGTTCCGGTTCAAGGTCAGCAGGGGTAATTTCTGTAGATTTCCCCTCGTATTTTGCCTGATAATCGAAGAAGTCGTTTTCACTGAGAATTTCAGTGATGGGCAATACTTTGGTTTTTCCCTGGTATTGAATGACTCCAACAGAGACTTCTCTTCCCACTAAAGCCGATTCAATAATCACCTCCTTGTCCTCCTTAAATGCAATTTCAAGCGCAGCCTCTATCTGATCTGAAGTATACACCTTACTAATTCCATAACTGCTTCCTGACCTATTGGCTTTTACAAAACACGGCAAGCCTACTTTTTTAATAATAGCCTCCTTATTTATGGGGTCACCAAAGTTCAGATAATAAGATTTAGCCATGGCAATTCCATAGGGCTTTAGCACACTCAATAAATCTCTTTTNTTATAGGTAAGCGCTGCTTGATAAAAATCGCAGGCAGTTTGGGGAATCCCCAGAAGTTCAAGATAAGCTTGAATTTTACCATCTTCTCCAGGGCTTCCGTGAATGGCATTAAAAACTCCATCAAATAGGACTTTTTTGTGGGGAAGTTCAAGGCTAAAATTTTCCTTTTGAATGGCATAGACCGCACCATGATCAGTGGTGTAGGTCCACCTATTTTTTGTGATCACAATTGGGTATACTTCATATTTATCAGGGTCTAAGTGCGCCGCAACGACAGCACCACTTTTTAGTGAAATTTCAAATTCACTGGTATAACCGCCCATAATCACTGCAATGGTTTTTTTCATTGGAAAGCACTTTTATAATTTATTGAGCACTGGGAATTACTAACACAAAGGTTTTGCTATCTTTGTGCCAATCGCTAAGCGCAATGAAAAATAGTATACTTTTTTTAAAAAGCCGGTTTTTTTTAAAACAAATCTTAGGAGCCCTCTTGGTATTATTCCTTCTTGTGGTCATTAGTATGCAAATGTTGGCTTGGACTACGGAACACGGTAATTATATTGTAGTACCAGATTTGAGCAAAAAGGACATTAATGAGGTGGCCAATATTTTAGCCGCCCAATCATTGAGGTTTCAAGTGATAGATTCTGCTAATTTTAGAAGTGATTTTCCAAAAAATGCTGTCATTAGTCAAAAACCATTGGCAGGTAGTGAAGTAAAAGTTAATAAGAAAATTTATTTGCAGCTAAATCCATCTGGATATGCCAATATAAGTTTGCCTGAATTGGTCCAAGTAACAAAAAGAAACGCGACTTCTAAATTACAAGCAGTTGGTTTAACAGTAGAAAAAGTTACTTATATAGATGCCTTAGGCAAGAATATGGTCTATGGGATTAAGTACAATAATAAGCTCATCAAACCCGGTTTTAAATTGCCAAAAATGTCAGGAATAGAACTCATTTGTGGCAATGGAAACAGGCCCGAAAATGAGACACCTAATTTAAACCAGTTGCTTCGAGAATAAAAAATGACATCCGTAATTTAAACCAGGTCAATCCAAAATATATACTGTCTCCAAATTAGAAATTGTTTCTAATTTTTTATCCCTACACTTTTTTAAACCACCAACAATGTCCCAAACAGATTCAAGTTCTCCTTTAGATTCTTTAAATAAATCCCATCAGGACCCTCAACTAGGGCCTGGTGCTTTAATAAAAGATTCTTCTTTAGGGGCACAAGAATCTCAAGATCTAGAGCTTGAAGATCAGGAGTCTGAAGGTCTTTTTGAGCATTTTAGTTTTATTGCATCAAAAGGACAGGAACCGCTTAGAATAGATAAATACCTCATGAATTTCATTGAGAATGCTACGAGAAATAAAATCCAACAAGCAGCAAAAGAGGGTCATATTTGGGTCAATGATTTAGTTGTAAAGCAAAATATAAGGTAAAGGCGGGAGACCAAATTAAGGTGATGTTCACTCACCCTCCCTATGAGTTTCTTCTCACGCCAGAAGACATTCCTTTAGACGTAGTATATGAAGACTCAGACCTCATGGTGGTCAATAAGCCACCGGGTATGGTGGTACATCCAGGTCATGGGAATTATTCAGGAACATTGATTAATGCCCTATTGTTTCATGTCAAAGACCTTCCTTTAAATGCAGATGAAAGACCTGGACTTGTGCATAGGATAGACAAAGACACCTCTGGTTTACTGGTAGTGGCAAAAACCGCTAAAGCCATGACTCATTTGGCCAAGCAGTTTTTTGACAAAACGTCTGAGCGTGAGTATGTAGCCATTGTGTGGGGCAATGTAGAAGAGGAGCAGGGGACAGTAAGAGGCCACATAGGGAGGCATCCAAAGAATAGGTTACAAATGGCTGTTTTTCCAGATGGAGATCAAGGAAAGGAAGCGGTAACTCATTATAAAGTCATGGAAAGATTGGGCTATGTAACCCTGGTTTCTTGTGTATTAGAGACAGGAAGAACCCACCAGATTAGAGCGCATATGAAACATATTGGACATACTTTGTTCAATGACGAACGATACGGCGGAGAGAAAATTTTAAAAGGCACAACATTTACTAAGTACAAGCAATTTGTAGACAACGCATTTAAGGCGTTGCCAAGGCAAGCCTTGCATGCCAAAACCCTTGGTTTTGTGCATCCGAGCTCTGGCGAGCTCATGCGTTTTAATACCCCTATTCCAGAAGATATGGTATTNTGTATTGAAAAGTGGCGCGCCTATGCGCAACACCAACAAGAGTAGGCTATTTTTAAAGGAGTTTTAAAAATCCCTAAAAACGTGTATTTTTATGCTAAAATTCATTTGCTATGAAATTTATTATATCCCCTGCCAAATCTTTAGACTTTGAAACAGCACTCCCTACAACCCAATATAGTGAGCCCGTATTTCTAGATCAATCTAAGACCATTAACACTACATTGGCCAAAAAAAAGCCATCAGATCTTGGAGCGCTAATGCATATTTCTGATAAGTTGTCTCAGTTAAACTGGCAACGGAATCAGGATTTTTCACTGCCATTTACCCCAGCCAATGCCAGACCTGCTATTTATACTTTTAGTGGAGACGTATATCAGGGCATAGATGTTTTTTCAATGAACCAAAAAGAGGTAAATGCCTTGCAAAACCAATTGCATATTCTCTCTGGTTTATATGGTATATTAAAGCCTTTAGACCTCATTCAAGCCTACCGATTAGAAATGGGTACTTCCTTAGCCATTGGGACTCATAACAACCTGTATGGTTTTTGGAAGAACACCCTAACTGCGCATTTAAATGAGCAAATGGAGGCCTCAGAAATTTTAGTAAACTTAGCCAGTAATGAATATTTTTCTGCGCTCAATTCAAAAGAACTTAATATGCAAGTGGTGTCTCCAGTGTTTAAAGACTGGAAAAACGACAAACTAAAAATCATTAGCTTTTATGCTAAGAAAGCTAGGGGGCTCATGGTACGTTATGCCATTCAAAACAACATNCAAGACTTAGAAGGAATTCTAGGATTCAATTTAGAGGGCTATGCCTATAGTCCAGATGAAACAAAAGATCCAATGACACCTGTTTTTGTGAGATAGGCTGTTTCAAGACATTTNCACTTCAAGACATTTCCACTTCAANATATTTTAGATAAGGCAATCCTTGTTTATAAAGACGGTTAAATACCTAGCATCAGATTTTTATGGTGTTCAATGCCTATTCAAAAGGACTGCTCAATAAGCTGTAAAAGGTTTTTATTCCGTACTCAATCTGACCAATCTTCAAGTTTTCATTTGGACTGTGTTGGTTGTTGTCCGGGTTTACCATGGGTAAAATATAGGCAGGAATTTTTAAGGCATTTACAAAGGGAGCAATAGGTACAGTACCTCCCATAGTTCTAATCTGCACCACCTCAGTATTGAAATTATTTTCCAATAAAGATTTTAAATGCCCTCCAAAAGGCAGGCTCAAATCTGTTCTAAATGCAGGCGTTACAGATCCCTTTTCGAGTCGTATCACTTTGGGATAGGCCATTCTATCTGCTTTTGAAGGCTCCTCACTAAAAATAGTGTAGCCTTGTTTTTTTAAGTGTGCTTCTACTAAATTTTGTAAGTGTTCTCCTTTGGTTTCAGGCACCAATCTTAAATCAATCTCAACAGTAGCTTTGTCAGGTACAATCGTTCTGGCTTGGTCTCCCACCCAGCCACTGGACATTCCCCTCACATTCAGGGAAGGAAACTGTAGCGCATGCTGATAAAATTCTCCCACCGCATCTGGCTGGTGAATCCCCAATAATTCTTTCAGGTATTCTGCCGAGTCGGGCACTGCTTTCAAAACAGCCCTATCGGATTCGCTCAGTGTAATACCGTCATAATATCCCGTTACCAATGCCTTTCCATCGGGAGATTTTAAACTGGATAGGAGGTGGGCCATTTCAAAAGCAGGGTTTGGCGCATAATTACCATAGTGACCAGAGTGTTGTGGTTTTATGGGACCGTAGGTAGACACCCTCAAGGTAGTAATCCCCCTACATCCATACACAATAGTAGGCTGTCCAGAGGCGTGAACAGGACCATCATTAATGATCAGATAGTCCGCTTCCAATAAGTCTTTATAAGTATTTACTGCTTTAGCGAGTGGCTTGCTGCTCTTTTCTTCTTCTCCGTCTAAGACCACCTTAATATTGAAAGGTAAAACCACCTTATTCTTTTTCAATAGGTCTAAGCTATTTAACAGCATCACAATAGGTCCCTTGTCGTCAGAAGTAGACCTACCATAAAGCCTCCAATCCATTGGAATATCTTCATTTAATTCNTCAAAAGGAGTGGTTTCCCACTGNTCACCTACTGGCTTTTTAAGCACCACCTCATAAGGATTTTCCTGATCCCATAATTCTGGAGCCACCGGTTGGCCGTCTAAATGCATATAAAACAGCAAAGTCTTTTTAGCAGGATCCATTGGAAGGGCAGCAAAGAAGAGGGGTAAACCATCTGTGGGAAGTACTGCTGTATTGAAGCCTCTGTCNCTAAATTTTTCTGTGAGCCAAGTGATGTTTCGGTTAATATCTGCAGGCATATTTGCGTCATTGGGAATGGCTACAAAATCCCTAAGTTCATCTATGGAATGTCTCACCTGACCCTTAATTTCAGCGGGTGTCTGGGCAATAGCCGCGGAGGTAAAAAACAATAAAAGAAAATGGCTGAGGTTTTTCATATAGCAGGTGTTTTTATAGTTATTTCTTACCTAAAGATAGCCCTTTAAAGATAAGTGCAAGTGTTAATAAGATAAAGGGGGCACCATGAAAAAAAGTATCCCACCAATCAANNAGTTGCATGCCTTTGGCGCCGCCTTGAATCCACTTTATTTTGCCCCAAATGTGAGGTTCTGGATTAAAAGGGGCTAGCCCGAGGGTGACGCTCAATAGGGCAATAAGGCCCAAGTTTTTGATTAGAAAATTTTTAAAATAATTCATTTGGTTTGGTTTTGAGCCCTCAAAATTTATATTCGAACATAAGAGAAGCGATGTGATAAATAAGCTACCGTTTTTTGAATCTAAGCTATTCTGGACGCAGACTTTGTATGAACGGGGCTATTCCTGCAAGCCCTTTTTCTGTGATGGTCTTAATAAAAGCAGATCCAATAATGGCTCCTGAAGTGTGTTTTGTAGCTTGAGTAAAGGTGTGTGCATCATGTATTCCAAATCCAACCACCAAAGGGTTTTTGAGCTTCATATTCGCAATTCTTTCAAAATAAGCTTCTTGTTCCGGGCCAAAACCACTTTTGCTGCCTGTTACNGAGGCTGTGCTTACCAGATATATGAAACTATCAGAAGCCTTGTCTATTTCTCTAATTCGGGCATCTGAGGTTTGAGGGGTGATTAAAAAGATGTTTTTAATCCCGTATTTTTCATACATAGCNGCGTAGTGCTGCTTATACTCTGCTAGTGGTAGGTCTGGCATNATAATCCCATCTATTCCTATCTGGGCACACTCTTTTAAAAAAGCNTCTACGCCGTATTGTAGCATGGGGTTAAAATAGCCCATGACAATTAAGGGAATGTGAATGCTTTTTCGAATGTCTTTTAATTGGTCAAAAAGTAATTGGGTGCTCATTCCATTTTTTAGTGCTGTTGTGGAGCTATCTTGAATGGTTGGACCGTCTGCTAAAGGATCACTAAAAGGAAGTCCTATTTCTACTAAATCTACCCCACTGTCTTGCAGTTGCTGTAATACTTTGGTAGTGTCTTCTTTTTCGGGGTAGCCTGCGGTAAAGTATATGGACAGCACTTTTTTGGGGTCTGCCATTCGGGTATTAATTCTATTGGGTACGAGCGTAGCTTGTGACATGTTGCTTATTTATAATTTAAAATAATCTATGTAGGTATTTAAGTCTTTGTCTCCTCGGCCAGATAAGTTAACTACTACCACTTCTTCTTTACCAAAAGGCCTGTTTTCAAAAATGGCAAAGGCGTGAGAAGTTTCAATAGCAGGTATAATCCCCTCCATTTTAGATACCAGTAATCCTGCAGCCATGGCATCTTGATCTGTNACTGAAATAAACTCCGCTCTTTTAGATTCAAATAAATGGGCATGCATTGGACCTACTCCTGGATAATCTAAGCCCGCAGATATAGAGTAAGGCTCGGTAATTTGTCCGTCTTGGGTTTGCATGAGTAGGGTTTTACTTCCGTGAATAATGCCTTCTTTTCCCAGTGCAGAGGTAGCAGCACTTTCTCCGGTATGAATTCCTTTTCCAGCGGCTTCTACCGCAATAATATTTACTTCAGGGGTATCTAAAAAATGGTAGTAAGCTCCAGCGGCATTACTTCCTCCACCCACACATGCCACTACATGGTCTGGATTTTCACGACCCTCTTTTTCTAATAATTGGCTTTTAATTTCCTTAGAGATCACAGATTGAAAGCGAGCCACCATATCAGGATAAGGATGAGGACCTACTACAGAACCAATAATATAATGGGTGTTCACAGGGTTGTTAATCCAATCCCTAATGGCTTCGTTGGTTGCGTCTTTAAGGGTTTTACTTCCAGATTCAGCCGCCCTAACTGTAGCACCTAGCATCTTCATTCTAGCCACATTTGGGGCCTGTCTTTTAATATCTACAGCACCCATATAAACAATACATTCCATGCCCATTAACGCACAGACTGTAGCAGTAGCTACACCNTGTTGTCCTGCTCCGGTCTCTGCAATAATTCTTGTTTTACCCAGTCTTTTAGCCATCAGGATTTGGCCAATGGTATTGTTAACCTTGTGCGCTCCAGTATGGCATAAGTCTTCTCTTTTAAGATAGATCTTAGTGTTGTACAGTGCAGAGAGTCTTTCCGCAAAATAAAGTGGGGTAGGCCTTCCTACATAATCTCTAAGGAGATAGTCAAATTCTTTTTTAAAACTTTCAGAGCCCATAATATCTAAATATTGGGTCCTGAGTTCTTCTGTATTTGGAAATAGCATTTCAGGAATATAAGCCCCTCCAAAAGAGCCGTAATATCCATTTTCATCTACGTGGTGTGTTTTTTTCATAGGGTATTTTTCAGGGGTAGAAATCTTTTTTTTAAAGCGGTATTGAATAATTCTAGGTCTTTATAATTTTTGGTATAGTCTTCTTCTTCAAAAGTACTATTTACATCTATAACAGCACACATTTTAGCGGCGTCACTTTCTAAAAATTCAGCCAAAGCATCTGTTTGTCTTAGGCCAATACCACCGCTTAAGAAATAAGGGGTATTGCTTGGATATGCGCTTAATAATTTCCATGAAAAGGTATAGCCATTGCCTCCAGGGAGTTTCCCCTTAGTGTCAAAAAGGAAGTAGTCGCAATAGGCCTCGTAAGCAGCAAGACTTGAAAAGTCAAATTGATCTGCTACTGAAAAAGCTTTTATAATCACCAAGGAAGGCTTGATAAGACCTACTTCTTTATCCAAAGCGTCCCTCAGCACTTTGCAATCCTGGGCAGTTTCTCCTCCATGCAATTGAACGCCCTGTAAATCATTTTCCTGGATGGTTTTTAGGATAAAATTAGGTGTTGCCTTTACAAATACGCCTATCTTCTGAACATTAGGATCTATTTCTGGAATGGGGTTTTGAATAAACCGTTTCGAGGGTTCCCAAAAAATAAAGCCCATATAATTTGGCTTTATTGCTGCCACTGTCCTAATATTCTCAGGGTCCCTCATGCCACAGACTTTTAATGCAGGGGTACTAAAGGGAGTATGTAGGTTAGAAGCGCCCATATTATCCTTCTATTTGTTTAATAAATTCAAGTGCAGCAGTACCAGGATCATTGGTTTTCATGAAATTTTCACCCACTAAAAACCCCTGATATCCATAGGTTTTTAATTCTTTAACCGCACTTACATTACTAATGCCACTCTCAGAAACCTTCACAAAATCATCTGGTATTCTTGAAGACAACTCCATAGAAGTTTTTAGATTTACTTCAAATGTTTTTAGGTTTCTATTGTTCACGCCAATCATATTTAAGGAGGGCATAATTGATTTTTCTAGTTCCTCTAGGTCATGAACTTCTAAAAGCACTTCCATACCAAGAGATTGGGCCAGGTTAGAAAGAGAATGAATTTCTGCTCTAGTCAGTACTGCTGCTATAAGTAAAATGGTATCGGCCCCATGGGCCTTAGCTTCTATAATTTGGTAAGGATCTACTATAAATTCCTTTCTCAAAAGGGGTGTATCTACAGACGCTCTTGCGAGCAAGAGATCTTCAAGGGCACCTCCAAAATAAGGACCGTCTGTGAGCACTGAAATACCGCAAACACCTGCTTTTTCGTAGCCTTCCACCACTAAAGGTACTTTAAGACTATTGTTTATGACGTCTTTGGAAGGAGACCGTCTTTTGTGCTCCGCTATAATACCACTCGCACTTTGTCTTATCTTAGTTGCCATAGAATTTGTTGGACGCTCAAATAAGGGACTTTGCATTAGGACGGCACTAGAGATTAATCCTTTTTTAAGGGCTACTTCTATTTTTTTATCTGCTATTATTTTGTCTAGAATATTCATTTATAAAGCTTGTAATTGCTGTAATTTTTTNAGTGCTGCGCCAGATAATAAGGTTTCTTTAGCCTGTTCAAAAGCCGTAAGAATACCCTTGTTTTTAACCGTATTTATGGCCACTGCTGCATTGGCACAAACAACATTGTTTTGAGCGTCAGTACCTTTTCCGCTAAGAATATCTACAAATATAGCTGCGGCAGATGGCACCGACTCTCCTCCAGAAATTTCATGTGCCTGCAGGGTGTTTACGCCAAAACTAGAAGGGTCTAAGACCATTTCGTTTTCCCTAGTAATGATTTTTGTTGCCCCGGTAAGAGACACTTCATCATAGCCATCTAGGGCATGAACAATACTGTAATTTTTATCGGTTTTCTGGTATAGGTATCCGTAAATTCTAGCCAACTCCAAATTAAACACCCCAACCATCTGATGGGTGGGAAATGCTGGATTAACCATGGGTCCCAACATATTAAAAAATGTTTTTACTCCCAGGGCTTTTCTTATAGGGGCTACTTGTTTCATAGCAGGATGGAATAAAGGTGCGTGTAATACACAAATGCCAACCTGGTCAAGGGCCTTTTCTAAATAATCTTTGTCATTGGTGAACTTAATGCCCAATGCTTCCATGACATTGCTACTCCCACAAGAAGAAGATACCCCGTAATTTCCGTGTTTGGTGACTTTAACACCATTGGCTGCCGTTACAAAAGAGGCTAGTGTAGAGATGTTAAAAGTATCTTTTCCGTCTCCTCCTGTACCACATAAATCTATAGGCTCATAAGCGGAGAGATCTACTGCCAGGCACAATTCTAAAAGAGCGTCTCTAAAACCCTCTAGTTCTTCTAGTTGTATGCTCCGCATCATGTATACAGTTAGAAAAGAAGCAATTTCANACTCATTGTAGGCCTTATTTGCTATGCCTACAAGAATATCTTTGGATTCTTGTCTGCTAAGCACTTCGTGCTGGATGAGTCGGTTGAGTATGTTTTTCATTTTCAATTTTTTAATAGCTTTTAGCTGGTTNAGCGACTAGTACATTTTTTCTTCTGGCTTAAATTCCCATGAAACCCCAAGCCAGTTCGCTAACATTTTTTTTCCACTNGGGGTCAATATGGATTCAGGATGAAACTGTACCGCNTNAACGGGATAGNTTTTGTGTTCAAGGGCCATAATCTGACCCTCACTGTCTATGGCGGTTACTTTTAAAACCTCTGGAAGGTTTTTAGACACTACCCAAGAATGGTATCTTCCCACTACGACCTCAGTAGGTAATTCCTTAAATAATTTAGACTGGGGATCTGTAATTTGAATAGGAGTGGCTATNCCGTGATACACCTCAGATAAATTTTCTAAACTACCTCCAAATACTTCTGCAATGGCTTGTTGTCCAAGACATACTCCCAATATTTTTTTGGTTGGCGCATANGCGGCTATAATCTCTTTCAGTAGCCCTGCTTCATCAGGAATACCTGGCCCTGGGGACAATACAATATGAGAAAAAGCAGCTACTTCTTCCAAGCTTATTTTGTTGTTTCTACGAACAGTGACNTGAGCGCCTAATTCTTCCAGATAATGCACTAGGTTGTAGGTAAAAGAGTCGTAATTGTCTATGAGTAATATGTCTGTCATTTGTCTTTTTTCAGGACTTTAAAATCCNGTATTTTTTTTAGTCAACGCTTGAATCAACTTTTAGTAAATGTCCTCTGCCAAAGACAAAGCTTTGGTGAGGGCGCCTAATTTATTGTAGGTTTCTTGTAATTCGGATTCAGGGTCAGATGCAGCAACAATCCCAGCACCAGCCTGATATTGCAATTGATGGTCTTTGCTTAAAAAGGTCCTAATCATGATTGCATGGTTAAAATTGCCTTCAAAATCCATGAAACCAATGGCTCCTCCGTAATACCCCCTTGGTGTAGGTTCATATTTTTCAATTAACTCCATGGCTTTGTGTTTGGGTGCCCCGCTGAGGGTTCCGGCCGGAAAAGTGTCGGCCACAATATTCATGGTAGGTGTCTGCTTTTTTAATACCTGTCACTTTTGACACCAAATGAATGACATGAGAAAAAAACTGAACCTCACGATAGTTTTCTACTGTAACCATTTTTCCATGTCTGCTGAGGTCATTTCTGGCCAGGTCCACTAACATAACATGTTCAGCATTTTCTTTATGGTCTTCTGTGAGTTCTTTTGCCAAAACAGCATCTTGTTCATCATTTCCAGTCCTTTTAAACGTACCTGCAATAGGATGAATTTCAGCTTTTTGGTCTTTTACCACCAATTGTGCTTCAGGAGAACTTCCAAAAATCTTGTAATTACCATAATCAAAGTAAAACAGGTAAGGGGACGGATTCACCGCTCTTAAGGCCCTGTAAACATTAAATTCGTCTCCACTAAATTTTTGGGTAAACCTCCTAGAGAGTACCAATTGGAAGACATCGCCCCTTTGGCAATGCTTCTTGGCAGTCTCTACCAATGCTTTATAATCTTCATCTTTAATATTAATACTTGGTTCTCCTTCTATTTTAAAAGGATAGGTAGCAAAGTTTTTAACAGCGATCAGCTGTTCTATGGCTGCTACATTATTGGGCTGGTTGTAGCAATGGGCAAAAATATAAGCTTCATTGTTAAAGTGATTAATAGCTATGACATTCTGATACACTGCATAGTACAATTCTGGAAGATCCTGCCCCCCCTCTTTTTTAGAAATTTTTATGTCCTCATAGTATTGAACCGCGTCATAGGTCATAAAACCAAACAGTCCTTGTGTAATGAACTTAAAATCTTGTTTTTCGCTAGTGAATTCTTTTGAAAAAGCAGTGATGACCTCTGGTATATTGGTCTCTTTAGTGATGGGAGTAATGGTATTACTCCCGTCAGGATATGCCTTCTTTATTTGCTGGTCTTTCACCTCTATATGAGCAATAGGATTAAAACAGATGTAAGAAAAACTATTGTCATTGGCGTGATAATCACTGCTTTCTAACAAAAGACTCCCAGGGTAACGGTCCCGAATTTTTAAATATACACTCACAGGGGTAATGGTGTCTGCTAGAATTTTTTTGTGATGGGTGTTTAAAGCGTAGCTCATAATAAGGGTATTTCTATCTTTCCTAATTGACTATTTCTCTGGAGAAATTTCCAATCAATTTGTATTAAAATAAAAAGGCTTGTCTGTGAAGACAAGCCTTTAATATAGTTCAAAGTAGTGCTTAGCTCACAGCGTTTGTTGTAAGTTATTCCACCACCAATTTTGTGTATTATTCAAATTCATAGTTCAAATATAATAAACCTCTTGGAATAAAAAAGCTTTGGATTAAAAAAATCACAAAGCCTTTAATGGCTTTGTGATTTTAAACAATTCCATAGCCTGATTTGTTTTAATCCTAAAGAGATATTAGAATTGTAAGTCTACTACTAAATCAAACTCGTCATAGATTGTTTTGTCTCCCAAGTTGTCAAAGAAAGATCCTGAGCCGTAACGAATGTCAAATTGTGAGCGGTCTACTTTTAGGCTAGCCGTGGCTTTACTTCCATAAACAGACAGGGTGAAGTTAACCTCTTTAGTAATGTTCTTGATGGTTAAATTACCAGTAGCTGAATAAGCGTTTTTACCTGAAGCAGTTACTGAAGTGATTTCTAAAGAAGCTGTTTTATGTGTAGCAGTTCCAAAGAAATCTTCTGAATGCAAATGGCCGTCTAATTTTTGTTTGTACTCCCCTTCTAAGTCAGTGGTGTTAATAGTAGTCATGTCTACCNCAAATGCACCACCAGTAAGTGTTGTGCCGTCAAAGTCCAAGTTTCCAGAGGCCAGGTTGATGGTTCCTTCGTGTGATCCAGTTACTTTGTAGGCTTTCCAAGTAATATTACTCGCTTCAGTATTAACCACTTTCTTTTCAACAACAGTCGTTGTTTTTTCAGTAGCTTTCTTTGAGGATTCTAAAGGAGTTGCAAAAGTGTTTGTAGTAGCTAATAAAGCTGCGGTAAGGGTAATAAAGAGTTTTTTCATAGTGTGTAAATTGTAAGGGTTAATATTTATAGTTTATTTAATAATTCGTTGAGTTGCACGAGTTCACTTTCTTTAAAGCCTTCTAGAATAAGCTGCTCTGTTTGGCTCATAATACTGTCTATTTCAGCCAGTGCCACCAATCCTTTTTCAGTGATAAAGATCTCTACTTTTCTTCTGTTTTTTTCACAGATTTGTCGTGCCACAAAGTCTTTTATNATGAGTTTGTCTACCAATCTGGTGGTATTACTCATCTTAGTAACCATTCTCTCATTGATGGTATTCAGGTTGGCAGGAGCCCCCTTCTGACCTCTTAGGATTCTCAATACATTAAATTGCTGTAGGGAAATATCAAAAGGTTTTAATGCGGCATGAATACTTTCGTTAATTTTATTTTGAACTAGAGACAAATGGATGATTGTCCTACTTTTTAAAGGAATAGGGTTCTCTGTTTTAATATGCGCTTCTACATTCATGTATTCACAATTATTGTATATACAAATGTATAAATAATTTTTAAATAAGTAAGACAATAGGGGCTATTTTTTATTCCCGAGTGAATTATTTTGCGACTTCCTATTTGAAATAGTTTTTTCTCCCGAATCAAACCCTTATTTTTGAGGGAATAAATTATTTAAAAAATGGCAGATTTATCACAAGAAGCTTGGGCTTCTCAGTTAAAAGAAGACACGCAAAGTGTTGTATTAGACGTAAGAACATTGGATGAGGTTTCAGAGGGAGTGATACCTGGAGCCATTCATTTAGATATTTTCATGGGTCAGGGTTTTCTGGACGGCTTGGAAAAATTAGATAAGTCAAAAAACTATTTTGTGTACTGTAGGTCTGGAAATAGAAGCGGTCAAGCATGTGCTATTATGCAGAGTGTTGGTTTTGAAACAGCCCA
>JGI26246J51724_1000700_pt1 | contig 16011 bp, 14 predicted proteins | sample SaaInlLV_10m_DNA_FD_51724 | JGI IMG/M metagenome (IMG submission 51724) | reverse complement strand
CTCATCGGAATTTGGTGGCCGATGCCTTCACCTGTCGGATCCAAATCGAGAAGGGCCAGTGTGTGGAGGTTTTGATGCATGTTCGCGGCGATGACTTCCAAAGGTGAAGTCGCCACCCATCCACCATATGGGTAGGTGAGCGTGGTTTGCCGCCCGAATTTATAGTTGGACAACCCGATGGCGCCAGTCACCAAGGTCGTGATGGATACGCCATGGAACACAAGGCATTCGAGGCCTGCTTCAGTCGCTTGGAGTTGTAAATCAACATGCGTCGTTGCCTGAAGCGGATCGCCAACCACCAAGAGCGCAACCAACGAAGTTCGAGCCAATTCAAACAAAGCCTCAGGGAGTTCCACTTCCGGCCTCATCACCTTCTCGATGGCTCCAACTTCTGCTTCAAGTGCATCGAGTTGTGCTTGTGGCCAAAGAGCAGTGTACGCTTCATACCGCCGCACATCGGCGGCCTTTGCGGCTTGAAGTGCTTCAACACTCATTCCAGAAAGACGTCCCGGTCCCATGCCGATGAGCATAAGGCCAGTGTTGGGAAGAAGGGGGGCCTTGGTGTGTTCCGCCGTCATGCTCAAACCTCCCCTTCGCTTGGAGTGAGCGAGCATCATGCGTCATTTGAGTGTGCCGAGCGCGCAAACCCAACATTGGTTGGAGCGCTGTCGTTCTGAAAAATGGCTTGCTGAGCACACAGGCGTGACCAGTTTAAGGGGCGGAAACAAAGCCATCCCCCTCAACCAAACAGCTCCGCCTGAAGGCGATGCGGCATGGCTCGGAAACGCCCTGATTGTTCTGGCTGCTAAGGAAAAAGCACCTTCACACTGGACCGAACACTTCGATGCCGAACTCTTGAAACATCACAAAGACGACTTGCCCAAGGCGTATGAAACACAAGGCGATGTATTGATTGTAAAAATCGAAGAAAGCGTTTGGCACTTGGCTGAGATGATCGCAGACGCCATGCTCACACAGTTGCCGAGCATCCGACTCATATGCGCGGACCTTGGCGTTCAAGGAGATTTCCGCGTTCGCAATCTCGAACCGCTTGCAAGCCGCGATGGCTCGACAGAAACGATGACGAGGATCAAAGAAAATGGGTACTTTCTTTGGGTTGATGCTTCCAAAGTTTATTTTTCTGCTCGGCTTTCAAACGAACGAACTGGGACACTGCAAAGCGCAAAGAAACTCAAACAACGTCTGGCCCGCCCGCTTGTCGTCGCCGACCCCTATGCAGGCGTTGGCCCAAGCATGGGCGCCCTGCTTAGCGAGCCATCCCTCATCGAGGGGTATTACGCAGGTGACCTAAACCCCGATGCGGTGGAATTATTGCAAGCAAATTTGACGTATTTGGGCGGTCGAAGAAAAACCGAAACGGGCGAACCTGCGCCCGCACTCGCCCCCTCAAGCGTCATGTGTGCCGATGCGACCCAATGGAAAACAAACCCTCGCCTTTGCAACTCATCTGATCTTCTTTTGGTCAACCTCCCCCACGACAGTGTTGAACACTTGCCCCACCTTCTTCCATTGTTGCGAACGGGGCAAACCAGCCTTTTACGAGGCTGGGCGATTATCGATCGAGCCAATGAAGCGACGGAGAAAAATAAGATTGAATCGGCAATCATAGAGGCTGGTGGAACGATTGAATCCCTTGAATTCGAAGAGGTCAAAGGATTCTCTGCGAGCAAGAGTTTCATGTGTTTCGAAGCATGGGTTGTGCTTGCTGCTGAATCGCTGAGTTCATGAATCAGCACCGATTGCGTACGACCATGCAGAACACGGTCACATGCGTTTGCGGTGTGAAAATCGACGTTGCCGGTGCCACACCTCGTAAAGACGGTACCAAGGTTTGGTGCAGGGTTTGCGGGACTGTTTCAGTCCATCACCGCGAGTGAACCTCAGCGTTCAGCGACCAATTGGTGAGCGCCAAGGCCCATCTTCATCCAGCGAGAGATCCTCTTCTGGCATACCAGTCCTGAGGGGTTTGAATGGACTCTTTTCGGTTCGCACCGGATCTGACTTCGCACGCTTGGCCATGAAAACCTCAGCTTTCTGCCGGATGAACACCTCTCCAAAGGCAACGAGGAAGAGGGAGATTGAGAGTATGATGTGCCCCTCGAGTCTGTAGGATTCAAAGGGCTGGATTTGGAGTACTTGTTCGGCTACGATTCCTTCGTCCACGGTCGTTTCGACGGTGTAGGTGCCGGGCTCAAGTGCCCCGCTCCAATTAGGGGGCCCCTCTGAAAGCAGACCGGACCATTGGGCTATTACGCTGTTTGATGCGTCGCGAATGATCCACGACACAGTTCCATCATCGACCGATACGCCTGTGAATTCGACTTCCATTTCCGCGGGCATTTCCTTGNTGAGGCCAAATACAGAATCCAATTCGACGGTGCGTGTTTCGATGGCTTGGTCGACGTCATTGATTTCGTACGGAGCAACGCCGCCTGCGACACTCATCCATAAGCTGTTGAGAACGAGCAACGCAACTGGCCATAACACCAAATTGACCAGCCGTTTTCGTTCCATAATAACTCAAATTACTAGAGTTTGCTTTTGATACTATGTATTTCTAGGGAGCAACAGCATCATGAAGTTCCACCATTTCCAAAATGCGGTACATCCACGCCAACTTTTTCAATTTCTGTCCAGGGACAGTGGTGGCCGACCACATGCCAACCGTGTTGAGTGAAAAGCCCACTAGGTCGATGTTCATAGGATTCACACCCATTGCCAGGGCGAAGCATACGGCTCGGTCTCCGTCTGTGAAGCCACCGAAGTTATGAGCGCCTTGACATTGTGCTGGTGTCTGGTGCGTGAGAATAAGCGAGGGAGGGGTATCGAACTGAGACCACTCTGACAACGCACGTGTGAATCTCTGAACATTATCACCATGGCTGTGAGCTACGATCGGAACGCCTTCCTTTGCTGCACCGTGGAGGTGAACCCCTCCATCAAATCTGAAACCACGCATGCAAGGCGATTTCGTACCCGCAAGGCACCAACTGAGCCATCGGCAGCGATGATGACGCCTTCCTGTTGAGCGACCCTTCGTGCTTCCTCTTCAGTTGCTGCAGCGCCTAAAACAGTCACCCGTTCAGCGGCAAACAATGTCGCACGCAATGCGTCCAAGGAGGCAAGGCGCCCTTCTTGACTCCAAGAAGGAACTGCAGCGACGAGTTCATAGGTGCGTTGGACCAATGCTTCTGCAGCAAGCAGGTCTTCCTCAAGGCCCCATCCAAAGGCGTCACGCACCTCATCTTGAATGTCCACAAGGCGTTGGTCAACAGCCTCGTGCATGTTCGTTGGTTCCATGGGGACCTCATCAAGTGTCCGTTGAAGTTCTTATGCGGTCGGCGCGCTTCGCTCAACCATGCCCGTCCCAAGGTCCCTGCCGGAACTGGAAGACGAGGTGACGTTCGCCCGCTATCCCTTCCTCCCGCAGGCGAGTGGATGGATTCAATCGATGGCGGTCGATCATAATATTGATCTTGACGAGCTCTTGGACGGTTCGTGGATGGAAAAAGCGCGTTCTCGCGCTCGTATTCGCCTCATTGATTCCATTCAATCCAAGGAAGGCGTCGAGGTTGTTGGTGGGGATTTATTCACTGAAGAAGGACGAATTATCGAGGCCTTCTCGTTCTATTACGCCCGATTGGTCGTATGTGCGTCGGAAGACGAGCGGCTCATTGCCCGCTGGGCTCAAGCAGAAGCGGCGCGCGCAGAACAAATCCTCATCAAAGACACCAAGAACATCGAAACCATCGCTCGAACCTACATCAGCCAACTCGAACGCAAAGAGGGCAAAGGTGGGCGCCAAGCAGCCATGAGCATTGGCTCAGGTAATGTGGACATGCGCTCGCTAAGGCAATCGCAATCGGGGCCAGTTTGGAATATTGGCCTCAGTGATTTCATTGAGATATGCCCTAAGATTACTGGCGCACGATGGCGCTTACCAAATTGTGATGTCAACCAAGGATGGGTGACGCTGTTCGATGAACCGACATATGGATCATCTGCCAAGTTAGCCCGATTGCTCCGGGAACGGATCAAAAGAGGCGTCGAACAAGACGCATTAGAGAAAATGGCAGAGGTGACCACCGATCTCGCCATCCGTTTGGCAGAACCAGTTGGCATGGTTCGAAACCTTATGTCCAATCAAGCAAGCGAGGCGATCGCATTGGTTGGTGCGGCTGAAGAAGATTGGCCTCCTTGCATGCGAAAGGCCGTTTCAGATTTGGCCATGGGCGTCAACTTGAACCACTTCGGGCGGGTCTTTTTGGCATCGATTTCAGCGGTTCTCGCCCTCCCAAAAGAGTCATGCGTCAATTTCTTCCGAGGCGCCCCAGATTTCAGTGAAAGTACGACTTCGTATCAGGTTGACCATGTCTACCAACACGGTTACACTCCATCCGGATGTGGCAAATTAAAGGTCAATCACAACTGCCCAGTTTTGCCTGGCGATGATCGTCTGTGCGACCAGCCATGGCTTGATCACCCGCTCAAGTACATCAGGGCAACACAACGATGGAAGGCGCGAACGCAAGCCCCAGCGCCGCCCCCCAAGACCACTTCTGAAGAGCAACCAGAAGCGTCACCTCCACCGTCAACAGATTAAGGCCAATTTGTGCATGTCGAACTGGGCTTTCGCGCGAAGACTTTGAATTGGGTGGGCGACTAGGGTACATCCAACAGCGGTGGCAAATGATGGTGAGAACGCTCGTATTGACAGTAGACCGAGACAACGATCTCGGCATCAAAACAGCGATTCGCGGTCCGGTTATCGGCCGCCGTCAAGTGCTCACTGCGGCGCTGAAATTGGGAATCGCAGACCCAGAAGAAAGCGACACAAACGCCATGCTAGGTGCTTTGTCGGCCCACGACAAACTCGCCGAAAAAAAACCTGAAGAGGACGAAGTTGAGATTGCCATCCTCACAGGGGATGAAAAAGTCGGCATCCGTTCCGACCGAGCCATTGCAGCACAACTCGAAGAAGTGGTCGCCCAATTCCAACCAGACAAGGCCATCCTCATCACCGATGGCGCTGAAGATGAATCAGTGCTTCCAATCATTCAATCACAAGTTCGTATCGATCACGTTGAGAAAATCATTGTGAAGCAGTCGAAGGGCATCGAAGGTACGTATTATTACATTGTTAAGGCGCTTGAAGATCCAAAATGGCGTGCTAAAATCATGATTCCTTTCGGACTTGTTCTCGCAGTATTCGGTCTTGGCATCATGCTTCCAAACGAAATTGGTGGCTTGCTGATCGGTGGTTTGCCGATGGTGACCGGGCTTTACATTCTCAGCAAGGGAGCAGGCATTGAGACCACCGTCAACAAAGTCATTCAAGAAATGAGGGAAAACGCAGACGCTGCTATGTTTTCTTCATTGTTATGGACCGCTACCCTGTTCAGCGCAATCTTTGCGGTTGCAGAAGGGTGGAGAGAATACTCGGTGCTTGCTGACGTGTCTTCTCAATCAATCGTCTGGCTGTCTGCGGTTCACAAAGCCCTGGCTTGGATCGTCATTGCGTTCCTCACTTCAACAGCCGGCTTCATGCTGCTTCGATTGAAGCGAGGGTCGTTCTCAGGACGACTCATTGTGCTCAGTATCTTCGGCATGGTTGTGTATTCATTCGTCGACACAGCCCTTGCGATTGCAACCGATGTGTTGAGTGGAACTGCTTACGAATTTAGCGTCGGTAAGGTGCTTGAAGACCTGACAAACCCGTTGATTTGGGTTGTCGTTTTGTGGATGACAATGACCATTGTTCGCTCTTTGCAAGCAAAGCAAGCTCAAGCAGAACGCTACTGGGGCATTTGATCACAGGATGAACTTCGGCATATGCCGAGCCATGGTTTGGTGGCCGACAACGCCCACAAGGCTTCCCCTCTTTGTTGACGACAGCAATTTGATTGAGGTCGTGAGTGAGCATCAATGCTCCCGCCTTGAGCAACGGTGTGGTTTGTGTGACTGTAATCGGGGGAAGGTTCACCAACTGTTGTGCTGGGATTCCATGCATCCAAGCAATGTCACGGTTGACCTTCTTCCTTGCGATGATTTTCAACACATCAACAGCATGGATTCTACCTTGAGGCGCACCCTCGTGATTAATGACGAACACGTGGTCCCAATTATTCGATGTCAAGTCGTCGATGACATCGGCCATTGATGCATCATACCAGACCCAATGTGCTTCGAGCATGGTTTCCCCACAGGTAATCGAGCGTGCTGTCTCAGCTCGCTGTTTTGACGACATTCTCGCCATGACTTCTTTGGTCAACTTCCTTGGTCGGCTTTGAGGCATTGAGGTCCCTCTCTTGTTCCCGCGGCGCACGCGCTTCTCTTTCAAGGCTTTCGGCGACATGATACTTTCCACATCCGTGTTGTGAGGTTCCGGATACCGGCAAAACCCTCGACACAATATAACTGAACAGTGAAGAGTGATGAACGCTGCGAGTGGGACATGGCATCTGTACCGCCCGAAGTTCTTCACGCCTTGGCTGGCATGAGCGGCTATGATCGAATGTTGGAAATTGACCGCATCGCATCTGCTTATGGCGTAGGCCATGCATGGATTGAGCAACAGATTGCAGGCTCGGCTCAGCCATCATCACCAGCCCAGGATCCAAACAACTTCGCCCCCTCCTCAAAGGAGGCCCCGGCCCTTCCATCAACCCCTCCAATCCCAAATACGCAAAGTTTCCGATTCCAATATGACCCATCAGAACAAGCTGCAGAGCGACGACAAAGTGTGAGTCAGGCGATTCTCTGCCCTGCGTGCGGCGTTGCACTCGGCATCCCGGCAGTCCGCCCAATCAAGGTCACTTGCCCCCAGTGCTTACAAGAATCCATCTTCCAATCCTAGGCGTTGAATTCATACCGGTGCGAACGAAGCGCTGGGCATGCGAGACACTTCTCCTCGGCTGTGGCCCTATGCGCCAGCAAACTCACCAGTGGCCCTTCCCGAGTCACCGTTGTTCTTCTCCAACACAACCCTTCGGGAATTGACTCCTCCAGCCGATCATCAAGAGGGCCAACTTTCGGGCCCGGCTTTGCAAGCCTATTGCGCTTCATTTACATCAACAGAAGGCACCGTCGAACACCTGCTTGCAGAACAATCAGCACCGCCAATGGCCCAACGACGCCCGTTTTTGTTACTCGGGGAACTTGCAAACCCATACAGGTTGCAGGACATTCGCATTGGAGCAATGCCAATCTACACCGTGCGAATCACCAACCTTTCCCGTACCTATGCAGATGGACTTGATCCGAGGGACACCTACCCTGGCGTCCATCACATCACCCTTGCGAGAACCGCCGGTTGGTGGGAGAAAACACACATGGCCATGGCCACGGTCGAGCAAATGAAAGCCATGATTTTCTGGCTCGACAATGGGCGTTCAAACACTTGGAAACCAGTCAAACCAGCAGAAGGAAGCCTTCATTTTGAACATGAAAAAATTGGCGCGCCCTTACCAGAAGACATCGTATGGGATGGCGAGAAGGAACTTGTTGAACGCACACCTCCGCCAACAAACGGCCCACAGATTGATCTCTCCACGACAATGGTTCCAATCCACACTCGCTACGGTTGCTATGACAACCGTGGACGGTTGGCGCGAGCGACGCATCTCGCCCAACGGCAATTCCACGAAGGTATGTTCCGGCGTGGCTCTTCCATGAAGTGGAATGACGTGCTCGATATCCTCTGATTGTTGGGCTCCCATGGATGCCCCATCAAGCATTGATATACGCTGCCGTTGATGTATTACATGAGTAAAATGAAGGGCAATGGGACACAAAAACAAGCTCGCTTGGCACGACTAAAGAATGAAATCGTGGAGTATGTATCTTCACAAGAAAGCTGTTCGGCAGCAGACATCGTGCATCATTTGTCGAACGAACGACGAATGAGAAATCACGGGCTCACTGCCCGCAAAGTTGGCTTCTTCATTCCACGCTATCTTTCTGAGTTCATTTCCTTCACCCTCGATCACGGTACAGGAAAGCGATTGTACCACCTCGCGGCATGATGGAAGCGTTATCTTCATGCCACCGATGCCCATGCCCTGTTCATGGAATGGCCTGATTGGGTGACTGCCCACGCCCTTTTCCCTACATTCTCAAAAGAGGTGCACGATGGTGCAGTCCCTATTTTTTCAGACGGAGAGCCTGCTTGGGTGCTCCTCGACCCGAAAGCCAAAAACGGCCTTAAATCTCAGTTGATGGCAGCTATCAACACCTATTCAGAACCAACCCAAGACCCTACCAAGAGCGGAGCAACCGTCGACGAGTCACAAGGCCCAGTCGTTGTCCATGCAAACGCCATCGTCGAGCCTTCTGTCCATTTCATCGGCCCGTGCTTGGTCGAATCAGGGGCCACCATTCGCCATGGAGCATACGTTCGGCCACATGCATGGATTTGCTCTGGATCGGTGGTTGGCCATTCAACAGAAATCAAACATTCAATTTTACTTCCAGGGGCGAAAGCACCTCACTTCAACTACGTGGGAGATTCAATTCTTGGCTGCGGTGTGAATCTAGGCGCAGGTACAAAATTGAGCAACTTGCGAAACGATGGAGGAGAAGTCCACCTTCGCTTCGAAGGTCAAAGGTTGGGAAGCGGCCTCAGAAAATTTGGCGCAATCCTTGGAGAACATTGCCAATTGGGATGCAACAGTGTGACCAATCCAGGGACCGTCCTCGGCCCTAACAGCGTGGTCTGGCCAAACACAACAGTCACCGGGCTCTCTCCTGCTAATTCGACCCACAGGTGAACGAAATGACCCGTCGCTTGTTTGGAACCGATGGTATTCGTGGCAAAGTGATTGACGCTTCCCCCGACGAAGAAGCATCGATCAACGCTCTTCACGAACAACGGGTCATCAGCACAACCCTTCTTCGCATCGTCGGCGAAGCACTTGGGCGCACCATGGACCAATTGCCTGGCGAGGGCACAAAAGCAGTGATCGGATGGGATGACCGCCCAAAGAACACAGAATTGGTCGCAGCACTCACGCTTGGGCTTCGGCTTACAGGATGCACGGTTGTTCATGTTGGGATGTGTGCAACCCCTGCCCTCCATCGCGCCACCCTCCGTCACCAAGCACGCATCGGTTGCATGATCACAGCCAGTCACAACCCTGTATCGGATTCTGGATTGAAGGTGTTCGATTCGCTTGGTTACAAAACCAATCCACAGTACGAAGATTTTGTCTCGAACATTGCGGATGCATTAGCCTCAGAAGAACGAGAGATTGACGTCATCGATGAAGCAGAATTATCTCAACCAAGCCAACCATATGATGCGTCGATGAGCGCAGCAAACCACCATCCTTCTTGGCTTTCGGAGCGGTATGCCCATTTCCAAATCTTGACGGGACTGAGGGAATCAAAGAGGCGAATGTGGCACGTCCTTTCGTCATTGATGCCTCAAAGGGTGCCGCCCACACTTGGTTGGCCAATTGGCTCTCAGAACAAGGCCTCGAAAGCATCGAGGTGAGCGGTGAGGCGCAAGCCCTCAACCTCAACTGTGGCGCAGGGGATTTCTCACCAACCCAAACATGGACCTTTGAGGAGGCCTCAAACTCTCCTCACATGCTGCTGCAAAACCTAACGCCTTCGTCACCGGGGACATTGGTCGGCGCTGCACTCGATGGTGACGGCGATCGCTGCCTCGTCATCCAAGCAACTCGAGACGGTTTTATGGTCATTGATGGGGATGCGATCGGCGACACGATTCTCTCTACCGCAGCCCTGCATTCTGAGGCTCCATGGCACCTTGCAGCAAGCATCGAATCTGATCTCTCACTGCTTGCCACAGCCGAGCGTTTGCCTGCACCAGTTGAAACATCCGAGACCGCTGTCGGCGACCGTTGGCTGTCAAAAGCGCTTGGCGATGCACTCCCACATTCTGAAACCCCCCCGAGATCGATTGGTGTCGAGGATTCGGGCCACATTGTGATGCCAACACCACTTCCCGGAAAAACCGGTGACTGGGCTTTGGTTGGTGATGGCGCAGCAACGCTTGTTGCTTACTTGCTTGCCTTCTCAAATCAAGATGCGACTTACCACATGAAACGAGGTTGGAAGCAACGACGCTCTGTGAGTGGTGTGGACCGAACCCTTTGGACGGGCCAAAACAGACTTGCGGACCAAGCTGAGTCAATTGCAAAGGATTTCTTTGAGCAGCAAGGCACCGTTGAGCAATGGAATCGCCATGGCCTTGAAGGTGAATCAAACCTTATGCTGATCTCATTCGAAGTCGATGGCCATCCAGCATCCCTTGGCATTCGAAACAGTGGTACGCAGGCTAAAATCAGTGTATCATTGCGTCTTTCTCCAAACATAAATCCGGCCAATGCCCCAGACCTCATGAGTTCACTCACGAATCTTTTGGGTGCAGAAATGAAGGCATGAACGCCTCATAGTCGAAACGCATCATTCGTTGGCCATTTCACCTTCAAAGGTCTGCGTGAGCCACGTGACAATGCCAAGAAGCGCTGCGGAAGCAAGCAGGATGGCAAACAATCCTGTGACAGAACTGCCTCCAATGAGCACAACTCCAGCAACAATCCACCCGAGCACCAAATCAAGGGCTCCAACAATTCTCCAGCCTTTTCTGAGGGTGAGAATACCGCTGACCCAAGACACGGTTGATGCGATGAGGATGAACACAACAGCGTACACGAGGTTCGGGAATCCAAAGCAAGCCAAGAAGAGTAAAATGTGCAGGGCCCACAAACCAGCAGGGAGCCAGAGCCCCATGCGATTGATGACGGTCCATGCTACAAATCCTACCGTGATCATGGACATGGTCGAAGCGACAAGGTAGAATGGAACCACAGTGAAACTGAGCAATTCTGGTGCCCATGCCATGATGCCTTGCACAACAACCGGGAGGGTAATCCATGCCATCAAAGCAGGCGCAGGTTGCTGCCACCACACACTTCTTCTTGCGGTGAAGGCGAGCACCAACACTCCAGCCACTCCGAATGAAAGCACACAGACGGCGAGGGCCCAAGCACTGCGGCCAGCAGCCCCCCGATGATCGCCCATATCCCGTTGAATCCGCTTCCCTTCGACCCAATCAAAGCCNAGCACAGCACCAACAAGCGCCACCTCAATTCCCATCATTGGCACGCCTGATTCAAACAGGAATGCGTCAAAGGGATCGAAATTGAATGGAAGAGGCACTTCGCCACCAATGAGGAGGCAAATGACGCGGTCAAGCATGGCCAAAAACACGACACCTTCCAATGCATTTGGAAGACGNAGCCCAAGGTCACTGCGCCCAATAATGCCCATGCCGNCCATCATCACCAAGCCACCGAAAAGAACGAGTAAATGCCATGTGTCCTCGAGCACTACGACGGAATTCGAAGCTCTTCCAGCGACGTGAATCAATACCAAACCAGCCATGCCAACCGCAATTGGGGACTCGATGCCCATGATGTCAGGGAGCCTCAAACCAATTTCATTTGCTCGNAATCGCGCCGCTCCAACAAACAACATCGAGAGTAAAACTCCGAACAGCAATGTCATCAACGTGTTGCCAGAAAGGAACGAAATCACCGTGGTGACAAGGATTGTGGTGACGAGGAACATCATCGTGATGATTGGTTGGTGGTGAATGTCTCCAACTTCAAGATCGTATTCTCCAGCCGTGCTCCAGTTTTTCGATCGCTTTCGTTGCTTTTCAGCGAGGGCCAACAACTCAGTGTCGATCAGCCGCAAAGATCCTTGGACAGGCCCTGAATCATCAGTTNGCGATGCTTGAGACTGCAAAATGACTTCACTGGGCCCAGTTGCTACGCCGNCATNGGTCTTCTCAACCATGTCCATNGCACTGTATTCGCTTGCGGTTGTTGAGGCGGCAAGGAATTCCTGCATCCGTTCTTGCTTTTCCTTAATTCGCACAAGTCGATCGTCGCGACGAGCAAGGGCGCGCATGCCTGCACGGAATTCACCTTGAATGGCGAGGTAGGAACCGGAGGCTACGAAAGCGANCAAGGCGGTGAGCACAACGAATGTCATGTTGAGGGTGAGTCCAGCCAATGCCATTGTGACGATGAGCCCAAGGGCTGCAAAGGCGGGTGGAAGCAGTTTTTCAAGCGTCACTGCTCGTTGGAGGTACAAGACGAGGGCGACGAGTCCAACACCCGTCAAGACCAACAAATTCATTTCAGGTGAGAGCATGTTTTTTGCTCCAGTCAGTTCAACGTTCGTAATCGGGTCAAGGCTGATGACGATGTAGAATGCTGCTATGAATCCTAGCATTAAGGTCAGTAACCGCCCGGGAAGGGCCTCCGTCAGTTCAAGTTCTGCTAGGCTTGTGCCATCCTTTCGTCGCCGATCGGTAGCAAGCAGCATCAAACCACATGCTGCAACCATAATCATGGCCCAGAATGCCGACTGCCCGTAACGCCAAACGAGGATTAAGGCAAAGACGCCCCAAACGGTCATCAAACTACGTGGTTTTCCAAGATGCTTGCCACGCCATACCATCAACGCATGACCAATCAGCAAGAGGCCCATGGCCGCCAACAGTCCCGGCATTGGAAGCGCTCCGGGCCGTGTAATGCCCCAAATGACAACAACTGAAAAAATGAAGCTCAAATTCCATAATTTAGCGAACCCAGAGTCTCTGAAGCGGGCGCCAACCTCTGAAGCTCCAGCAAGCCGCGCTGCTAGATTGAGTCCAGTTTCACCATGGTGAACATTCACGCTGATTTGCTGCACGATAAGCACACATAGCCAGGTGGCGAGATCGATTTCATCGAGTGAGATTGGGATGAGGTCAATTGAGACCACCCTTGATTCGACATCGCTTGCAAAGAACATCAACCACACCCACGGAGCAAGCACAGCCGTGCCTGCAATCGATGGTGAATCCCGCTGGATGGCTAACCACGACAAACCGACCCATACAACACCTTGGGAGATGAGCAAAAGGCGGCCGTTACCATCTGCTTCTCCAGCCGGGATTAACAATGTCAACAGCACCACAATCACGGTGCCCCCCATCCACAGAACGTGGTCTGAAACTGAGGTTTGATTTCGCAGGAGTGCGGCGGCGGTGAGCACTGCGGTCACGGCTGCATAGAGGCTGTACGGACTCAACCCTGCTGGGAGGGAAACATCAAACGCTCCTGAAGTCAACAAGGATAGGCCAATCAACATCACTGGTGCTGGATAGAGAATGAACGGTGCGAGATCCTTCAGATGGACGCCTCGCACCACGAGGTAGGATGCGCTGAAGGCCGAAACCAACAGGAGCAATTGTGCCAGTGCATAGCCGGTCTCAAGACGGTTTGCAGCAATGGCCAGAAGTGCGCCGATCATACCAAGGCCAACAGAAACCGACCACAAGGCGGGTTTGCCGAGTCCAAGCGCTTTGAGTGCATCTGAGAACCAATTTTCAGCCCTGACAAAGGAAGCAGCCACAACAGCGTTCGTCGCCGTTACCCCAGCCATGAGGAGAAACAGCAACAACTCATCATCAAATCGAACGAGTTCAACTCCAAAGAACGACCAATCATTTGAGAGGGCGTGAACGCCGACCCAGAGGTAGGATGAAGCAATACCCAAACTTGCTAAGTTACCAGAGCGGCGCATGAAGGCAAGCCCGTGCATCAAGAGGGTGCCAATGCCCACCATGGCCGCAACACCCACTTCGCCGTACAATGCTCCTGCAGCACTTCCAACGATGAGTAAAATCAGGGTTGCTTGCGCCGCAATTGCATCTTCGTCATGCCGTTGAGCAATGAACACATTTCCAGCAACAACGGCCAACATGCCGAGTCCGAGGGTTTCATTTGCGCCGAGCGGCGATGCATCGAACCATCCCCAGTGCCATGAATCAAGGACCAATCCATAAAACAATTTCATCGAGATGATGACCCAGGTGACGCCAAGCAACCTCATCGATGGTTTTGGGATCCAACGTTCACCAAGGTACAACCCAAACACGCCCATCGAGAATAAGCCAAGGCCGCTCAACTCAGGGGGCAAGACGGTTCCAACAACAGCACCGATGGCAGACCAAACGGTCACCATTGCCACGAGTAATCCAAGACCTAGCCGCCGTTCGCCGTGAACAGCGAGGTCTTCCACGCTGTCTAATTCTGGTGCTGATTGAACAGTTCCGTCACGTTGGACTGCACCTGGCTCGTTGCTTTGCTCATCACCCTTCGAGAACAATGATACGATTTCACCAACGGCTTCGTCGACCTCTTCCACAGGTTGAATTTGAATTGATTCGGGTTGCTCGTCGACCTTCTTCGAGTCGACCATGAACGAGCCGAGATCCATGCCCCGTGGACGTTGGAAGTCTCGCTTCCTAAGCACATCATCACGCGGAGGGCTTGAGCCGGTCCCCTCCTTGCGCTCCTCGGCCATGCACTTGCTCTTGTTCGCCTCCTTGAATGCTTTCTCACGAATTCCGGCGTCCGCAGGTGGTTTCCCATGGCTTTCTTTTTCTGCGACCTCATTCGGTGAGCGCGGCTCCATCGCCCCCCCTCCCATAGCGAAAAATTAGCAATTGTTGCACCAAAAGGGACAAAGAGGGCCTGTGGAACGCAACGGCATGGCCGACGCCCATGGGGCCCCCACAGGGGACCTTTCTTCGTACGGAATCACCCCTGCCGGTGAAGTCTACTGGAACCAAGATGCACCGACTCTGATTGAACTCGCCGTCGCCAGAGGCGAAGGTGTGTACAGCGCTCACAAGGCACTCGTCACCGAGACTGGCGAACGAACCGGTCGCTCACCAAATGACAAGTTCATCGTCGATGAACCATCAACGACTGGCGACATCAATTGGGGCGATGTGAACGTCTCGACGGATGCTGAGACCTTTGTCCGCATGCGAGCCAAGGTGGTTGAATACCTCTCTTCGAAGGACGCACTCTTCGTTCAAGATTTGTATTGCGGTGCGGACTTCAGCGAAGCCCTCCCAATTCGAGTCGTCAACCACAATGCTTGGCACAACGCCTTCGCCCGAAACATGTTTATTCGCCCGAGTGAAGAGCAACTTCAACACCACACTCCCGAATTCACAGTGCTCCACGCACCACACTTCGAGGCAAGCCCTGAGGACGGATTGAATTCTCAATGCTTCGTTATCGTCAACTACGCTGCCAAAGAAGTCATCATCGGCGGCACACGCTATGCTGGCGAAATCAAGAAGTCCATCTTTTCGGTGATGAACCTCATTCTTCCTAAGAAAGGCATTCTCCCAATGCACTGCTCAGCAAACACAACGGGTGAAAACACGGCGATTTTCTTCGGCCTTTCTGGAACTGGGAAAACCACGCTTTCGGCCGATCCAAAGCGGGCGCTTATTGGCGACGATGAGCATGGCTGGGGCGCAAATGGCGTGTTCAACTTCGAAGGCGGCTGCTATGCAAAGCTGATTGATTTGTCCGAAGAAGACGAGCCAGCCATCTTTGGCACCACTCGTAAATTCGGGACGGTTCTTGAAAACATCGTGATGGACAGCGAAGGTGTCCCTGACTTTACCGACACGAGCAAAACCCAGAACACACGTGGTTCGTACCCGATTGAATTCATCGAGAACCGGACCCTAGATTCGAAAGGCGGCCATCCACAAAATGTGATTTTCCTCACCTGTGATGCGTTTGGTGTTCTCCCACCAATTTCNCGTTTGACCCCTGACCAAGCGGCCTACCACTTCATTTCNGGATACACTGCAAAGGTTGCGGGCACCGAAGTGGGTGTCAAAGAACCACAAGCCACCTTCTCAGCGTGCTTCGGNGAACCATTCATGCCAATGCACCCAGGTGTCTATGCAGACCTTCTCTCGACCAAGATGGCTGAGCACGGAGCAACTGCTTGGCTCATCAACACTGGTTGGTCCGGTGGCGCCTACGGGGTTGGAAGCCGAATGAAGATCCGTCACACCCGTGCTATGCTCAACGCCGCTTTGGATGGCGACCTTGATGCTGTTGAATATGTCAAAGACGAGCGCTTTGGCTT
>JGI26246J51724_1000697_pt1 | contig 16060 bp, 15 predicted proteins | sample SaaInlLV_10m_DNA_FD_51724 | JGI IMG/M metagenome (IMG submission 51724) | reverse complement strand
CGAAACAATTAAATTATTTGAAAAATGATTAAAAACGAAACCCCTCTTTTTTTAAAAGCTCTAAACGGTGAGACTGTNGAAAGACCGCCTGTATGGATTATGAGACAAGCAGGAAGATATTTGCCAGATTTTATGGTTTTAAAAAACAAATATGATTTTTTTACAAGATGTCAAACACCTGAACTAGCTACAGAAATAACATTAATGCCAATTAAACAAATAGGATTAGATGCTTCTATAATATTTAGCGATATTTTAGTAATTCCCCAAGCAATGGGAATTAATGTTGAAATGAAAAATAATTTTGGTCCATACATAGAATCTCCTGTTAGAAAAAAATCTGATGTAATTAATTTAAATATTCAAAATGTTGAAGAAAAATTAAATTATGTTTTTGATGCAGTAAAAATGACTAAAAAAGAACTTCCTGCTGATATTCCTTTAATCGGATTTGCAGGATCTCCATGGACAATATTATGCTATATGGTTCAAGGTAGTGGTTCTAAAAACTTTGATATAGCTAAAAGTTTTTGTTTTGAAAATCCCGACCTAGCTAAATTACTTTTAAGTAAAATAACCTCTATAACTATTGATTATTTAAAAAAGAAAATAGAAGCAGGTGTTGATGCTGTTCAAATTTTTGATTCGTGGGGAGGTGTTCTATCTCACACTGATTATCAAATTTTTTCATTTCCATATATAGAACAAATTACAGCTGCCATAAAAGAAATTAAACCTGTGATAATCTATCCAAAAGGATGTTGGCACTCCATAAACGCATACTCGAAAATTGGAGCTTCTGGACTTGGGATTGATTGGACGTGTTCAGCTAGAAATGCACGATATTTATCAGGAAACAATATTACTCTACAAGGCAATTTGGATCCGAGTAGATTATTTTCTCCTAAAAAAGAGTTAATAAGTCAAACTACACAAATGTTGAATGAATTTGGAAAAGACAAATATATTGCAAATTTAGGTCATGGAATTCTTCCAAATACACCTGTTGATAATGTTAAAGTTTTTGTAGAAACTATTAAAAATTATTCTTCATGATAAAAAATAATTTTTCTAAATACATTGATGTTCTTCAAGGCGAGATAACGTCCGCCTTGGAAAAGGTTGATGAATTAGGAAAATTCAAGAAAGATGTTTGGTCAAGAGAAAAAGGAGGCGGTGGTTTAACTATGGTTATTGAGAATGGTAAAGTTTTTGAAAAGGGAGGCGTAAATGTTTCTAAAGTTCATGGCAAACTTCCAAAGTCAATGGCAGAGATGTTCAAAACTAAAGATTCTGATTTTTATGCATGTGGAATAAGTATTGTTTTACATCCTAAAAATCCAATGGCTCCCACTTTTCATGCCAATTTAAGATATTTCGAATTATACGAAAATGGGGGGTTAAAAGATAGATGGTTTGGAGGAGGTCTTGACCTTACTCCTTATTATATTTTTGAAAATGATATTATTCATTTTCATACTAAATGTAAAATCGTTTGTGATAAATACAACTCAAGCTTTTACAAAAATTATAAAAAAAGATGTGATGAATATTTCTGGAATTCACACAGAAACGAAGCTAGAGGTGTTGGTGGATTATTTTTTGATTATTGTAGAGAAAGTAAAGAAATGTCAATTGACAGATGGCTTTTATTTATTAAGGACATGGGACAATGTATTTTAGATTCTTATATTCCAATTGTTGAAAAAAGAAAAAAAACAGACTTTAACAATATAAATATAAATTGGCAACAGATTAGAAGAGGAAGATATGTGGAATTTAATCTTCTTCACGATAAAGGAACTTTATTTGGATTAAAAACCAAAGGAAGAATAGAAAGTATTTTAATAAGTATGCCCCCAAAAGTTAAATGGAATTACGATTTTAAAACAAAAAAAGGAAGCCCAGAAGAAAAGCTTATAAAAATATTAGAATCCCCAAAAAATTGGGTTTAAATTAAAAATATGTATCCACTAAATAGAAATCGAAGACTTCGTTCAAAACAATCTTTAAGAAATTTAATTAAAGAGTCTAGCTTACATCCTCATGACTTTATTGTTCCTCTTTTTATAATAGAGGGAACAAATTTAAAAGAAGAAATACCTTCAATGCCTAATTATTTTAGATACAGTTTAGACATTATAAAAAAAGAAGTTAAGTTACTTTGGGANATTGGTGTGCAAGGGGTTTTATTATTTGTAAAAGTAGAAGAACATTTAAAAGATAATTTTGGAACTGAATCTTTCAAGAAAAACGGACTTATGCAAAAAGCCATTAGAGAGATTAAAAGTAGTGTTCCTGACATGACCATTATGACCGATGTCGCATTAGACCCGTACTCAAGTTATGGTCACGATGGTATAGTAAAAGGTAATAAAATTCTAAACGATCAAACTAATGTCGTTTTGTCCAAGATGGCTCTAAGTCACGCAGAAGCTGGAGCGGATATTGTTGCTCCAAGTGACATGATGGACGGTAGAGTTTTATCTATAAGAAAAACTCTTGAAGACAATGGCTTCCACGATATAGGGATAATGAGTTATGCTGTTAAATACGCCTCAAATTTTTATGGTCCATTTAGAGATGCTTTAGATTCAAAACCTGGCTTTGGGGACAAAAAAACTTATCAGATGGATTTTCGTAACAGATCAGAAGCGATTGCAGAAGCAAAATCTGATATTGAAGAAGGTGCCGATATAATAATGGTTAAACCCGGGATAAGTTATTTAGATGTTTTGCGAGATTTAAAAAACCAAGTACATTGTCCATTAGCAATTTACCAAGTCAGCGGAGAATATTCAATGCTTAAAGCAGCAGNTAAAGAAGGTTGGCTAGATCACGATAAAGTTATGATGGAGCAACTTGTTTCAATGAAACGGGCTGGAGCTGATATAATCGCCTCNTATTTTGCAAAGGATGCTATAAAATTACTATCTTAATTTTCATACATTAGTGTATGAAACTTTTAAAAAGTAAAATTGGCTTAATAATATCGTTATTTTTAATTTTTGCCGGACTTAATTTCAGCTCTGATATTGTTTATTTGTCTGAACTAGTAGGAACAGTTTATAAAATGCAAAGAACTAATGCGGACATTACTGACTACAAATATTTTGAAAATATAACACTTTCTAAAAGTACTTCCCCACAACCTTGGCCAATTCACAAAGACTATAACAATCTTCCTGAGACTGAAAATTTAAAAAAAATTCATGCAGAGCTTGGAACTGTAGCTTATNTAATTATAAAAAACGATTCTATCTGGCATGAAAAATATTATCAAGGTTACAAAAAANACTCTTACAGCAATTCTTTCTCAATGGCAAAAAGTATTGTGTCAGCCACTATGGGAAAAGCTATTCAAAATGGGTATTTTGAAAGTATTGATGATAAAGTAAGTTCTTATGTTAATGGGTATTCCGATGGGTTAGCCGAAAAACTAACGATTGGAGATTTATCGAGTATGGCATCAGGATTAGATTGGAATGAAAGTTACACAGATGTATTTGGAGTTACAGCAAGATCTTATATTTCGAGTGAGCTTAATGAATTAATTAAATCTAGAGCTATTGTTGAAGAGCCTGGAAAAAGTTTTAAATATTATAGTGCTAGCACGCAACTTCTTTCAATGGTAATTGAAGAAGCAACTCAAAATAAAATATCGACTCTTGTACAAGATTGGTTTTTAGAGCCTTTGGGTTTTGAAAACAATTCACTTTGGCAAATTGACGGGAAAAAAAATAATACTGTAAAAGCATATTGTTGTTTTAATTCTAATGCTAGAGATTTTGCAAGATTTGGGAAACTTTACAAAGATTTTGGAAAATGGAACGGAGTTCAAATTTTAGACTCCTCTTTTGTTGCTAAATCTATTAAGCCTAGATTTAAAAAAAGCCCTGAGTATGGGTATGGATTTTGGCTTGGAAAAATTAATGAAAATGATTTTTTTGCTATGAGAGGAATATTAGGTCAGTATGTAATTGTAGTTCCTGAAAGAAATATTATAGTAGTAAGACTTGGCAAAAAAAATCTTGAAAAAAACAATGATAGACCAAAAGATTTTGATGTTTACTTAACAGAAGCTTTAAAGATGTTTGATAGTGCAACGTTTGATTATGAATGATAGTACACTCCTTTCAATAAAAAACCTAACCATCAATGTTGGTGATCAAATTATTTTATCAAATGTTTCATTTGACTTAAAAAAAAATGAAGTTTTAGGACTTGTTGGTGAATCTGGAAGCGGAAAATCATTTACTGCATTATCAATTTTAGATTTAATTAATATAAAAAACCTAAAGACTGATGGGCAAATAATTTTCAATGGGAAGGAGTTAAACAAATTGTCTAGCAAAGAATATCAAAAAATAAGAGGGAAAGAAATTTCAATAATTTTTCAAGAACCAATGAGTTCTTTAAATCCAAGCATGAAATGTGGTGATCAAATTTCTGAGATTATTATTAATCATGAAAAAATTAATAAAAAAATAGCCAAAAAAAAATCTATCGAACTCATCCAAAAAGTTCAATTAAAAAATCCTGAGTTAGTATTTGAAAAGTATCCTTTTCAGCTAAGTGGCGGGCAGCAACAACGAGTTATGATTGCAATAGCTATAGCATGTAAGCCTAAACTATTAATTGCCGATGAGCCAACCACTTCCTTAGACAGTATAGTTAGAAATGATATTATTTCTTTAATTAAATCTTTACAGAACGAATATAGCATGGGTGTTTTATTTATATCTCATGATTTAAAGTTAGTTTCAAAATTTGCTGATAATTTGATTGTATTAAAAGAGGGGATAATTATTGAAAAGGGTGTTTCTTCACAGATATTTAATTCTCCTAAAGAAAAATACACTCAACATTTAATAAACTCTATTCCTCCAAAAAATAACAGACCAAATAGGTTAATTACTTCNAAAAATAAAAAAAATAAGCTTATTTCTAAAGTAGATAGAGCGATTCATCATTCAAAAATTTACAGCAAAAATCCAATTTTAAAAGTTAATAAATTAACTGTCTTTTATGAAAANATTAAAATACTTAATGATATTTCATTTGATCTATTTAAAGGTGAAACGTTGGGAATTGTAGGCGAGTCCGGATCAGGAAAATCTACAATAGCTAAATCTATTTTAGGACTTATTGAAGTTAATAACGGTGAGATTCTTTTTAAAAATAAAAACAGAAATCAAATCTCTAATTCTNTATTCAGAAAAAAAGTTCAGCTGATATTTCAAGATCCCTACTCATCTTTAAATCCAGAAATTTCAATTGGCANTTCTATAATTGAACCAATGATTGCACATAAAATCTTTGGTTCTAAATACGAAATGGAATGTAGAGCAATAGAACTTTTAAACCAAGTTGGATTATCCAAAAATGATTATAAAAAATTTCCTAATCAATTTTCTGGTGGTCAACGACAAAGAATAGTCATAGCAAGAGCTTTAGCTTTAAATCCTGAAGTTATAATATGTGATGAATCGGTATCCGCATTAGACGTTTCTATTCAAGCACAAATATTAAATCTGTTAAGTGATTTAAAGGAAAAATATCTTTTCACATTTCTATTTATTTCTCACGATATGTCAGTTATAAAATATTTTACTGATAGATTAATTGTATTAAAAAAAGGAAAAATTATTGAAATAAATGAAACTGACTTTTTGTTCGAACATTCAAAAAAATTATATACTAAATCCTTATTAAGGGCTAGTGATTTTTAAATAAAATAATATGAATCTTAAAATAATTTTTGACTGGTTTTTACAATTACACTCCCTCTGGGCTGTTCTAACGCTTTCAATTATATTTTATTCAATTTTAAGATTTTTTTTTAAGGCATACCAAAATAAAATTTTTAAACCCTTGGATTTGAGAGTTGCTCTTTTTACACTTATATTCTCCCATATTCAATTTGCCATTGGGATTATATTATATTTTATATCTCCAAAATTTAAATGGTGGGGAGAAGGAATTGAACAAATAATTCAAAATGATCTGTATTTTTTTTATTTGTTGAAGCACCCTGCTTTAAACATTTTAGGATTACTTTCAATAACTATAGGGTGGTCTCTTTTCAAAAAAGCAAAAACTAATTATAAAAGATTTATCCGATTAGCAATATTTTATTTATTTGGGTTTTTATTAATATTATTGTCTGTACCTTTTAATAATTGGCTATAAAAAAAGCTCTCTTAAAATTAAGAGAGCCTAAACCAAACCATTGATAAACTATTAAACTTTATTGTTATTAAATTTAATTTTAAATTGTTTAGTGGATTCACAAAATTTTGTTAATCTTTATAATATGAATAATAAATATGCTGTACTTGGTGGCGGAAGTTGGGGAACTGCAATAGTAAAGATGCTTTGTGAAAACAACAATATCGTAAATTGGTATGTAAGAAATGAAGAAGATGTTCTGTTTATAAAAAATAAAGGAAGAAATGCAAAATACTTGCGATCTGTAGTTTTTGATAAATCAAAAATAAATCCAAGTTCCTCAGTTAGAGAAATAGTTGATAACTCCGACATTGTTATTTTAGCTATTCCTTCACCTTTTTTAGATATTGAACTAACAAAAATAAAGGACCTTATCAAAGATAAAGTTCTATTTTCTGCTTTAAAGGGAGTTATACCAGTGTCTAACTTGATCGTTAGTGAACATTTAAATGAGTTTTATGATATCTCTTTATCAAAAATTGGGATTATTACTGGCCCTTGTCATGCTGAAGAAGTTGCCCTTGAAAAATTATCTTACCTGACAGTTGCTTGTAAAAACGAACTCAGAGGAAAAGAAATGGCAAACGCTTTAAAGTCAAGCTATATTAATGTCAAAGTATCAAATGATACTATGGGGGTTGAATATGCAGCAATGTTAAAAAACATATATGCTATAATTGCAGGAATATGTCATGGGCTAGGATACGGAGATAATTTTCAAAGTGTTTTAATTAGTAATTGTGTTAGAGAAATGAAAAAATTTGTATATAAAATATACAGAACCAACAGAGACATAAACGATTCTGAATATCTAGGAGATTTATTAGTTACCTGTTATTCTTCATTTAGTAGGAATAGAACTTTAGGGAACATGATAGGTAAAGGATATACTTTGAAAGCCGCTATTTCAGAAATGTCTATGATATCTGAAGGATTTTATGCTACTAAAAATGCTTATAAATTAATTGAAACCCATGGCAACGAATTTAACATAATCTCTTCTGCATATCAAATTCTGTATGAAAATTCGAATCCTAAAACAACAATAGAAAAATTAACTGAAAAGTTAGATTGAGTCTTTAAATTGATTAATAAACCTTACGTCATTATCGTATAATATTCTTATATCTTCAATTTGGTAAAGAAGCATAGCAATTCTTTCTATACCCATCCCAAATGCAAACCCTGAGTACTTGCTCGAATCTATCTTACAATTATCTAAAACATTTGGATCAATCATTCCACAGCCCATTATTTCAAGCCAACCTGTTCCTTTAGTAATTCTATAATCAGTTTCAGATTCTAAGCCCCAATATATATCCACTTCAGCACTAGGCTCGGTAAAAGGGAAATACGACGGTCTTAATCTTATTTTAGATTTTCCAAACAGTTCTTTTGTAAAATAAAGCAAGGTTTGTTTTAAATCGGCAAATGAAACATTTTCGTCAATATATAGTCCTTCTATTTGATGAAAAAAGCAATGTGATCTAGCGGAGATATCTTCGTTCCTGTAGACTCGTCCAGGTGATATAGTCCGTATTGGTGGTTCGTTCTCTTCCATATGTCTAATTTGAACAGAAGAAGTGTGAGTTCTTAGAAGTAAATCTGGATCTTTTTTTATAAAAAAAGTGTCTTGCATATCTCTGGCAGGATGATGCATTGGTAAATTTAAAGCAGTAAAGTTGTGCCAATCGTCTTCAATCTCAGGACCTTCGGAAACGTTAAAGCCAATTTTATAAAATATGTCTATTATTTTATCTCTAATAATTGAAATTGGATGTCTTGAACCAAGCTCAATCATTGAGGCAGGTTTAGTCAAGTCAAAATCCTTAACCTTCTTATCAACATCAGTTCCAAGAGTTTCTTTAAGTTCTTCAATTTTCTTTAGAGTTACATTTTTTAGTTCATTAATTGCTAAACCATACTCNTTTTTTTTAGAAGGCTCAACCTTCTTAAACTCAGAGAAATAATGACTAACAAATCCTTTTTTTCCAATAAAATCTATTCGAAATTTTTCTAATTCATCAATNTTATTTGTTGAGAAACTTAATACTTGTTGAATTTTATTTTGTATTTCTTCAATCATAAATTGATATAAACATTGCCTCAAAAATACTCATTTTCATTTATTCAATTAGTTCTTTTTCAATAAAATAATTTATTATAGATTCTTTCATTAAAATACTTTGTTCTCCTGATTTTAAATTTGGTAATTTATTAATTGTTTTATAATGTGGCCAACCATCTTTATCAACATAATCAAATTCATAAAATCCATAAGGCTCTAATAAACGACATATTGCAATATGCATAAGGTCAATTTTTTGATCTTTATTAAATTTCATNTTTGGATTTCCAAATTCCTGAACACCTATCAAATAAATAACACTTTCAATGTCTAAATCATCACCTTTGTTAAATTCATCACTTAAAATATTCAAAATGCTTTCCCACTTGCCACTTAAATCCTTTTTTGGTTCCATTAAAAAAATTTCAATTGTATGAAAACAATATACCTATATTTGTAAATAAAATCTTGAATTACTTAGATATTTTTATTGTATGCCTAATAGCGCTTGGGTTTTATAGAGGTTTTTCCAAGGGNCTGATAATTGAGCTAACTTCTATTTTAGCTTTAATTCTAGGAGTATATGGATCTTTAACGTTTTCGAATTTAACATTCGATTTTATTAGCAATACTTTTCCAAATCAATTAGAATCAGTAGAGGAGTCTTATATAAAACTTTTCTCCTTTGCCTTAACCTTTATCATCATCCTTTTAAGTATTTCTNTTGCAGGAAAAGCATTAACAAAAGTTGCTAAAATTCTTTTTTTAGGATTCTTAAATAAACTGTTTGGGGGATTATTTGGGGCTATAAAATATATTCTAATAGTTTCTTTTTGTTTTGTCTTTTTTGAAAATATAAACTCTGCGTTTTCCTTTGTTAACAATGAANACATTGAATCAACTTTTTTATACCGCCCTATTTTAAACGTAGGCAACCAANTNTTNANTNTTTTNAATTTAAGTANTAATTCAATCAATTTTTTTAATTGATTTTAACTCCATCCATCCGCTAGCGCCATTACTTAATTCTACTAAAACCCAATCGTCAAGTTCATCTATGATATTGACTTTGGTACCCTCGTGCAAATTAAACTGGATTTCGCTTCTGTAATTAGGTTCTGTTCTAAAATCAATTTTTTTATCAAAAATTATAGCTTGAATATTAGATTTTTGATTTTCAAATTTTGTAACTCCTATTAATATAAAAATAATGGTGAGACAAAAAAAAGCTGATGACAATGTGAAATAATTTTTTTTAGCAATACTATCATTTTTAAAAAAATAAATCACAAATAGAATTAAGAAAAAATACAAAAATATAATCCCTAAAATAAGCCACTGCTTTATAGAAAAAAACATTGATATGTAATNAATAAAATCTGATAATTGATTTGAAGGTAATTGGTCTATTTTATCAATTAACATGTTTTGAGAATANGTTAAATTATTTAGTATATCATTATCATTTGGGTTTAATTTCAAAGCTTTTTCAAAATAATAAATACTGTTAGGGATATCATTTAATTTATAATAACTATTCCCCAAATTAAAATATAATTCATCCGAATGTTCTCCGTTATTAATTATTTTAACAAATAAATTAATTGCTTCATTATAATCTCCTTTATTGTATAGCTCAATACCAGATTTAAAACCAACTTCATTTTCTGTTTGAGAGAAAATAATTCCACAAAAAAAGAAGCTACAAAGGATAATTATTTTTTCCATTTTAAATTTCTTTATCAATTTTTGTAATGACCTTTACTGCATTTTCGTAGTCATTATTTATTTTAAACTCAGAAGCCGGCGTAAACCTTGCAAACTCACAATTTTCAATTAATTTAATAAACAATTCCAATGACTCTTTTTCAATATCTTTACTGTAAAGTAACTTTGAAATCTTTTCTTTACTGTAATCCGAAGTTTCAATAAACAGTTTTGATTTTAAAAAATTGTGAAGTGCTTTTTCTAAAGCAACATAAAACATGTCTTTATTTTCTAAATTTTTTCTGGCTTCTGATAAATATTTTTTAGCAAGCTTGTTCGCCCTTCTGGATTTCGATTCTTTTAATTTGGAACTTGTAATATTGTTTGATTTAAAAAATATAACTAACAACAAAATTGCTAATACTGGAAATATTAAAATTGAATAAAAGCTTAATGAATATATGAAAGGTTTGGAGTTGATTTTGACTAAATCAGAATCAGTTTTAATAAATTTAAACTGATTAATTGAAGGTAAAATGTTATTTGAACTCTGGGTATTTATTGTGTTGATATTATTTTCATCTAAAGACAGTGGCCCCTCTAAAACATTAATTATTATATCTTCAGAGTTAATTGTTTCGTATTTATTTAATTGTGGATTAAAAAAAGTAAATTCAACGGATCTTATAGGATACTTTCCTTGAAATTGAGGGACTAGAGTATAGGTATTTGAAATAAAACCTTTCATTCCTGCAAGGCTTGTTGATACTTTTTCATTGTATTCAGGATCATATTTCTCTAAAGAGCTTGGCACCTGAACAGATGGTGGTGAAAACAGTTTTAAATTTCCTTTTCCTGAAATTTTAACAATCGCTTGCAAAGATTCTGAGGCATTTAACTCTGTTTTATTGGTATTTAATTTAATATCAAATTTTCCAACCGCTCCGTTAAAACTTTCTGGAGCATTACTAGGTAATACTTTAACATTAATTGATCTTTTTCCTGCTGTTACTTTTTTTGAAACTTGATTATATATTCTATTCCCAAAAAAATCTCTTCTATTTGTTGGGACATCAACCGAAACATCTAATGAAAGTGGAAGAATATCAAGTTTTCCTGATTTTTGTGGATATAAAACAGTTTTTTTCCAAGTAACAAAATTATAATTATCTCCCTTAAAAGATCCTCGCTCTATTTGTAGCCTAGGAATTTTTATGTTTTGAGACCAAAAATTTTCAAATTCAGGCGTTTCAATTTCCCCTACATTAGTAACATTAATTTGAGGAGAGTAGAATAATTTATACACAATTGAAATACCCTCATTTAAATAAGGGTTCGTGTTTGAAATCTCCGCCACTAAATGTAGGTTTTCATTAACAACGTATGTGGGGTCATTTGGATCTTTACTTACCGCGACGGATTCACTTACACTAATTTTAACTGGTAAAGTTTTATAAATATTATCATCTATTTCTATAGTAGCTTGCCCAATTGTAAGTGAGCCTTTCTTAGTAGGGGTTAAGAAATATGAATAACTTTTAGAAAAAGTTCTCTTGCCGTTTACCCACATGTTACTAACTGATTGGTTAGGGCCTCCAACAACTGTAAATCCTTTAAAGCTAGGTGGGGTAAAGTTATCTCCATCTTTATTCATTTTAAAATCAACCCTAAGGTTCTCATTAATTCCTAAAGATTTTTTGCTCAAAACAGCCTCAAAACTAATAGAATCGTCCTGAGCTTTCAGATTACTCATTATAGTGATAGCAAAAAATAAAAATATATAAAATCTCGGTTTCATATTTTAATTACCAGTCTTTTTTGTTCTTTACAGGACTTCCTTTAATTTTCTTTTTGTTAATCTTTTGTTGAACTTTTTTTTCTTGATTATCCATTGCTTTAAGCAAGTTTTTTAGTTGCTCTGGAGATATTTTATTTGGTTTAGGTTTTTCTTTTTTATCATTGTTCTTGTCGTCTTTCTTATCCTTTTCTTTCTTCTTGTCTTTCTTCTCTTTTTGGTCGTCTTTCTTATCCTTGTCCTTGTCCTTGTCCTTGTCCTTCTTCTTATCCTTGTCGTCTTTCTTGTCCTTATCGTCTTTTTTATTATCTTTTTGTTCGTTTTTCAATAACTCTTTGGCTAATGCATAATTGTACCTGGTTTCGTCATCAGTTGGATTATTAAGTAATGCGTTTTTAAATGAATTGACAGCGTTCTGATAATCTTTATTTTGCATGTATATATTACCCAAATTATGAAAAGATTTATGACGGGTTTCCTTACTTTTTGTTTTTTCTATCGAAGATTTATATTGATTTATTGCCTCCTGTTTCAATTCACTCCTGTAAAATGAATTAGCTAAATTATAAGAAGCTTTTATATTTAAAGAATCCTTGGAAATTGACTTTCTATAAAATTTTTCGGCTTCAATTAAATTCTTGTCAGCAAATTCAACATTACCATCCAAAGTCAAATTATTTGAATCCTTATTAATAGCTATTTCTTGAGAGTTAACTTTAATAAAAAAAAATAATAATATTAATATGATTCTATTCATTAAATAAATTTAGTTTTTTTACCCAATATGTTTTCTTTTCAAAAACAATTAATTCCAAACTTAGAAAAAGAATTGCAAATCCTAAAAACCACTGAAATTGATCTTTATATGCTACAAATTGTTTAGACTCAAATTCTTTTTTATCCATTTCTTTTAATCTTTCAATAATCGCTTGTACAACTAACTCTGTGGTCCCTCCGTCAATATAAATTCCGTTTGAGGAGTTTGCTATATTTTTTAACAAATCGACATTTAGTTTTGTAATAACTACATCTCCTTTTTGATCTTTTTTATATGACTTAACTATATCATTTTCTTTTAATGGTATAGGTGATCCTTTTGTTGACCCTAATCCAATTGTAATAATTGTGATCCCAGAGTTTTTTACAATTTCTGTAATATTTTGGTTTTCGATTTGATGATCTTCACCGTCTGAAAGTATACACAAGACTCTATTGGTTTGATTTTCATCATCGTAAAACTCTTTTGCTAAATTAATAGATTCNAAAACNGCTGTTCCNTGAGANGATAACATGTCTGTTGTTAGACTTTGTAAAAAAGTTTTAGCAGTTGAATAATCGTCGGTTATTGGAAGTATTGGTAGAGCTGAAGCTGCATATGCTATTACACCTACTCTGTCGTTATTTAATTTATTAATAATTTCCGAAACTATTCTTTTAGCTTTTTCTAGACGATTAGGAGCTATATCTTCAGCCAACATACTTTTTGAGACATCAACAGCAAAAACTAAATCAACACCCTCCCTTTTAACAGTTTTAAGCTCGGTTCCTATTTTTGGATTAACGAGTGATATAGTTGAGAATATTATAAAAAGAATTAAAAAAAATAATTTAATCTTGGGTTTAAAAGTAGAAATATTGGGGCTCAAAACTTTAAGTAAATCTGACGAAATATATTTAATTTGTGTTTTATTCCTCCAGCTACTTAAAAACAAAAACCCTATAACAAGTACTGGAATTATTGCTAATAAATAAAAATAATATGTCTCTTCTAATTGGTACACTTATATAAAACTTTTAAATAATGTTGTTCTTAAAACCCACTCTAGTAATATTAAAATAATAGAAAATAAAACAAATACTCTATACATTTCCTGCGCATTTGAATATTTAAATTCTTCCACATCAGTTTTTTCAAGTTTATTAATTTCTTGATATATCTCTTTAAGTTTTTTGTTATCTGTAGCTCTAAAATATAATCCCCCAGTTTTAGAAGCTATGGATTCTAAAAGTTTTTCGTCAATTTCGACCTTTGTCAAGCCATACCTGAAAGAACCGTCTGGATTTAAAGCTATAGGGGCAAGGGCATTTCCATTGCTTCCTAGTCCGATTGTATATGTTTTTATCCCAAATGAAAGGGCTAAATCTGCAGAAGTATTTGGGTCGATAAATCCTGAATTGTTAACTCCATCAGTAAGTAAAATAATAACTTTACTTTTAGCTTTACTGTTTTTAAGTCTATTGACTGAAGTCGCTAAACCCATCCCAATTGCAGTTCCGTCTTCAATAATTCCATCAAAAATTATTTCATCTAAAGACTTAACTATAATTGATTTATCGGTTGTAACAGGTGTCTTGGTGTAACTTTCTCCTGCGTAAACAACAAGACCAATTCTATCATTAACTCTATCATAAATAAATTCTTTGGCAACTTCTTTTAACGCTTCTAATCTATTAGGTTTTAAATCTTGGGCAAGCATACTTGAAGAGACATCTACTGCTATCACAATATCAATCCCTCTGCTTTTTTTGGTTTGTGTCGAAATATCAATTATTTGTGGTCTGGCTAAAGCTATAATTAAAGAAACTAAAGCTGTATATCTTAATAAATCTAAAAATGGAAAAAAAGTGGTTTTAAAAGACGATTTACTAAACGAATCAATTGAAGATATGCTAAGTTTGGGGTTTTTGAGGTGTTTAATTTTATAATTAACAACAACAAAGAAGATCACGCCTATAATAAGCCATAAAAATTCAGGGTTGGAAAATGTAATATTATTAAACATTTTATTTATTATTAAATTCTATTGAACTTTCAATTCTAGTTCTAATTTGTTTTGCATATCTGTTATTCCTATCGTAAATAATATTTAAAGTTTGATTTCCCCCATTTTCAAAAAACGATAAGCTGGAATATTCTTTCTTGATTGAAATGTTTTCGTTATTAATATAATCAAAAGAGCCATAATACCTAGTTGTAGTTATACCGTTATCAAGTGTAAACTCTTCCTGTTGTGTTAATATATTTAGGGCTCCCTTAGATTTTAATTTTTCTATGAGCATTGACTGAATGTCATCCTCTTTATTAATTGGTTTTGTATTAATAGTTAAGCTAAACGGATCTTCTAAACCTTGAAGGCTAAACAATTGCCCTGTTTTTGAATCCTTTCTTATTAATGCATCTGGTGATGATAATTTAATTGGAAAAGCTCCATAACTACTTACAACCCAATCTTCTTTTTGTAAAAGTTCTTTTGTTGAATTTCCAAACACATTATCTTTAACCTCTTCCCATCCAAAAATTGAAATACTTGCAATTAGAGAAGTGAAAATTATTACAGTTAATATTTTAGCGATATTTATAAGTAATTTTCTTTTCTTTTCACCTTCTATTTTCTTTAGATACTCTTCGTTTTGTAATAGCTCTTCTTCGGAAGGTTTAGGGATTGCTTCTTTTGTGTCTACTAGAACTGTCTCTAAAAGTTGTTTGTCTAAAATTGCTGTTTTAGAACCAGGTGCTGATTTAGCAAATTTTACTAAATCAGCTGTGGATAATACTGATTTAAAGTTTTTCAAAGTTTCTTTTGAAATATCTAATTGACCCGCATCCTTTAATAATTCTAGTTTTGCTATTAATTCATTCGTTGTGCTTTCTAAGGCGTCTACCTTAACCTCTTCTTCAAAATAGCCTTTTACAATTTCTGTTAATTTAGAATAATATTCTTTGTAATCTGATTGATTATTAGATTCATTCAGTTCAAGTGATTTTAATGCTTCAATCGCTTTCTCAAGTGGAGGAGTAATGATTTCTTTTGGTGAATTAAAGTATTTAGATTCCTTGTAAAGCTTAATAGATAATATTAGAATTAAAATTATACTAAGAATCAAAAAATATTTTTTCCACCAACCTTCATTATTTCTTTCAACTTGAATTATATTTTTTATGTCAAAAAATTTCTTACTGACAGTGTCGACTTTAACACTTGAAACACTGATAATAATTGAATCTCGAGATTTAATTATTTGATTTAAAATTTTGATAGGGGGAGTTATAGAAAATGATCCTGACTCAAAACTTGTTAAAGAATATTTTTTAACAAACCTTACAATATTACCCTCATATAATGTGTCTATTTGAAATTCTTGAATCACATCAATAGGTGGATTGAATTTTAGTAATTTAAATTCAAAATCATTCAATGAATCAGCAACAAAAGAAAATTCGTACTTAATTTCTTCTCCGATTTTTATAGAAAGTGTAT
>JGI26246J51724_1000694_pt1 | contig 16094 bp, 15 predicted proteins | sample SaaInlLV_10m_DNA_FD_51724 | JGI IMG/M metagenome (IMG submission 51724) | reverse complement strand
TGGCGCGCAAGATTGCATAGGTCGGGTCGCCACTGACGATCAAAAGTGCAAGAGCCGCTACCAGCGTGATCCACAGATAGACCGGTCCGAGGCGATGGGCTTCGCGCCAGAATTTCTCTGCCGGCAGTCGACCTGCGGTTTGCCGCGCGCTTTGTGATCGGGTCATCGCCTCTCCACGGGCCCCCAGATGCTCAAATCCGCCCAGATTGAGCGGTGCGAAAATCGACCAGGCGAAAACCCAAATTAAAAACCCACTGGCCCAGCCCAGACTGACCCGCCAAATGACCAATGTTTCGCTCAAGCTGCCAGGGGCGAAGACCGGAAGACCAGTTGTTGTCACGGTGCTTACGATATCAAGATAAGCATCAATAAACCCACCTGCTCCGCTGACTTCATAAAGTGGTATGGCCAAAAGGATCGGAAAACCGAGAAAGAAGGAGATCAGCGACCAGAGTTGCGCATGACGATGCATAGGAAAAACAGTGCCTTGTAGAGAGAACCCCAAAAAACTCAAACCAAAGAGCCCCATGAGCACGGCATAAAAGAAGCTACGCCCCTCGTGGGAGTCTCCGGATATGAATCCGTGCACCGACGGGATCATCATCATCACAATTAGAAGAGTTGGGATTGAGATTGCCAGCGGCAATTTCTGAAAACGCACCCACATGACTAGAAGAAATCTATCGTAACTTGTAGCAAACGTTCCACTTCGGCCACATCTGCTGAGAGGGAGAACAGAACCACATGATCCCCCTCTTCAATACGCAGGGAGCCAGAAGGCTTTAGGATCTTATCCCCTTTGCGCACCGCGCCGACCAGCACGCCCTCGGGAAACTCAATATCGCGAATATTCTGACCCGCTATGGAGGAGGTCGACAAAACCTGTGCTTCAATCACCTCCGCTTCCGCGTCACCAATGGAATAGACGCCCCGCACACGCCCATGGCGGATATGGCGCAAAATCGAGGACACGGTCGTCGCCCGAGGGTTTACATGCGCATCAATTCCCATGGCGCGCAGCAGAGGCTCCATCGAGGGATCGTTGATCAAACATATCGCCAGTGGACAGCCCATGGATTTGGCTCGAATGGCCGCAAGAAGATTGGTTTTGTCGTCATCGGTCACCGCCAAGATCGCGTCGCTGCGTTCAATATTGGCCTCCGATAGCATGTCTGCATCCAATCCATCCCCATGAAGAACGATGGTTTTCTCCAACAATTCAGCCGCTTGCTCTGCGGTGAACCGGTCTTTCTCGATCACCTTAGCCCGAATGCGGCTGCTGCGGTTCTCGAGGTTCTTGGCCACAGCAAACCCGACATTGCCGCCGCCAACGATGACGATGCGATCTTGCACATGAGCGGTTTTACCAAAGACCTCCAGCGCCCGCTGCACATCATGTTTTTGCACAAATATGTAACAAGAATCTCCGGCAAAGAGTTGGTCACCAGAGCTCGGAACAAACAGCGTGCCATCGCGCCGAATGGCCACCACCACGGCGGAAAGTGTTGAGAAAAGGTCAGACAATTGGCGCAACGGTGTATTAAGAACCGGGCATTTATCGTCCAAAGTAATCCCAAGCAATTGCACATCACCGTTGAAGAAAAATTCCGTTTCGAAGGCGGCAGGCGTTTGCAGCCGGCGTAAAGCGGCCTCGGAGACTTCTTTCTCTGGGCTGATGACCACATCGATTGGCAGGTGATCGCGGCGATAGAGATCAGCATAAATTGCATCTAAATAGCTTTGCGACCGCAAGCGCGCGATTTTACGCGGGATGTTAAACACAGAATGCGCCACCTGACAGGTCACCATATTGACCTCATCGGAATGGGTGGCCGCGATGACCATATCGGCATCCTGCGCACCGGCGCGCGCCAAAACATCCGGATAGCTGGCAAAGCCAACGATGCCTTGAACATCCAAAGTGTCTGTCGCCCGGCGTACCAGATCAGAATTGCGATCAACGACTGTCACGTCGTTTTTTTCTTTGGCGAGATGGCGTGCAATTTGCCAGCCAACCTGACCTGCTCCGCATATGATCACTTTCATGGGTTTTGCCCCCTTGAAATCAGATGAACTCTGCGAGCGGGTGTGTCAGACCACATGCAGAAGGTCAATTCTTTCATTCACTCCGGTTCAAGCTGTGCGTGCAGCCCACGGCTGCGATTTGAGGTCACCACCCCGAGCGATTTTAGTTTACGGTGCAGCGCTGAGCGCTCCATACCAACAAAACTGGCGGTGCGGCTGATGTTGCCGCCAAAGCGGTTGATTTGCGTTAAAAGATATTCCCGCTCAAAAAGCTCTCGGGCTTCGCGCAAAGAATAGGTGGCGACACTGCCTGAAATCACGATCTGCCCGTCCCGGCTGTCGCCCACACCTGTGTCATTGGGCAGCTCTTCGGGCTCGATATCCCCCGAGGTTGGACCCATGATCAACACCCGCTCCATGAGATTTTTAAGCTGGCGAATGTTTCCGGGCCAAATCATACTTTCCAAAGTCGTGGCCGCATCTTCGCTCAAGCGGCGATTGGGCAGGCCAAGCTTGTCATGAAACTCACCCAAAAAATGCTTCGCGAGAACTGAGATGTCCTCGCGACGTTCCTCAAGGCTGGGCACTGCAATCGGCACCACATTGAGGCGGTGGAACAATTCTTCACGGAACGCTCCGCGCTCAATCTCTTGCGTCAAATCTTTCGCCGTGGCTGAAATCACGCGGATATCTACCTTCTGTGCGGCGGTTCCATCCACCCGCGTGAAGCTTTGATCTACCAAAACCCGCAAAAGCCGAGCTTGTACGGCCAGCGGTAAATCTGCAATTTCGTCAAAAAATAAAATACCGTTATGCGCCGACTCTAATAGGCCCATTTGATGCAGCCTGCCGTTGAGCTCGACTCCAAATAATTTTGCATCTGCCGTCTCGGCATCCAGAGAGGCGCAGTTGACCACCACAAGCGGTGTATTGAATCTGTTTGAATTGATGTGAATGTAGCGCGCAGCCGTTTCCTTGCCAACGCCAGATGGGCCCGTTAACAAAACGCGCCCATTCGATTTCGTGACCTTATCGAGACTGCTCTTCAAGGCTTTGAAAACGGCACTTTGTCCAATGAGTTCCAAGGGTTGTTGGTACTGGCTGCGCAGAGCGATGTTTTCACTGCGCAGGTTGGCCACTTCCATAGCCCGGCGAATAACCACGAGTAATTGATCTATATTGAAAGGTTTCTCGATGAAATCGAACGCGCCTTGCTTGATCGCCGCAACAGCAATCTCGATGTTACCATGACCGGAAATAATCACCACCGGCACATCCGGGTAATTGGATTTCACGGACTTCAAAATATCAATGCCATCCATCGCACTGTCTTTGAGCCAGATGTCTAGGATCAGCATAGCCGGGCGCTCATCGGCAATCTGGCGCATGGCTGCATCAGAGGTGCCCGCGAGCCGTGTTTTGTAGCCTTCATCGATCAATATTTCAGAGATCAATTCACGGATATCGCGCTCGTCATCAATAATCAAAATATCTGTCATGCTGGTATTCCTAGATCAATTTTCTGTGCGATGCTATCGGCCAGACGTGGCAGCCTAATGACTGCCTTTGCCCCTGGCCTGTCGCCTTCTTGGAAGGCTTCCGCATCCGTCAGTGCAAAGGTGCCTCCATGTTCTTCGATGGTTTTCACTACAATTGACAGGCCAAGGCCCGTTCCCGATAGGCGATTGGTCACATAGGGCTCGAGCAGACGTGCGCGATCTTCGGGCAGCCCTGCGCCGTTGTCCGATATCTCCACAACCACCGACCGATCTGTTTGGGCCGCTGCAATGCGAATTTCGCCCATATGATCGGGCTGATGCGCTTTTCTATCGTCGATGGATTCGCCGGCGTTCTTTAACAAATTGGTCACAGCACGGCCAATCATCGCAGCATCTGCATCAATCCAAAGCGCTTCTTTCGGCAGATCCAATGTGAATTTCACATCTGGCTGTCCACTTTCTTGCAACAAGATCGTCTCCTTGAGAAAGTCAGCAAAATTCGTGGGGCGACAATCTGGCTCCGGCATACGCGCGAATTGCGAAAATTCGTCGACAATGCGGCTGAGCTCATTGGTTTGGCGCACAATGACATCCGTCATACGTTCCAGCTGCTCTGACTCCTCGCCAACCTGTGGTGAAAATTTGCGTTTAATACGTTCCGCAGACAGTCGAATAGGTGTCAATGGGTTCTTAATCTCATGAGCAATCCGCCGGGCGACATCGCCCCAAGCGGCCATGCGCTGTGCGCTGACGAGATCCGTGACATCTTCCAGCGCAATCACATAGCCCTCTGCATCAGACAGCTCACCGGAGCGGCGCGCAATGCGCACCAAAAGGCTCTCTAACTTCCCGCGGCGCACCACCCGCACTTCGCGTTGCGCCACATCAGACAGGCTTGAACAGAAATCTGTGAACATACTGGCCAACTCAGGCACCGCCTCCGAGAGCGCGCGCGGCTCAGCGGACTCTGGTAAATCCAAAACCCGCTGGGCGGATTTGTTTAAAAACATAATATTGCCCGCTTGATCGAGTCCAATCACGCCAGAGGTCACAGAGGCCAGAACGGAATCAAACAATCTTCTTCGGCGTTCCGCTTGATCTGCACTTTTAAGTAAGGTGTCGCGTTGACCTTTCAATCTATGGGTCATTTGGTTGAAGTAACGCGCCAGCATCGCGATCTCATCATCGCCTTTGATATTTTCGATCTGCGCGTCTAAGTCCCCCGCCCCAACCTTTTGCGCCGCCGCCGCCATGCGCCCCACGGGACTGGCCAATCTTTCAGCAAACCAAAGCCCAAGCCAGGTCGCGGTCAAAATCAAAATCACCGCAAAGGCCAGATACAAAAGCCCAAAATCAAACAAGAGACGCCCGCGTTCCGATTCAAGCTGATTATAGTAGCGCGCGGTTTCGGTGGTTTCCTCGAGCAAGGCCAAAAGAGACCCCTCAACACTGCGCGTTAGGTAAAGATAGTGGTTGGTATAAGTTTGCAATCGGATCAGGGCCCGCATCTCATTGCTGGGCCAATCTGTCATAATCACCGGCTCCAGCCCATCTGCGGCCATAATTTGCTCGTCGGTCGGTTGTTCGTAATCAAACAAATAGGACGACGGTCCGCGCAGTCGCAATTCTCCCAGATTGTTGATGATGTAGATCTCTTTAAAGCCACGTTCAAACTGGGTCTGAAGACGGGTGAGCGCCGGGCTGAGTTGGCTGTCCATATCTATGCTGCGGGAGAAAAATTCATTTTGGTTCAGAAAGTTAAGGCGTTGCGCAAAAATTTTAGTATCCGATATGACCCCGTTGCGAGTCTGCGCCTCATAGGCCTGCGCGGCACTCAAAGAGGCCCCGACCGCATTGCGCACCCTTTCAGAAAACCACCCCTCCAGCGCCTGATTGACCGAAAGCACAGCAAATATGGCGACCAAAATCGTTGGGAACAGCGCAATCACCCCGAAGGCCGTCGTGAGGCGGAAATGCAACCGCGAGCCTGCCGATTGCGCCCGGCGGGCGGCCGCCAGCTGGACAATTCGGCGGATCAGCAATGTTGTGATAAACAAAATATAAACAAAATCAGCGGTCAAAATAAACCGTAGCGATGCCCGCCCGCCTTTGATTGGCTGCATGGCATAGAACGTCAGGAACACCAGCAAAGGCCCCGTAACCACCAAAACAAAGGTAAAGTTCGAGTTGACCTGCGGGTTCGCACGCAGATCGGCCATTTTGTCTAATAAAGAACTGACAAGCCCTTGGCGCATTTCTGCTGACCCTTTTGATGACCGCGATTCCTGCGCATTGTGGAAAAGTGCCAAAATGCCACGCTTGTTGCGCTTTTACATCATTTTGCGTCGGCGTGTCACGACAATTTCAAGGTCGTTAATTTTTTTGCGCAGGGTATTGCGATTAATGCCGAGCAAATCGGCACATTTGGCTTGGTTGCCGGAGGTGGCCGCAAGTGAAATCTCAATCAAAGGAACTTCAATTTCGCGCAAAATTCTTTGATACACCCCGTCTGGAGGCAGGTTCGCGCCGTGAAGATCAAAATACCGCTGCACATGCAGCCCAACGGATTCAGCCAGACTTTCAGAGGGTAACAACGCACTGATTGCGTTGCTCGGCCCAGCTTTTTTCAAAACCTCCTTCACAGCATTGCCATCAAGCAATGTGTTGGGCGACTCCATCATCAATTGGCCGATGACGTTCTGCAATTGGCGCACATTGCCCGGCCAATTGAAATCGCGCAGGGCCGCAGCGCCGGCCTGGCTGAGCTCAAACTTTATATCCGCTTGCAACGTCGCAATGAAATGCTGGGCCAAGACTGAAATATCCTCAACCCGCTCACGCAAGGCCGGAACGGTCAGCTGTAGGCTAGACAGGCGAAAAAACAGATCATTCCTGAAATTTCCATTTTGAACATCTGCCAGAATATTTGGCGCAGCGGTTGAGACCAAACGCAGGTTTTGGTCGCCCGGCTCCCCCAAAATATGCAGCAATCGCAGTTGCGCCGCTGGGCTCAAGTCGCTCACCCCATCCAAGATCAATGTGCCAGACCCGCAGCGCATGAGCGCATCACGAATGGTAGATTGGCTTTCCATCATCTCTGGATGCAAAACCACCATCGGTTGATCGGCACGTTTCGAAAACTTGTGCAGACTGGAAGCGATCAAGGACTTTCCCGTGCCAGCCTCGCCCAACACCAGCACAGGCGCCGGCGCGTTCATAGCGCGTGCGATTAACCGATAAAGCGTTTGCATCGCCGTCGATTGCCCAACCAACGGGATTTCAGCATCCTGCACCTCGGCCACATCCCCGGACACCTGCGGCGGATGACGGCGCTCCAAGGCTTTGGCCGCGCGATGCATTAACTCGGGCAAGTCAAAGGGTTTGGGCAGGTAGTCAAAAGCTTTGGCCTCATTGGCGCGAATGGCCGTCACGATTGTGTTTTGAGCAGAGATAATAATGACCGGAAGATTGGGGCGCAGTTTGGTGATTTGTGGCAAATTCTCAAGGCCGTTGCCATCGGGCATAACCACATCCGACACCACCAAATCCCCTTTGCCATCCTCGACCCAGCGCATCAAAGTGACCAGCGATGACGTGGCGTGTACTTTACATCCAGCCCGGGTGAAGGCCTGAGTTAGGACCGTTCGAATCGTTCGGTCGTCATCTGCGATTAAAACCGTTCCATCCATAGCGTTAACTCCTACTCTCGTTATGTACCGACAATGATACTCTGAAAATCGTATGACCTGGCTGTGAGGCGACGCTGATCCACGCGCGATGCTGGGCAATTATTTTGGACACCAAGGCCAACCCGAGCCCCTTGCCATTGTTTTTTGTGGTCACAAAGGGCTCAAAAACATGATTGGCCAGCGCCTTCGGCAAGCCCGGGCCGTTGTCGATGATCTCCACATGCAAAGGCAGGCGGCGTCCTGTTCCATCCGGCAGAGGCAGGCGCAAGCTTGGGTCATAGAAGGTGCGAATAGTCACTTTTCCCTCTGGACCCAAAGCCTCACAGGCGTTTTTGACCAAATTCAGAAAGACCTGCACCATTTGATCCGCATCTGCCCAGACTTCCGGTAGGGAGGGGTCATAGGTCTTGTGAATCTGGATGTCGCCAGCAAATCCAAACACGGCCGAGCGTGCGGCCCGATCGAGCACATCATGAATATTGACAAAAGCACAACTTGGCGGCGTGACATCGCCGAATTGTTCCACCTGATCAAGAAGGCTGACAATGCGTTTGCTTTCTTCGACGATCAGATCCGTCATTTCAAGATCTTCAGCCGGCAGAGACAATGACAAAAACTGCGCCGCGCCCGTGATCCCGGCCAGGGGATTTTTGATCTCATGGGCCAGCATTTCGGCCATGCCAATGGCAGAATGCGCGGCCGAGAGCGGCGCGGTTTCTCCAAAACGACTGCCGAGCGTTTCATGTGCAATGAGCAAAATCATGATCTGCCCCTCTGCCCCTGTCATCGGACAAAGATGGACTGCACAGGTCTGGGGTGCCGTTGTACGACCGTGGGTTGTGATCTGCGAAATAACGATGGGCCGTGAGGTCGCGCGTGCCCGCTCTAGGCCTGCTGGCAAAAGCTCCTCCCCCCTCAGGTAGTTCCAAATGGGTTGACCTAGGATAACCTTGGCAGAAATTCCGAGGAATTGTTCGGCAGCCAGGTTCAGCTCTTGCACGGTATCATCGCCCGTCACCAGCAAGGCGGGGATTGGAAGCTGTGACCAAAGTTCTCGATACAGGCTCACGCGGCCACACCTGCGGAAGGCATCTCGACGGCGCGCCAGATCAGCTCGCGGATTTCAGCAAGATCAAAGGATCTCAATACCGACTGGCGCAGCTCAGGAGCCACATTCAAGCCATCTAAATACCAACCCAAATGTTTGCGGGCGTTTTTCAGCCCAAGCGTGCCCCCATAGAAGTCCACGATTGCCTGATGATGCTGTAAAATTACCTGTGCCAGTTCTGAACCGCGGGGGATCTTTGGCGCCGGGGTGCCATAGAGCGCTGACGCGATTTGCGCCAATCGCCAAGGCGCGCCCTGCGCCCCGCGTCCCACCATGACCCCATCGGCGCCCGATTGCTGCAAAGCTTGGCGCGCAGAGGTCACATCCACAATATCGCCATTGGCAATGACGGGAATGGACACAGCCCGCTTCACCCGGCCAATGGCCTGCCAATCAGCTGCGCCTTTGTAAAACTGGCAGCGCGTCCGCCCATGCACTGTGATCATTTTCACACCCGCAGCCTCAGCCCTTTTGGCGATCTCTGGGGCGTTGAGGCTGTTGTCATCCCACCCCAGGCGCATTTTCAAAGTGACGTCCAGCGATGTGGCTTGCACAACCGCCTCGACCAACTCCAAGGCAAAATCTGGTGTGCGCATGAGCGCCGAGCCTGACTGGCCGCTGGTGACCTTTTTGGCAGGACAGCCCATGTTAATGTCGATTATTTTTGCGCCATTGGCCTCAATCATCCGGGCCGCTTCGGCCATCAAATAGGCGTCACATCCGGCAATTTGCACCGAGGTGCTTTCGATCCCAAAACCAAGCTCCGCTCTTTCGCGCACACCTGGCTTTTTTTGCACCATCTCGTGGCTGGCCACCATTTCGGACACAACAAGACCAGCCCCAAAGGACTGAACCAAATTGCGAAAAGGCACATCTGTGATGCCGGCCAGAGGGGCCAACAGAACAGGAGGAAAAACAGATTGATTTCCTAATACGAAGGTCAAGATTTCATCTCCAAACGCTCAACAAACTCACACGATCTGACCCGCGGGCGACAAGCCCTTCGTTACGTTACATCCGCATTTTTATACATCTGCACAAAAATTGAGCAAAATTCCAGTCAAAACCAAGGATTGCATGCAGAAAATCAAAAGATATAAGCACAGCCTATGACAGATGCACCCAAAACTATCGCGATTGTACTGGCGGCCGGCCGTGGCACGCGCGCTGGCGGCACAGTGCCGAAACAATGGCGTATGCTCCTGGGCAGGCCACTTATAGCTTGGTCGATCGATGCGTTTATGTCTCACGCCGAAATTGATGCGGTCGTGGTGGTGCATCACCCGGAGGATCAAGATCGGATCGCGCAGCTGCCTGCAGCGGTGCGCGCCCTGCACGGCGGCGCAAACCGCGACGATTCTGTGCGTTGCGCCCTTGAGGCGTCTCAAGGATCAGGCCCCAGACTATGTTTTGATCCACGATGCCGCGCGCCCATGTGTGACCCATTCTGTGATCTCTCATTGCGTTGAGGCCATGCGCGCCCAAGGGCGCAGCGGCGCCCGCTGTCGCGGTGCAAGATACCTTGTGGCGCGGCGGTGATACAGTGACGGCGCAAGTAGATCGCAGTGATCTATGGCGGGCCCAAACGCCCCAGTGCTTTTCTTATCCGGTGATTTATGCGGCACATGCGGCCGCAACAGATCCGGCGACGGATGATGTGCAAGTTGTTCGCGCCGCGGGACACCCGGTTGCCATTGTCCCCGGAGAGGCCGATAATCTGAAAGTAACAGTGCCCGGTGACTTTGTCCGGGCGGAACGAATTTTGCGAGGCCGCATGAAACTACGTTTGGGCAACGGGTTTGACGTTCATAAATTTGGACCGGGTACAGAGATTACGCTTTGCGGTGTCACCCTGCCCCATAAGGCCGGTCTGCTGGGCCATTCTGATGCAGATGTTGGGATGCATGCGGTGACCGATGCCATTTATGGCGCATTGGCACGCGGCGATATTGGTCAACATTTTCCACCCTCCGATCCCCAATGGAAGGGCGCCCCCTCGGATATTTTCCTAAAACACGCGGTGCAGCTGGCCAAAGACCTTGGCTTTCACATTGAAAACGTGGATTGCACCTTGATTTGCGAATTTCCGAAAATCGGCCCCCATGCACAAGCGATGCAGGCGCGGATGGCACAGATCATGGGGCTGGAGTGCGATCAAGTCTCCATCAAAGCCACCACGTCGGAAACCCTTGGGTTTACGGGGCGCGAAGAGGGCATTGCAGCCATCGCCACCGCGGCCTTGGTGAGCCAATGAGCCATATAATTGCCACCTTCTTTTACATCGGACATTTGCGCCCGGCTCCGGGCAGCTGGGGCAGCTTGGCCGCGTTGATCAGTGGCGCGGCTGTGATAAATGGCGCGGGGCTCATTGGGCTTTGCATTGGAATTCTCCTGGCTTGCCTGCTGGGCTATTGGGCTACAGCGCGCGAAACAGCTGGAAAAAGCGACCATGATCCTTCGGAAATAGTCATTGACGAGGTGGCCGGGCAATGGATGGCCTTGCTGCCGCTGGCGATTTGGCCCCTAGCCTTTGACAGCGCCGCTTTCTATTATCTGTTCGGTTTTGTCGCCTTTCGCCTGTTTGATATCACAAAACCAGGTTTGGTCGGATGGGCCGATCGTCTTGTGGGCCCTCTTGGCGTTATGCTTGATGATATCATTGCCGGGGTTATGGCAGCCTTGGCCATGGCGCTTGTGATGGTGGCCTTATGAGCCCTATCGCCGAAGAAATCTTGCGCAAGGCCAAGGCTTTAGGGTTGAAAATCACCTGTGCCGAAAGCTGCACTGGCGGGATGATTAGCGCCGCTTTGACAGATATTGCCGGCAGTTCAGCTATATTTGAACAGGGCTTTGTCACCTATTCCAATGGGGCAAAGCAGAAGATGCTTGGGGTGCGCCACAAGACCCTTGCCGATTACGGCGCGGTCTCGGAACCCGTGGCGCGCGAAATGGCTGAAGGCGCATTGCGCCAGTCGCAGGCCGATATCGCAATCTCAGTCAGCGGCATTGCGGGGCCGGGTGGCTCTGAATTTAAGCCCGAGGGCCGCGTATGTTTTGCCTGGCCAGCGCTCATGGCACCCAAAGCGAAACCCAGGACTTTGGCGCGCTCGGCCGGGCCGCGGTGCGCCAGGCTGCTTTAGATCATGCCTTAAACTTAATCCATGTGCATCTCAACTTAGCCCATTGATTAAACCCGGCGCGTTATTTTCGCCCAAAATTTATGCAAACTTTGAATAAGCCCTGAAAAACATCAGCGCGCTCGGCATGACGCTTTCCATCACCTGCGCTTATGGTCGAAGACGCCGGCACGCGATTTAGGAGGTTACTATGAACGCTGCTGATACAGCTTGGATTATTGTTGCCACGGCATTGGTGCTATTCATGACACTGCCTGGGCTGGCTCTGTTTTACGGGGGGCTGGTGCGCGCGCGGAATGTTCTGAGCGTATTTATGCAATGTTTCGGCATTGCTTGTCTCATGAGTGTGCTGTGGTTGGCCTTCGGCTATTCCATCGCCTTCGGGTCTGGCACCTCCGGCTATTGGGGCGGTCTGAGCCATGTGTTCCTGAACGGTGTTGACGCCAGTACGGTCCGCGATAGCACCACCCTGCCAGAAGTTCTGTTCTTTGCCTTTCAAATGACCTTCGCCATCATCACCCCCGCGCTGATCGTCGGCGCCTATGTCGAGCGGATTGGCTTTGGGTTTGTGATGACATTTTCCGGGCTTTGGATGCTGCTTTGCTATGCGCCGGTTGTCCATTGGGTCTGGGGCGGCGGTTTCCTGGCCGATGGCGGCCTGTTTGGCGCCACGGGATTAAAGGATTTTGCGGGCGGTGTTGTGGTGCATGAAACGGCGGGGCTGGCGGCCTTGGTCATTGCTGTGATGCTTGGCGCGCGGCGCAATACAACCACCCCGCCGCATAACCCTGGCTTTGTCATGCTCGGGGCTGCGATGCTTTGGGTTGGTTGGTTCGGCTTTAACGGCGGATCGCAATTGGCGGCCGATGGCGGTGCAGCTATGGCTTTGACAGTTACGCATATTTCTGCCGCAGCGGCCTCGCTCACCTGGGCGCTCTGGGAGCGGATCAAATACGGCAAAGCCTCACTCGTGGGTATGGTCACCGGCACGATTGCAGGGCTGGCCTCGATCACACCGGCTTCTGGCTTCGTTGGTCCAATTGAGGCACTCCTCATCGGGTCAGTCGCAGGCATCCTGTGCCAGGAAGCGGTAAATCTGGTGCGCAACAGCCTGAAAATAGACGATACATTGGACGTCTTCGCCGTCCACGGTGTCGGCGGGATCTTTGGAACCATCATGATCGCAGTCTTTGGAGCAGGCGCATGGGTCGCTCAAATTGGCAGCCTTGTCATTGTCGGCATCTTCACGGTGGTTGTAACCGTGGTGCTGGTCAAGCTCGTGTCTCTCGTGACCCCTCTGCGGGTCAGTGAAGAAGACGAATACACCGGGCTGGATCTGGCCGCCCATGGCGAGCGCGCCTATGATCACACGTCTTAAAACCTAAGGTAAATACGTGAAAAAGGCTCCCATTTGGGGGCCTTTTTTATGGCTGGGCTTGCCCATAGAGCGCATCCGCTCGGGTCTCAAACGCTCGCACGATCCGCAGCATGGCCTCATTAAAGACCAGACCAATCACACCTTGTAAAATGGCGTTCTTAAATTCGAAATCTACAAAGAATGTAACAGCACAGCCTTCGGCTGTGTCCTCAAACTTCCAGGTGGATTTCATATATTTGAATGGTCCATCGAGATATTGCGTGTCGATGAACTTATCCTTGGGATGCAAGATTACCTGACTGCCGAAGCGTTCGCGAAATACTTTAAAAGAGATCACAAGATCCGCCGCCATGATTTGCCGCGATCCCTCATCGGTCACCGATTTCACGCGCGCGGCGGCACACCAAGGCAAAAATTCCGGGTATGAGGCCACATCTGCGACCAAATCATACATGCCCTGCGCAGAATACGGCAAATTTTTTGTTTCATTATGCGTAGGCATTGTGTTTCCCGCTGACTCTGAGCGCAATTTGTCCTAGAAAGCTGGGGAAAATTCAAGAGGGTACTATGTCGCAAAAACCTTATGTCATCGACAATATGATTTCTGCCAAGTCTATCGCGGCCAGAATAGAGCAATTGGCCGCAGAAATTGAGCAAGAATTTGCAGATACTGATAAACTCGTGGTGGTCGGACTTTTGCGCGGCTCATTTGTTTTTATTGCTGATTTGGTGCGCGAGATTAATTTGCCGATTGAGGTCGATTTCCTGGAGGTCAGCAGCTATGGCGACGCCATGGAAAGCTCGCGCGAAGTGCGTATATTGAAGGATCTGCGTGGCACCATCGAGAATCGTGACGTCCTTATTGTCGAGGACATCGTCGACACCGGCCACACGATGAAGAATGTCACCGAGCATATTTTGCGCCGTCAACCCAAACGCATGCGCACCATCGCCTTGTTGGACAAGCCCTCACGACGCGAGGTTGACATTAAGACTGACTTCTTAGGCTTTGAAATTCCAGATGAGTTTGTGGTGGGCTATGGTATTGATTTCGCCCAACGCAACCGCAACCTGCCCTTTATTGGAAAAGTTCGTTTTACATGAACCCAAGATTTTTTCTAAAAATGGCGCGGATTGCGCGCCATCCACCCTCGAAAAAAACCATCCTCTTGTGGATTGCCGTTGTGGGGATCGCTTTGGTCCTCTTTGGCATCGAGCGATTGATCGGCTGGCCAGATTGGTTGACGGTGAATTCGCATCGCGGCGGCATAGGGTTTTAACGCAGCCTTTGGCCCTAACCCTGCGCCGCCTGCCGTGCCTTTTGCATTTTCGCAAAATCGTCACCCGCGTGATAGGAACTGCGGGTTAAGGGGGTCGCTGAGACCATCAAGAATCCCTTCCCTTTGGCCGCTTTCTCATAGCTGGCAAATTCCTCTGGCGTAACAAATCGGTCAACCCGGTGATGTTTGAGCGTCGGTTGGAGATATTGGCCGATGGTGATAAAATCTACATTGGCCGCGCGCATATCATCCATGACCTGATGCACAGCTTGGCGATCCTCCCCCAACCGACCATGATGCCCGATTTGGTAAACATCGTGGGATCGAGCTCCTTGACCCTTTGCAGCAAACGCAGTGAGTGAAAATACCGCGCGCCGGGGCGCACTTCAGGATAGAGACCGGGCACGGTTTCTAGATTGTGGTTAAACACATCGGGTTTCGCCGCCACAACCTCTTCCAAGGCTTCAGGGGCGCAACGAATAAAATCAGGTGTGAGGATCTCAATGGTTGTGCTGGGCGATTGCTTGCGAATTGCGCGAATGGTTTGGGCGAAATGCGCCGCGCCGCCATCTTCGATATCGTCGCGATCCACTGAGGTGACCACAACGTGGTTGAGCCCCAATTTTTTAACGGCATCGGCCACCCGGCCCGGCTCGAACACATCTAAATCTTCTGGCGGTTTTCCGGTGGCAATATTGCAGAAGGTACAGGCCCTTGTGCAGACCTCCCCCATGATCATCATTGTGGCATGGCCTTGATTCCAGCATTCCCCCACATTGGGGCAGCCGGCCTCTTCACAGACAGTCACAAGCTTATTGTCACGCATGATTTTGCGTGTCTCTTGATAGCCTTGCCCCACAGGGGCTTTCACACGAATCCAAGCCGGCTTTTTCGGCTGCGGATTGTCCGGCCGTTTGGCTTTTTCAGGATGGCGTTGCTCGGGAATTTTTAAATCACGCATGTCAGTCGTCCTCAGTTGCTTTAAACTAACACAACCCGCGTAAACAGCCACCCCCAAGGTTGGGAATATCCGTTATGCACTGAGGCGTTAACCGACCAAGGCTTCAGCCGCCTGCGTGTCTTCGTAATGGCGCGCCAGCCTTTGCAGAGCAATGCGCAACACGATTTTGCCAGAGCGCGCTGACCAACCCATGGTCTGCTCCACGGCCTCAAGCCCCTCGAGCCGGCAACAACAGCGCAGCGCCACATCGCCAAGACCTGGTCCCAAATCTGCCAAAGCGGAGCGCGCGCGATGAAGCGCTGAGGCTGCGGGCGCCTGAGACTTCCGGCTCAGGCCGGAGCGAATGGCCCCGAGCCAATCAATGGGCGCGTTGCTTTCGAGCAGCGCCAATTCATAATCCTCCCGTAACCGCTCGGCCTGTTTCACAAGGCTGCGTGAAATATATGGCTCGCCATCTTTGTTACGCCGGCGCGCCAAAGAGTGCACCGGGCTGATCGCCTGGCCGTAGCGCAATCGCCCACGGCTGACGGGATCGGAGGGCCCGCCCTCTCGGCTGTCCGTGTCATTCGTGTCGGCCTCCTCCAGTCTTGCCAGCAGTTTTAAACCGACATCTGTAAGGTGAAAGCGCATGATCCGCGCTTGCGGATCGTCACATTTGAGCCAATCTTGCATGGTCATGGCCATGACCTGCGCCCGATCAAGCGTGCCCAATTTCTCAACCTGGCCCTGAACCGCCTCACGGACAATAACCGCCAGTTCAAGCCCCTGCGCCAAAGCCAAGACGGTATTTTTTCGTGCCAAATACCGCAAGGCGGTGATGCTCGGCGCATCCAGAGAGGCGGGGTAGCACAGGGGATTGGGGTCAGGGTTGTGAAAGCTCATGGGTTTATCCTCCAAGCGCCGGGGCGCTGATTCCAAGCAGTATTTGCTCAATTCTTGGATCGCGCGATCGATAAGAGGATCGTCACGCAATGTCTCAATCTTGCGGACAGAGCGCGACACCGTTGACGGGTGAAC
>JGI26246J51724_1000689_pt1 | contig 16172 bp, 15 predicted proteins | sample SaaInlLV_10m_DNA_FD_51724 | JGI IMG/M metagenome (IMG submission 51724) | reverse complement strand
AGGTTGTTGTCTTGCCAATGATGTATTTAGCATTGTCTTACGATCACAGGATGATCGACGGCAAGGAAGCTGTTCAGTTCTTGGTCACAGTGAAGGATTTGCTCGAAGATCCTACACGTTTATTGCTCGAGATCTAAGTCACCCAAATTAGGATAACGACATGGCTAGCTCATACGACGTAGTAGTAATCGGCTCAGGCCCCGCCGGATACGTTGCGGCAATCCGCGCCGCTCAACTTGGCTTCTCCACCGCGTGTGTTGAAAAGTGGTTAAATAAAGAAGGCAAGACTGTGTTTGGCGGCACCTGCCTCAACGTAGGCTGCATTCCTTCAAAAGCGCTCCTAGACTCGTCTCATAAGTTTATGGAAGCACGCGACCATTTCGACGTTCACGGTATTACGGTTGGTAAAGTGGGCGTCGATGTGCCAGCGATGATAGCCCGGAAAGACAAAGTTGTTGCGCAGCTTACCGGCGGCGTTAGCGGCCTCTTCGCGGGAAATAAGGTTACTGGTATTGGCGGCGTAGCGAAGGTGACAGGCCCCAATAGCGTGACGGTGACCAACCACGAAGGTGAGGTTGAAGTTCTCGAAGCGAAACACATTATTATCGCGGCGGGTTCGGTCCCCATTGAAATCCCGCCAACGCCTGTCGATCGAGACACCATTGTCAAGACACCATTGTCGATTCTACCGGTGCATTAGAGTTCACCGCGGTTCCCAAACGCCTCGGGGTTATCGGTGCCGGCGTTATTGGCTTGGAGCTAGGCAGCGTTTGGGCGCGCTTGGGTTCCGAGGTAACGGTGCTTGAGGCGATGGACGGTTTCCTGCCTGCCGCCGACAAACAAATTGCCAAAGAAGCGCAAAAGCTCTTCGTCANACAGGGCTTAGATATCAAGCTCGGCGCTCGGGTGACCGGCAGTAAAATTGCGGGCAAGGGCGCCAAGAAAACCGTCACTGTTGAATACACTGACGCTGAAGGTGACAAGACACAAACCTTCGATAAGCTCATTGTTGCGGTAGGCCGCCGTCCTTATACCCAAAACATTGTCGAGGAGTCGATTGGCCTCGAGGTGGACGAACGCGGTTTTGTCAAAGTGAATGAACAATGCGCTACCTCGATCCCAACAATTTTCGCCGTTGGCGATGCCGTGCGTGGCCCTATGCTAGCGCATAAAGGGAGCGAAGAAGGTGTGATGGTCGTCGAGCGTCTCGCCGGCAAACAGACACAAGTCAATTACGCCTTGGTNCCTTCGGTTATCTATACCCACCCAGAGATTGCTTGGGTCGGCAAAAATGAAGAAGAACTCAAGGCCGAGGGCGTCGAGTTTAATGTTGGCGTATTCCCCTTTGCCGCAAGTGGACGAGCGCTTGCAGCAAACGATGCGGACGGAATGGTTAAGCTCATTGCCGACAAAAACACCGATAGAATTTTAGGTTGTCACATCATCGGCGCCAGTGCGGCGGATCTGCTGCAGCAAATTGTTATCGCCATGGAGTTTAGTGCGAGTGCCGAGGACATCGGTTTAACCATATTCTCGCATCCAGCGCTTTCAGAGGCGGTACACGAGGCAGCACTCGCAGCTAACGGACACGCCATTCACATTGGCAACCGCAAGCGTCGCTAGTTTAGGAATTTAGTTTACTTAAAAAAATGGAGTTTAGATGAATCTTCACGAATATCAGGCCAAACAGCTTTTTGCTGAATACGGCCTTCCAGTATCAACCGGCATCGCTGTCGATAATGGGCCCGATGCTAAGGCTGCTGCTGAGAAAATTGGCGGTGATAAATGGGTCGTAAAGGCGCAGGTACATGCTGGCGGTCGCGGCAAAGCCGGTGGCGTGCGCTTAGTCGACTCACCNGCCGACGCGCAAGCTTTCGCCGAAGAATGGCTTGGCAAAAACCTAATAACTTATCAGACNGATGCCAATGGTCAGCCCGTTAGCAAGATTCTCGTAGAGTCTTGCACTGATATCGCTCAAGAGCTCTATCTTGGCGCCGTAGTCGACCGCGCTACTCGACGCGTTGTCTTCATGGCATCGACTGAGGGCGGTGTAGAGATCGAGAAGGTCGCTGAAGAAACGCCCGAAAAGATCCTTAAGGCGATAATCGATCCGATGACAGGTGCACAGCCGTTTCAGGGCCGAGACTTGGCATTCAGACTTGGTCTTAATAGCGGTCAGGTAAAACAGTTCACTAGTTTGTTTCTAGGCCTTGCAAAACTGTTCGAAGACTTCGATCTAGCGCTGCTCGAAATCAATCCGCTGGTCATTACTGCCGAAGGCAATTTGCATTGCCTCGATGGCAAAATCAATATCGACAGCAATGCGATGTATCGCCAGCCGAAACTGCGAGAAATGCATGATCCTTCTCAGGAAGATGCACGCGAAGCACATGCAGCCGAGTGGGAGCTGAACTACGTGGCGCTCGATGGCAACATAGGCTGCATGGTCAATGGTGCCGGACTCGCTATGGGTACAATGGATATCGTCCAGCTTCATGGCGGTAGCCCAGCTAATTTCCTCGACGTAGGGGGAGGCGCAACGAAAGAGCGCGTGACCGAAGCGTTTAAGATTATTCTATCGGATACGAATGTTAAGGCTGTTCTCGTGAATATTTTCGGCGGCATCGTTCGCTGCGATCTGATTGCCGAAGGTATCATCGGTGCTGTTCATGAGGTTGGCGTTGCAGTTCCCGTAGTCGTCAGGCTCGAAGGCAACAACGCCGAACTAGGTCGTAAGGTCTTAAGCGACAGCGGTCTTAACATCATTGCGGCCACGAGTCTGACCGACGCTGCCGAAAAAGTAGTCGCAGCAGCTGGAGGTGCAGAATGAGCATTCTAATAGACAAGAACACTAAGGTTATTTGCCAAGGCTTCACTGGCGCGCAGGGCACGTTCCATTCGGAACAGGCTATCGAGTACGGCACGAAAATGGTTGGTGGCGTAACGCCAGGAAAGGGCGGGCAGACGCATCTGGGGCTCCCTGTATTCAATACAGTGGCCGAAGCTTATGCCGCGACACAAGCCGATGCTACGGTTATTTACGTGCCGGCCCCCTTTTGCAAAGACTCTATCCTTGAAGCAGCCGAGTCGGGTATTAAACTCATCGTTTGTATTACCGAAGGAATTCCGACGCTCGACATGCTCATCGCTAAAGAGCGCTGCGATCAACTTGGCGTGCGCCTCATCGGTCCAAATTGCCCGGGAGTGATTACACCTGGCGAGTGCAAGATTGGCATCATGCCGGGCCATATCCATCTGCCAGGTAAAGTAGGCATCGTCTCACGTTCGGGCACCTTGACTTACGAAGCCGTTAAGCAAACTACTGACTTCGGTTTCGGGCAATCATCGTGCGTCGGTATCGGTGGTGATCCTATACCGGGATCAAACTTTATCGATATCTTGGCCATGTTCCAAGCAGATCCAAAGACTGAGGCGATCGTTATGATCGGCGAGATCGGCGGCACTGCAGAAGAAGAAGCCGCCGCTTACATAAAAGCGAATGTGACTAAGCCTGTAGTGGCTTACATTGCTGGCGTCACTGCGCCCCCAGGCAAGCGCATGGGCCATGCCGGAGCAATTATCTCAGGTGGTAAGGGCACGGCGGACGATAAATTCGCAGCGCTTCAGGATGCTGGCGTTAAGACTGTTCGCAGCCTTGCTGAAATCGGCAATGGACTCAAAGAGTTAACAGGCTGGTAATAATTGTCTTTACAGGCAGTTAATAAAAAAGGGGCCTTAGCCCCTTTTTTTATGTGAGCTCAAATACTTTTCGCCGAGTAGAGCATGCTTAAAAGGGCGATCAAATCAACCTATTATTCTTGCACTTTTTGTCGAGCAAAAGGTTCTAATACGTTTCTGTAGTGTGTTAGTCTTTACGCGAATTTCGGCGCAGAGCACCGAATTTCGGGGACTCTGCAACGTTTCTCCCTAACTTTCCTACCCAGGTTACCTTGCTACTCACTTTGCAGGGAAAATGGGTAGATAAGTAACTTTTGATAAAAGAAGGGGGCTTGCAAAGCCAGCTACGAATCTCCGAAGTTGACGAAGAGACAACGACGAGTTCTAGCGTTTGGTTCGATCTGATACTCTCCTGCACTTGATCGGTTCTTAGATCATCTTGACAGAAGGGATATGAGTTTAATTATAGAGGGGTCGTCGAGCTGCTCGCACCGTAGGGTGAGCAACTTTATCTACCAGCTAAGCCCTACGGCTTGGCGATTCACAAGAAATCGAGTTAACAATAAATAGGATGGCACATGAAAAACCGTCGGATTACTAACCTGGGTGTGACTGCGATTGCAGTATTAGCGACCTGCGTAGTGAATATCACTCAAGCGCAAGAGATCGCGGCTGAGATCAGCGCACCAGTCGAAACACTTCTGATCGATAGCAGCATTCTCGACAAAGCAATGGACGTGATTGGGAGCAAGAACACTGCTTCAGCAGCCACTCAAGTGGAAATCAGCAGNCTTGCTAACGCTGCCAGCTCATCATATGAAGAGTTCAAGCGTGAGAATGATAANCTTGAAGCCTTGCTGGTATTGAACGCCGGCTTNCGTAAGTCGATCTCTATTCAAGAACAGAATATTGCGTCACTCGACCAGTCGATCGCAAACGTAGAAATCGTNACTCGCGAGATCCCTCTCCTGATGAACAAGATGCTATCGAGCATAGAGCAGTTCATCGCCTTAGATTATCCGTTCCATGTAGAGGAGCGGGCTAACCGAATCTCTTTTGCTCGCGCAGCTATAGATAATCCTGATGTGTCGATCGCAGAAAAATTCCGCCAGGTTCTCGTTATGTATCAAACCGAGAATAGCTATGGCCGCACGACTGAAACTTACTCTGACACCATCGTCATCAATGGTGCCGAGCGCGATGTCAACATCGCTCGTATCGGTCGTGTTGCATTGATGTATCAGACTACAGATCGTCAAGTGACAGGCGCTTGGGACAATAATGCGCGCGAGTGGGTTGAGCTGCCAGCTGGCGACTACCGCACCGCCATCCAATCAGCGATCCGCGTCGCATCACAGCTCGACGCTCCACGAATTATCGAATTGCCCGTTCTAGCTCCGGAGGCTGCACAGTGAAAATAACATCAAAACTAATTAATTTTTCTCTCTCTGCCTTCCTCCTGGCAGCATCAAGCACCGTTGCAGCGCAAGAAGCTACGTCGCTTTCAGGTCTTTTGAATCTCGTCGAAGGCGACAAGGTTTCGGAGTCAGCCGAATACCGTGCGCGGTTGCAGGAATTCGAGCAAAACGCAGCGCGTCAGGCTCAAATTCTGGAAACGACTAAAGAGCGTATTACAGAGCAAGAGCGGACACAGGGTCAGCTAAGCGACCAGTTCGAAGCAAATGAAATCACTATCAGCGACAAGCGCGAAGTNCTTCGCGACCGTCGCGGCGATTTGAACGAGCTCTTCGGCACCTTACAAGGGGTGGCNGGTGACTTCTTAAGCAACTTCGAAAATTCACTGATCAGCGCGCAGTACCCAGGCCGCAGTGAGTATATCGAAGGCTTTATTGAAAAAGCAGGCAGCACTATTGAGCAGCTAGACGTTGGTGAAATCGAGCGTTTCTGGTATTTCATGCAACAAGAAATGACCGAATCGGCACGCGTCGTCACTTATCAAGGTGAAGTTGCATTGCCAACAGGTGAGACAGCCACTCGCTCGATTACGCGCATTGGCTCTTTTAACTCGATCTCCGAAGGCGAATACCTCAGCTACGCGGGCAATATTGGCCACCTCCAAGTGCTTCCAAAGCAGCCGGATGCAGGCACATTAAGCATGGCTAGCGATCTAGAAGGCGCGACTTCGGGTTTCACCAAGGTAGGCATCGATCCTACAGGTGGAGTCGGCGGTCAGGTTATGGCTAACCTCGTTAACTTCCCATCAGTAGAAGAGCAGGTTCGCAACAACTCGGGCACAATCGGTTTCATTATTATTGGTGTAGGTATCATCGGTATCATTCTTGGCTTCTATCGCCTGTTGATGCTCGAATTGACCTCTGCCAAAGTACGCAGCCAGCTCAAGAGCAACACACCAGCGAAGAACAACCCACTGGGCCGAGTACTCATGGTTGCGGATAATAATCCGAACGCTGATACGGAAACGCTAGAGCTGAAGCTAGGCGAAGCTATTCTGCAGGAAACACCTGCGCTTGAAAGCCTGCTCACGCTGATCAAAATGATCGCAACGATCGCGCCACTGGGCGGTCTCCTTGGAACGGTAACCGGTATGATTCAGGTGTTCCAGCAGATCACTGTGTACGGTGCAGGCGACCCAACTATTATGGCCGGCGGTATCTCGCAAGCCCTAATGACTACGGTNCTCGGTATTGTTGTAGCGATCCCGACAATCTTTATGCANACAGTAGTAAAGAGCCGTGCGGATAACATCATCCACATTCTGGAAGANCAAGCGACNGGTATGATCGCTCAGAAAGCAGAGCAGCAAGCAGCCGCTCGCTAATCCGACGCCAGAAGGGGAAATAGTATGTATTTCGCATTTCTAGACATGATCGACTCAGTGAATGGCTTCATGCTGCGAGGCGGACCGGTGCTATGGATAATAGCCTGGTTGCTCCTGGTGAAGTGGTCACTCGTGTTCGAACGCGTCTGGTATCTCAACACTACTCACAAAGCTAACGTCAANGCGACGTTAGCTGCGTGGAATGCGCGCAGCGACACCAAGTCTTGGAGCGCGCANCANATTCGCACGATGATGATTTCTAAGATCTCACTCGACGTGCGCAACACATTGCCTATTATCGAAGTGCTCGTCACGATTTGTCCTTTACTAGGTCTTATCGGAACGGTTACCGGCATGATCGAAGTGTTTTTCGTCATGGCCGTAACGGGTGGCGGCGATGCTAAATCGATGGCTGGTGGTGTCTCTAAGGCAACGATTCCAACTATGGCTGGAATGGTAGGCGCGATCTCGGGTATTTTTGCTGCGAACTATCTCAAAGCAAAAGTCGACCGCGATATCGAACTCTTAGAAGACCACTTACCACTAAGTAACTAGGGGTCGAAAGACTTCGCCGACTTAGTTAAGAGCCTCCCTTCTAGGGACCAGCGTCAGCTACTGCAGGCACTGGAAAGTAGGGTGGCTCTCTTACAACATGCACTCAATACTCTTTGTAGAGTTACACAGGGCTAAAGAATAATGAAACAAGGCTTAAGCAAGCGAAAGGATGACGAAGAAGCGGGCGAGATTGACCTTACCCCAATGCTAGACGTTGTCTTCATCTTGCTCATCTTCTTCATCGTAACCTCGGTTTTCGTTACCGAGGCGGGAATAGATGTGAGCAAGCCAGAGGCCTCGACGGTTGAAGATACATCAGGTGATATGATCCTGATNGCTGTAGGTCCGCAAGGCGATATTTGGATCGATGGAGACCAAATAGACCCTCGATTCATACGTGCTCGCTTCGANTTAAGGCTTGCAGACGCGCCTAATTCGGCAGTGATCATTCAGGGCGACGAGAGCGCAAGCAATGAGCAGATCATGCTTATTTTGAAAGCGGCTCGCGAAGCGAACATCAACGACGTATCAATCTCGGCGGAGGCTTAGACTATGGTTATTGTAAGATGGGCAGCATCCATGGCGATGGCTGTATTGATCACGTTTGGTCTCTTCTTCTTTATGCAAGCGCTCATTGCGACGGGTGAAGGGTTAGACGAGCCATTGAACGTCGTCAAGATCGTCGACTCAACAATGCCTGAGATTGAACTCGAGGTAATCGAAGAGATCGACAAGCCCGAACTTATTGAGGAAATCACCGAAGTGGTTGAAGAGGTTGAGCGTCAGGTAACCATCTCTGATGGCCCCGATCTAAACATCGACCGCTCACAGGTTCAAATGGACACCGGTCTCGANCTCAGTAANGCNTCTATCTCGGCAACCGATGGTGACTACCTACCGCTCGTTGCTATTGCTCCACAATACCCANCCAGGGCCGCTCAGCGCGGAATCCAAGGCTGGTGTCTCGTGAGCTTTACAGTAGACGGACTTGGCAATGTGGTCGAAGAAACGATCACCGTTGTCGACGCCGAGCCTGCGAATATATTCGATCGCTCGTCTGAGCGAGCCGCAGCTCGCTTTAAGTTTCAGCCAAGAGTAGTCGACGGTAAAGGCGTAGAAGTTGCAGGTGTTCAGTATCTGTTCCGCTACGAGCTAGAGGATTAAACCATGTTAAATCTTATCAATTTAAAACGTGCGTTAGTCGCTCTTCTCGTCATCGCTCCTCTCAGTTTTTCTGCGTTTGCCGCAGAGGACGAAGACGGCCAACGCAAGCCGCCTGAGGCTCGAACCTCGGGAACGCTAGGACCTCAGGTCATGCGGGCTATCAGCGAAATTCAAGAGATGATGTCTCCTGAAGACGAAGAAGATGAGCCTGATTTAGCGGGTGCCAAAGTCGCGCTTGACGAGCTCTATGAGCGTCGCTACGAGAGGATGAACGACTTTGAGAAGTCTACGCTTCTTAACTTCTTTACCAATTATTACCTGACGACAGAAAATTATGTCGAAGCGGTGAAAATTTTTGAAGAGCTTTTAACGATCGAAACACTGCGCACAGATACTCGCCTGCGAACCTTACGTTCATTGGGCCAGCTCTACGCAGCAGAAGAGAACTGGCAGAATTCTATTCGCTACTATCAAGAGTGGAGAGATCTATCTGACTTCGAAGACAGTGTTGTTTTTCGGGGCTTGTCTTATGCGCACTATCAGCTAGAACAATACGAGCCGGCTCGTGACTTTTGGCTCAGCTACATGGATATAAAATTCTCCGATCGCGAGCTTGTTGAGCGAGACGATTACGCTTATCTGAATGGCTTGTACTTTACGCTTGAAGATTTTGACAGTGCGCTTGAATTGACCAAGACCATGATCGTCAAGTTTGATAATAAAACCGACTGGCAAAACCTAAGTGCTATCTACGCGACCCTAGACAACGACGCTCGCAGAGTCCAATCGTTAAACCTTTATTATCTGAAAGGATTAATGGACGACGAAACGCGTTTCCTCAACTTAGGACAGTCCCTCGCAGGAATCGAAGTGCCGTTTAGCGGCGCAAAGATTATCAGCGAAGGGTTAGAGGCCGAGGTTGTCGAAGAGAACGTTGATAACATGATCACGTTCACGCAAATGCTACTGATCGCTAATGAGCTAGAAGAGGCGGTTACTCCTGCTACAGCTGCAGCAGAGCTCGATGAAACAGGCAACGCTTACGATACGCTTGGTTACCTTCACTATGTGATGTATAACTACGAAGAAGCTGCAGAAGCGTTTAGAGCGGCGATCGACAAGGGAAGCCTAAAAGACGATTCGGATACGTATTTGTTCCTTGCGCGCGCACTCTTAGAGCTTCAGTTGTTCGACGAAGCGAAAGACGCGGCCTCCGCCGCCTCTGAAGCGGGTGATGAGCGTTCGACCAAGTCTGCACAGGACTTCCTCAAACTGATTGAGAGTCGTCGTGGGTATTACGCTATTATTGCTCAGCGAAAAGAAGACGCGATCGATTTCTATCGTCCCTATCCGCCAATTCAATAGTGAGCGATTGCTAGTCAACGCTTGAAAAACTAAGCGATGGCCCCATAAAAAGCCCGAACCTAACGAGTTCGGGCTTTTTTTTGGCCAGTAGAATTGAACTCACGCTATTACGCTTTTAATAAGACAGACCGAGGTAACCCCATGTCTAAGACAGCCGATCAGCCGCAGGCCGAAACTCGCGGATTTGAGACCGAAGCAAAACAGCTGCTTCACTTGATGATCCACTCACTCTATAGCAACAAAGAGATATTTCTCAGGGAGCTTATCTCTAATGCTTCCGACGCTGTCGATAAGCTTAGGTTTGAAGCCCTCTCAAACCCAAATTTGCTTGCAGGAGACACTCAACCTAACGTCACAATCGACTTTGATGCAGAAGCAAACACAATCACATTGGCGGACACGGGCATAGGCATGAGCCGCGATGAGGTTATCAGCCATTTAGGCACCATTGCAAAATCTGGTACTGCCGCGTTCTTAGAAAATCTCACAGGCGATCAGAAGAAAGACTCTCAGTTGATAGGGCAATTTGGTGTTGGTTTTTACTCTGCGTTTATCGTTGCAGACCAAGTCGAGGTTCTCACTCGTAGGGCAGGCACAGAAGCCGAATCTGCGACTCTCTGGCGCTCGAGCGGTGAGGCTGATTACACACTCGAAAAAGCTGTGAAAGCGCACGCGGGCACGACTATTACGCTGCATCTTAAAGCCGATGAGTCAGACTTCGCCGACGGGTACCGAATCCGCTCAGTCGTGAAGAAATACGCAGACCACCTCTCGATACCAGTCATGATGGCAAAAGAGGTTTACGAAGCAGAACCGGAAAACGACGCAGAGGGCGGAGATGCAAGCCCTAAGGTCGAAGTGGAGTATGAGGCTATTAATGCCGCTCAAGCGCTTTGGACCCGGTCACGCAAAGACGTTAAAGAGGACGAGTATAAAGAGTTCTACAAACTCGTCACTCACGAATACGAAGACCCGCTCAACTGGAGTCACAATCGCGTCGAGGGCAAGTTAGAATACACGAGTCTGCTCTATATTCCTGGCCGCGCGCCCTACGACCTTTGGAACCGAGACGCTGCACGCGGTCTAAAACTCTATGTTCAGCGCGTCTTTATCATGGATGAAGCCGAGCAGTTCCTTCCTCTTTATTTGCGCTTCATTAAGGGCGTGGTCGATTCGAATGACATCTCTCTCAATGTGTCACGCGAAATTCTGCAACAAGATCCTGTTGTCGATTCGATGCGCTCTGCACTAACGAAGCGAGCACTAGATATGCTCGAAAAGTTGAAGAAAAGCGAACCCGAAGCCTATGCGCAGTTTTGGAAAGAGTTTGGCTTGGTTCTCAAAGAGGGCCCTGCGGAAGACTTCGCCAATAAAGAGCGCGTCGCAAAACTACTTCAGTTCAACAGTACGCAATCCGATGGCGATGCTCAGGATCAGAGCCTAGAGGACTATGTTAGCCGCATGCAGGAAGGCCAGGAGAAAATTTATTTCTTAGTTGCCGAGTCGGCTAAGGCAGCTCGCAATAGCCCGCATCTTGAGATTTTCCGTAAGAAAGGTATAGAAGTGCTGCTTCTATGCGACCGAATCGACGAGTGGCTCGTTAGCCATTTACGTGATTTCGATGGCAAGCAACTCCAAGACGTATCGCGCGGTGAACTCGATCTTGGCAAGCTCGAAGACGAAGACGACAAAAAGGAGCAGGAGGAGGTTGAGAAAAAGCTCGAAGGACTAGTTGGCCGCGTTACTGCTGTTCTAGAGGGCAAGGTCAAGTCGGTTAGGCTCAGCCATAGATTGATCGATTCGCCGGCGTGTCTTGCTGTAGACGATCACGATATGGGGCTGCAGATGCGAAAAATTATGGAGGCTTCGGGACAAGAGGTACCGGAGGTGAAACCTATCTTCGAAATGAACCCAGAGCATTTGCTCGTGAAGAAACTTGATTCTGAGCAAGACGAAGAGCGTTTCGCCGACATTGCCGAGATCTTGTTCGCGCAAGCAACACTTGCCGAAGGATCACAGCTAGAAGATCCTGCGGAATTCTCGGCGCGCCTAAACAAACTGCTGCTCTCTCTTGGCTAACGTCGTTACATACGCTCGAGTGTCTCGATACCGAGTAGGTCTAATCCTTGCTTCAGCGCTTCTGAAGCAAGGATGCAGAGGCTGAGGCGATTAGCGCGAGTTGCGGCATCCGTGCCTTGAATTGGGCAAGCCTCATAAAAACGCATGAAAGAGGCTGACAACTCATACAAATAGTTGCTCAGTGTATTTGGAAAGCAGTCTTGTGCAACGGCGTCGATAGTCTCTGCCAGTTGCAGCGATTTAAGCAATAGCGCTTTCTCTTCAGGGGCAAGCGCTACTGATTCTGGAAACCTGATATTACCGTCGGTATCGACCGCTTGCTTGGCAAGTAGCGTTTTTATCCGCGCATACGCGTACATAAGATAGGGCGCCGTGTTGCCCTCAAAGCTAAGCATTGACGACCAGTCAAATAGGTAGTCGCTGGTACGATTCTTCGACAGGTCGGCGTATTTCACCGCCGCAATGCCTACGGCTTGCGCGATATGCCTACGCTCTGTCTCCTCGAGATCCGGGTTCTTTGAGCTGACAAGATCGAAGGCTCGCGTAACCGCCTCATCCAGAAGGTCGACAAGCTTCACAACGTCTCCTGAGCGCGTTTTGAAGGGCTTACCGTCGCTTCCCATCATCGTGCCATACGATATGTGCTCTAGGCTTATAGCCTCGTTGCTGAAGCCTGCAGCAGTGGCTACTGCAAACACCTGCTGAAAGTGCAGCGATTGGCGGGCATCGACAACATAGAGCGCACGGTCAGCTTTTAGCTCATGACAGCGGTAGTCGACAGCAGCTAAGTCGGTTGTTGCATAAAGATAACCGCCGTCAGTTTTCTGGATAATCACTGGCAGCGGCTCTCCGTCCTTCCCGACAAATTCATCGAGGAAGACACAGCGTGCGCCGTCCGAATCCTTGAGTAGACCAGTATTCTCTAAGCGCATTACGACGCCTTCGAGCTGCGGATTATAGAAACTCTCGGCCTTAAGATCGGTCATCGACAAGGTGACATTGAGTTTGTCGTATACCGCCTGGCAATGTGTCAGTGAGGTCGAAATAAACGCCTGCCAGGCTTCCAGATACTCCGGATCGCCACCCTGAAGCTTAACCACGCTTTCGCGCGCACGGTCGGCAAATTCGCTGTCTGCATCGAAGCGCTGTTTAGCCGCGCGGTAGAAGCCTTCGAGGTCTGCAAGCGCCATGCCTGCCTCGGCAGAAGACTCGCGCATAAAGGTGATCAACATGCCGAATTGCGTGCCCCAGTCACCTACATGGTTCTGCCGAATGACGCGATTGCCCTGTCTTTCAAGGATTCGAGCAATGCTGTCGCCAATAATCGTGCCTCGGAGGTGGCCTACGTGCATCTCTTTCGCAAGATTGGGTGACGAATAGTCGACAACGATAGTTTGCGGAGACTCAGTCGGCAAAACCAATAAACTCGGTTCAACAAGCAACTGGTTTGCGCGATCGCGGAGGGCGTCGCCAGCAAGATGGATGTTGATAAAACCCGGCCCTGCAAGCTCGTAGTGCGAGACCAGGGGGTTTGCAGCCGCGTTTAACCGAGCCAATAGCTCGGTGCCAAGCTCGCGCGGGTTACGACCCAGCCTTTTGGCTAGGCCCATGACCCCGTTTGCCTGATAGTCGCCGAACTCCGGCTTAGAGGCGGTAATTACATTGGGATTAACCTCGTCGAGACCAGTGAGGGTCGCTAGTTCGGCGCCAATAAAATCGGTGAGGGTGCGTTTCAGTGTATGCATTAGTATCGCTTAATTATAAATAGAGAGGGGCGACGACCGCTCGGCGGGCTCGCACACGGACCTCGTGAACCTCGAGGTAAATTAGGCGAAAGATTGTACAACAAAGTAGGGACCGATTTCGTGTAAACTATGCTCGATGATAAGCGTTTAATCCGCTGCTGTAATTTAGCAACGGCACCACCTAAAGAATACTACTTACAGAACTCTTCCAAGAGAACCCTACGGCATGACCGATCTTCCTAGCGCCCCCGCCTCTGACAGCCAGATAGAGAAGCGAGATGCCAATAATCCATTGCGCGATTCAAGCGAGCGCGGCACAGCGAACGGGGGCAGTGGCGTTCAGCATGTAAAAGTTAGCGAAGGACATGAAGGCCAGCGCATTGACAATTTTTTAATGCGTGAGCTAAAGGGCGTGCCGCGTACGCATGTTTATCGGATTATCAGGCGCGGCGATGTAAGGATAAATAAGAAGCGCTGTAAACCCGACCATAAGCTCATGCTAGGCGACGAAGTAAGAGTGCCGCCGTTTAGTGGCGCTAATGTGCAAGAGCCTGGAGAGCTGAGCGCTTCATTGAGATCGCGCCTGTTGAATCTCGTCCTGCTCGAAACAGACGATTATCTCGTTATAGATAAGCCAAGCGGGATGGCTGTTCACGGAGGCACGGGTATTCGTCTTGGCCTGATTGAAGCCGTTAGGCAGGTCTCCACCGACTGGGCGCAAGCCGAACTAGCCCACAGATTAGACCGCGAAACCTCTGGTTGCTTGCTGATTGCCAAGAACGCNTCGTTTCTCAAATCCGCGCAAGATCAGTTTCGTGCAAAGACTGTGGAAAAAGNCTATCTCGCCCTGGTACACGGCTCCTGGCCGAGCGGCGTAAGCAAAGTAGAAGCTCCGCTTCTTAAAGACGCCCTTGGCGAAAACGAACGCATCGTGCGGGTTTCGGATGAGGGCAAGCCTGCGCTCACGCGGTTTACGGCAGAGCAGCGCTTCGCCGATGCCACACTGGTGCGTGCGGCCCCTGAAACGGGGCGCACCCACCAGATTAGGGTGCATTGTCAGTTCGTTGGACACGCCATTGTAGGCGACGACAAGTACACAGCACGCGAGATAGCGCCGGCGCTGAAGAGAATTACTAGCCTCTGCCTGCACGCTGAGAAACTGTCATTTGATGACCTAAAACTGGGCAAGCGCATCGAAGTCGTTGCGCCGCTCGATCAGCAGTTCTTACGCCTGCTCGAAGCGCTCTAAAATCGTTAGGTTTTACAATTAGATAGTCGCCGTGGATCTGACACGTCTCGGCAGGAATCCTTTGACAGTAGGGCCCTAGACGCCTATTATTGCGCGCCTATGAATGACAGCGCACCTTTTGAACCATTCCCTCACTACGTCGATGCACGTAAGGTGTTCTCGCAGAAGGGGAATTTCTCAGGTGAACTGGGTAAAGAGAAATTTGATCGCCTGCCAAGTCTGCTGGTAGAAGGTGTTTTTTCAGTAAACGCTGAATTGCGCTTCTCAATTGGCGACCGCGGACGTCGGATGATCGAAGGAAATGTCGATGCACAGGTATCAGTAGCCTGTCAGCGTTGCCTAAAACCTTTAGAATTGACGCTAGCGGACGACATAAGACTCGCACTCGTGCAGGACGAAGAAGCAGCAGAGAAGCTCGACAACGGCATAGATCCTTGGATCGAGGCCGAGTACCGATTAAATCCGGCACAAATAGTCGAAGAACAGTTACTGTTGAGTATGCCCTTAGCGGCGTATCATGATGAAAAAGAGTGTCAGATTGAGTTACCGGCCCCAAGGGCTAATGGCGCACTCGCTGCGAAGCAGGATCCGAGTCCCTTCGCCATTTTGAAAGAACTTAAGAAATAGTCGCAAGACGTGTGAATACAGAATTTTACTAGGAGAAAGACATGGCAGTTCAAAAGAGCAAAGTAACGCGTTCACGCAGAGGCAAGCGCCGCACACACGATGCGCTCACTGGCCCAACGCTGTCCACTGATAAGACAACTGGCGAAATACATCGCCGCCATCACATTACTGACGATGGCTTCTACAAAGGGAAGAAAGTACTGGATCTCGGCACAGAGTAGCCTTGAATTCGAGTAAGTGCATAGCGATAGACGCTATGGGAGGAGAGGGCGGGCCTAGCACGACGGTTGCCGCCACTCTTCTTGCTCTTCAGCAGAATCCGATGCTGTCAGTGATTCTGGTCGGAGATGAACGTGTAATACGTTCTTCTGCACCAACCCTAGAGGCCTTCTCTGGCCGCTATGATATTGTTCATACCCCCAAAACCTTCCTAGACACCGACAAGCCCGCTTCCATACTTCGCTCAGGACGTGATTCGTCTCTCTATCGCTGTGTTGAGATTCATCAGCAGGGGCAGGCGTCGGCGGTGGTTAGCGCCGGCAACACAGGCGCATTACTCTTGCTCGGTCGCCATCTACTCAAAACAGTCGAGGGTGTTGAGCTTCCCGCTATCGTCGCCACGCTTCCTGACATTAACAGCAAAGCACTGCTGCTTGATGTGGGAGCGAATTTGGCCTGTTCCCCGCGGCAACTCGAACAGTTTGCTATAATGGGGTCAGTGCTTGCGCAGAAGCAGTTTGGCTGCGCGCCGCGGGTCGCTTTACTCAATGTAGGCGCCGAAGAGTATAAGGGCACTGCCGATGTCCAAGAGACCGCGAGATTGCTCGAAACACAAGAGACGATCAATTTTTCGGGTTTTGTGGAGGCCAACGCCGTGTTCGAAGGCCATGCAGAGGTGATCGTTTGCGAC
>JGI26246J51724_1000685_pt1 | contig 16217 bp, 13 predicted proteins | sample SaaInlLV_10m_DNA_FD_51724 | JGI IMG/M metagenome (IMG submission 51724) | reverse complement strand
CTGGTTATTCTGACGATCCTCGCCCTTTTCATCGGCTATCACTTGATCATGGGTATTGGTGGTGCTGATATGCCGGTGGTTGTATCAATGCTGAATTCCTATTCGGGTTGGGCAGCGGCCGCGATTGGCTTTAGCCTTGGCAATGATCTGCTGATCGTTGTTGGTGCGCTTGTTGGCTCGTCAGGCGCGATCTTGTCCTACATCATGTGTAAGGCGATGAACCGATCCTTTGTCAGTGTTATCCTTGGCGGGTTTGGCGGCACGGCTGGCCCGCAGATGGAAGTTGAAGGCGAGCAGATTGCGATTGATGCCGATGGTGTTGCAGCAGCGCTTGAAGATGCCGAAAGCATTGTCATTATCCCGGGTTACGGCATGGCGGTGGCACAGGCACAGCAAAATGTTGCCGAACTTACCAGACGGCTTCGGGCGAAAGGCAAAACAGTACGCTTTGCAATTCATCCTGTTGCTGGCCGGCTTCCTGGGCATATGAACGTGCTGTTAGCCGAAGCCAAAGTGCCCTATGACATCGTTCTTGAGATGGATGAAATCAATGATGATTTCCCAAGCACCGATGTTGCCATCGTGATTGGTTCCAACGACATTGTGAATCCAGCAGCACAAGACGATCCGAACAGCCCGATTGCCGGCATGCCCGTTCTGGAATGCTGGAAAGCAAAACAGGTTTTCGTGTCAAAGCGCGGCCAAGGCACCGGATATTCGGGCATTGAAAATCCGCTGTTTTTCAAAGAGAACACCCGCATGTTCTACGGTGATGCCAAGGCGTCACTTGACCAGCTTTTGGTTGTTATTTCGGGGCATTGACCCGTTACCATAACCGCCTAACAAAAAGGCAGTCCTGATTTGACGGGCTGCCTTTTTTTGATCTGTTCTACGTCAGTCGGTTTTATCTTTTGCCTGATCTAGGCGGTATATGGCGCAATCAGATTGTCGGGAAGCCCGACTTTGCTGGCAGCCTGCCTTTGCCGTTCGGCCAAGGCATCAACCGAGAAATCATCAATCAGCTCATGGAATAATTCATGCCAATTCACTTCGGCACCAAGATGCATGAAGACTGATCCAAGCCCAACAGCCGCCCGATCGGTCAGCACAAATTCACGCGGCGGTTTGATCCCGCCAATGCGTTTCAATTCAGTATGAACCTTGCCAGCCAGATCACGTCCCGCCTTGCCACCACGCATTTGCTGGATTGGGCGAACCCGATCTTCAAGAAGCGGCGCATAAATAAATTCGGCCCACATATTCAAAACATCAATCGCTTCATTATCAAGCCCGACAAACCCCCAGCGTTCATATGCATCGACTGCCTGATCACGGTTATTATCGCGAAGCGCCTTATATAGCTCGATCACACCAGCGACAAATTGCGGCCGGAATAGGCGGATTGACCCGAAATCCATAAGATTGATGCTGTTATCCTTGGCGATTGAATAATTACCAAGATGCGGATCACCATGAATAACGCCATAATAATAGAATGGCACATACCAGACCCGAAACATGGTTTTCGCAATTTCATTTCGCGTGGCCTGATCGGGATTGGTCTCAAGAAAAGCCATCAACCGCTGGCCTTCAAGCCAGTTCATGGTCAAAAGCCGGTTCGTTGATAATTCGGGGATATGGCTTGGTACCTGCACTTTTTTCTCATCAGCAAGCATATGCTGATAAAGCTGCATATTCATGGCTTCGCGCCGGTAATCAAGCTCTTCCAAAAGCCGCTCGGATAATTCGTCATAGATATCCGATGTCGAAATCGCCGAATCATAACGCTCATAGAGCTGAAACAGCAATTTCAGCTGTTTTAGGTCGGCTTCAATGGCCGAGTGCATATCGGGATATTGTAATTTTACCGCCAATGGCGCGTTATCCAGCCCCATCGCCTGATGAACCTGTCCAAGCGATGCCGCCGATACCGCATCACGGCTAAAGCTGTTAAATTTCTGCTGCCAATCAGCGCCAAGCTCGGCCGACATGCGGCGTTTGGTAAACAGCCAGCCCATTGATGGTGCATCGGCCTGCAAACCGGCCAACTCTTCGGCATATTCAGGCGGCAGCGCATCGGGGATGGTTGATAGAATTTGCGCCACTTTCATGATCGGACCTTTTAGCCCGCCAAGCGCCTGCCGCAAATCCGCCGCATGTTTGCCGCGATCAATTTCCCAGCCAAGATAGCGTTCGCCTGCAACCCGCGCCGCAAGACCGCCCATCGTCGAGGTTACTTTCGCATAACGGCGGATACGGCCGCCAAACTGCCGGTCGCTGGCCGCATCATGATCACCGCTCATTGCCATTATTTTAGTCCTTCCAACTCGTCAATCATGCCACTAATCATATCCAGCCCAAGTGACCAGAAAGCAGGCTTACTGGCATCAAGGTCAAAATGTTGCAATGCCACATCATAACGTTCGGTGCCGCCAGCCTTTAGCAGGTTTTTATAATTCTGGATAAAAAGATGGTCGGTTTTGCTGGCCTGCGCCAATTGATATTTCTGCCAAAGCGCATTGACCAGACAATCGCCAAAAGCATAGGCGTAAACATAAAATGGCGTATGGATGAAATGCGGCACATAGCCCCAGATCGGCCGATAATCATCGCCAGTTTTAATCGCTGGCCCGAGGGCAGCACGTTGGGTTTCCATCCAGATATCAGAAATTTCATCGGCCGTCAGCTCGGCTTTGGCACGCGCCTGATGTAATTCGGTTTCGAAATTATGAAACGCAATCTGCCGAACAACCGTATTCAGCATGTCTTCGACCTTGCCCGCCAGCAATAGTCGCCGCGACTCGGCATTTGTTTGGCTATCGACAAGCTGGCGAAAGGCCAGCATTTCGGCAAATACCGACGCTGTTTCGGCAAGGGTAAGCGGGGTATCAGACATCAAATAGCCCTGATCGGCCGCCAGCACCTGATGGATGCCATGCCCCATTTCATGCGCCAATGTCATGACATCACGCGACTTTCCGGCGAAATTCATCAAAATATAGGGATGCGCTGATGGCACGACTGGATGCGAGAACGCCCCCGAGCTTTTGCCCGCCCGCGGCGCGGCATCAATCCAGTTCTGATCAAAAAAGGGCAAAGCAATCTTTGCCATTTCAGGATCAAAGCCATGAAAGGCATCAAGCACAATCTGTTTTGCTTCACCCCATTCATAATGCCGGTCATCATCCCCTGGCAATGGCGCATTGCGATCCCACCAATCGATTTGCTTTTTGCCCATCCAGCCAGCTTTGAGGCTGTAATAGCGATGCGACAGATCGGCATTGCGGTCATTGACCGCCTGCACCAAAGCATCGACGACATTATCATCAACATCATTTGCCAGATTGCGCGACGACACGGGCCGCGCAAAGCCGCGCCAGCCATCTTCGATCTGCTTATCCTTGGCGATGGTATTGATCACCAGCGACAGCAATCTTTGATGATCTTTCAAGGTTGTTGATAGTGACTGGCCTGCCTCTTTGCGTTTGGCTGCATCCGTACTGGACAGCGCATCCAGAATTTCGGCTTCGGTTACGTCAGTGCCCTGAAAGGCAAAGCGCATTGCCGTTGTTGTTTCATCAAATAACCGCACCCATGCCCCGGCACCCGTTGGCGCGCGTTCGGCAATCATTTTTTCAATCTCGTCAGACAATTGGTAGGGCGCCATTGCCCGCACCCGCCGTAACCACGGCGCAAAACGTGCCAAACCGGCATCGTCAAGCAAACCATCAATATGATCTTGATCAAGGCGCGCAAGCTCAAGCTCAACAAATAAAAGCGCCGCGCCAATTTCTGATCCGGCTTCGCGCACCGATTGGTGATGCTTGGCAATTGCCGGATCATTTGTGTTTGCCGCAAATAGCAATTGTGCGTGGCTTTGCACCTTGCCTAGCTGTTCGAGAATCGTCTCATAGGCGGTGATGACAGTGGCAAGCTCGGCCCCTGACATAGTGGCAATCTTACCCTGCCAATCAGCCGCAAGCGCCAACGCGTCCTTACGGCAGGCAGCAATATCGGTTTGCAATGCGGGGGAATCAACCCCGTCATAAAGGTCACGCAAGCTCCAAATTGGACAGGAATCAGGCATATCAAAGCTTCACTTTTCTAACAGAACAAAACACAGGCACAAAACACAGGCACATCAAGGGCATTTCCAGACCTTCTGTTATATGAGCATAGGTAAGAGCTTTCTCAAGGCTGTTTTTCAAACCTTTTGGATTTATCCCTTCGAAATTTGCTGCACTCTTGCCCCATAATCTAAATTGCGTTAGCGTTTTTCTGCTCGATACATGAGGGGGGAGAGATTGTTGGCCACCAAATGGGCGGTAGCAGCAACACCGAAGGAGCAAACCCCCAGAAACTCTCAGGTAAATGTACTCTTTCATGTGAGCACTCTGGAAAGTGACACGGCAGTGTCCACCGAAGGGGAAAACTGGTGATCTAATGAACCAGCCAGAATCGGCAAAAGGTTCAAATGATCGGCCAATCAGGTCACTATAGTCCGTGATTGGAAACAGCTAATCTCTCAGGTTCCGCGACAGACGGGGCGAATACCATTGACTGGTATTCACTTTTGACGCGTGACCAAAGGATTAGAACAGTGGAAACACAACGAACCCCACTTTACGATTTTCACATTGCCAATGGCGCCCGCATAGTGCCTTTTGCCGGGTGGGATATGCCCGTTCAATATGCGGCTGGTATCAAGGCCGAACATTTGGCAACGCGCGATGGCGCTGGATTATTTGATGTATCGCATATGGTGCAGGTCGAATTATCCGGCCGCGGCGCCGATGCCTTTTTTGAACGTCTAACTCCAACCGATATTGGCGCAGTCACCGAAGGGCGCGTTCGCTATTCAATGCTGTTGAATGACGCTGGTGGTGTTCTTGATGATTTGATGGTGGCGCGGCTTGATGGCAGGCTGCATCTTGTTGTTAATGCCGGTCGCGCCACGCATGACATTAATCATCTTCACCAGAATCTTGACGATACCACCAAGATGGATGTGCATCATGACAAAGCGCTTTTGGCCCTTCAAGGCCCCAATGCGGCTCGGGTTCTATCCAGTCTTGGTCTTGATCTTGACGGGTTCCGCTTCATGGATATCCGCCATTTCACGCTTGGCGCCATTCCGCTTGTGATAACACGGTCTGGCTATACTGGTGAAGACGGGTTTGAAATTTCCATGCCCGCCAAATCAGCCGTTGATATAGCTGAAGCCCTATTGGCAACAGGCACTGTCACGCTTGCCGGTCTTGGCGCCCGCGATACATTGCGCCTTGAAGCAGGCCTGCCGCTGTGGGGGCATGAGCTTGACGAAACCATTACCCCGACAATGGCGGGGCTAAGGTTTGCCCTTTCAAAAAAGCGACGTGAGGCGGCTGATTTCCCCGGCGCCAATATCATTCTTGATGAATTTGCCAATGGCCCGAAAAGACGGCTTGTCGGTTTATTGGCAAGCGGCGCACGTCCGGTTCGCGATGGTACAAACCTTCTTCATGATGGCGTTGACATTGGCATCATCACATCGGGCGGCTTTGCGCCAAGCCTTGATCGCCCTGCCGCGCTTGGGTTTGTTGACACTCATCTTGCCCATGACGGCACCATCCTTGCCGCCGCCACAAGAGGCGGTGAAACCCCCATTACCGTGGTGAATTTGCCACTCGTCCCACATCGCTATTTTCGCGGTTAGACATATTCAAGCCATAAGGAGACAACCATGCTTAAATTTTCTGAAGATCACGAATGGGCCAACCTTGATGCCGATATTTGCGCGGTTGGCATTTCACCGCATGCGGTTGAACAGCTTGGCGATATCGTTTTTGTTGAACTGCCCGATATTGGGCTGGCTGTTAATAAAGGCGATGCAGTGGCAGTATTTGAATCGGTCAAGGCGGCATCAGATATCTACAGCCCTGCCGGTGGTGAAATCATCGAGGTCAATAATGCGCTTCTTGACGATCTGACCGCGATCACGCCGGAAAGCGCAATGGCCAATTGGCTTTTCAAAATCAAAATCAATGATGCTGGCGACCTTGAGTCACTGATGGATGAAGCCGCCTATAATGCCATGATTGGCTAACCGGCATCCCTCCATAATTTTACGGCAATCTGGCCTGACCGACCTTTGCCGTTCTTGCCCGAAACGGGTCGTTATTTTTGAAAGGACGCATTATGTTATCACTTCCTTTGCCGCAAGCCGCCTTTGCCAGCCGTCATATCGGCATTAATGACACCGATATCGACAAAATGCTTGATGCGGTTGACGCCGCCTCGATGGCGGCCTTACTGGATTCGGTGATTCCCGAAAATATTCGGCGCCAAAGCAAAATGGCATTGGCACCCGCGCTTTTGGAACATGAAGCATTGGCTGAATTAAGGGGCTTTGCCGCCAAAAATCAGGTCAAAACATCACTCATCGGGATGGGCTATTATAATTGTCATACTCCGCCGGTGATTCAGCGCAATATTTTGGAAAATCCGGCTTGGTACACCGCCTATACCCCCTATCAGCCGGAAATTTCCCAAGGGCGGCTTGAGGCGATTTTGAATTTCCAAACGATGATCATCGACCTAACCGGAATGGATATAGCCAATGGTTCGCTTCTTGATGAAGCCACCGCCGCTGCCGAAGGCATGGCGCTGGCAAGCCGTATGCATAAACCCAAAGGCAATCGCTTTGTCGTTGATCCAGATACGCATCCGCAAACCATTGCCATTTTGAAAACCCGTGCCGAACCGCTTGGCATCATCATTGATGTCCAGCCCATTGGCGCATCATTGCCCGATAATTGCTTTGGCGGGCTGCTTAGTTATCCGGGCAGCTGCGGCGCCATTCGTGACCTATCTGGCGAGATTGCCACCATTCATGATGGCGGCGGCTTGGCGGTTGTTTGTGCTGATCTTTTGGCGCTGACCCTGCTCACACCGCCGGGCGAAATGGGCGCCGATATTGTGGTTGGCAGCGCGCAAAGATTTGGTGTGCCATTCAGCTTTGGCGGGCCACATGCGGCTTATTTTGCTTGCAGCCAAGCCTTGCAACGGTCAATCCCCGGACGGTTGGTCGGGGTGTCGCGTGATTCCAACGGCCGCCCCGCTTACCGGCTGGCATTGCAAACCCGCGAACAGCATATCCGCCGCGAAAAAGCCACATCCAATATCTGCACTGCACAGGCCCTATTGGCCATTATGGCAAGCTTTTATGCGGTTTGGCATGGGCCAGAAGGGCTGCAAAACATCGCTGCCCATAGCAACCGGCAAGCACGTCGTTTCGCCGCCGCAATGATGGCGGCTGGCCGCACGATTCGGCATCAAACATTTTTCGACACGGTCGTGATCGAAGCGGCCGATGATCGTGACGCGCTAATGGCGGCGGCGGTGGCGGCTGGCTTTAACCTTCGGCAATTGGATAATGCAGTTGCGGCCAGCTTTGATGAAACCATTGATGATGTCGCCCTTGCCGCCATCATTACCGCGCTTGGCGGTGGTTTAAGTGATGATCACATTGACAGCATTCCATCACAACTTGTCCGAAGCAGCCCGTTTTTAACGCATCATGTGTTTCATCAATACCGCTCGGAAACTGAATTGCTGCGCTATATGCGCCGGCTTGCCGATCGTGANCTTGCGCTTGACCGCTGTATGATTCCGCTTGGATCCTGTACGATGAAATTGAATGCAACAGCCGAAATGATGCCAATCACATGGCCCGAATTTGCCAATATTCATCCCTATGCGCCTGATGACCAAACCAGTGGCTATCGTGAGATGATTTCGCGGCTTGAAGAGATGCTGTGCCAATGCACTGGCTATGCCGCAATGTCATTGCAGCCAAATGCAGGCGCGCAAGGCGAATTTGCCGGATTGCTGGCGATTTCACGCTATCATCAATCACGCGGCGATTATGACCGTAATATTTGTTTAATCCCATCATCGGCGCATGGCACCAATCCGGCATCGGCGGCAATGGCCGGTATGAAAGTCGTTGTGGTTAAATGTGATGCAAATGGTGATGTCGATCTTGATGATTTGCGCGCCAAGTGCGCCCAATATGAAACAAATCTTGCTGCCTTGATGGTTACCTATCCATCAACGCATGGTGTGTTTGAAGAAGCCATTGCATATCTTTGTGAAATTGTGCACAAGGCAGGTGGGCAGGTCTATGTCGATGGCGCCAATTTGAATGCGCTTGTTGGCCATTGCGCCCCGCCTGAATTTGGTGCCGATGTCAGCCATCTCAATCTGCATAAAACCTTTTGTATCCCGCATGGCGGCGGCGGCCCGGGCGTTGGCCCAATCGGTGTTGCCGCGCATCTGGCGCCATTTCTGCCCGGATCACCGCTTGACGGCATTGGCGCTGTTAGCGCCGCGCCATTTGGATCAGCTGGCATTCTTCCCATCACCTATGCCTATATTCGCATGATGGGGCCAGATGGGCTTGGCGCTGCCACTGCGGCAGCAATCTTGTCAGCCAATTACATTGCCCAGCGGCTGGCCGGTTCCTATCCGCTGCTTTACACCGGCCGGAATGGGCGTGTTGCGCATGAATGTATCATTGATATCCGGCATATTCAGGATGCGCATGGCATCAGCAATGAAGATATTGCCAAACGGCTGATTGATTACGGCTTTCACGCGCCAACCATGTCATTTCCGGTTGCTGGCACTTTGATGATCGAGCCAACCGAGTCTGAATCACTTGCCGAAATTGACCGGTTTTGTGATGCCATGATTGCGATTGCCGCTGAAATCCAATCGGTTGCTGATGGCATATGGCCAAGAGACGATAATCCATTGGTCAATGCACCACATACCGCCGATGACATCATGGATGATGACTGGACGCACCCCTATAGCCGCAAGCAGGCTGGTAACCCTGATGGCAATCACCAGGAAAACAAATATTGGCCGCCGGTAAACCGCGTCAATAATGCCCTTGGTGATCGGGCGCTAATGTGTGCCTGCCCGCCAATGGAATTTTGGGAACAGCAGGCCGCCGAATAACGGCTACAGCGCGAAAAGTGCCAATGTTTCCTCCCGCGTGGCCGGCTGACACGTTTCAGCCAGCTGGCGGATTAGGGCAGCATTATTTGGCGCCAAACTCCCATCTTTCAGATAGAGGTTATTTTCAAAGCCAACCCGGCAATGGCCGCCACTGGCAATCGCATCGGTCATAACGTCAAATTCACGATGCCCAAAAGCGCAGATTGACCAGCTTGCCATATCGTTCAGCCCATCAGCGATGAATGGCTTCATTTCGGCAGGGTCAGACTGGAAATTACCGCTATAGCGGCCAAGAACCAAAAGCAGATGAGGCCGCGCATCTGGCAGAATACCATCAGCCATCGCCACGCGGAACCGCTGCAAATCATCAAGATCATAAAGGATATGTTGAATATTTATCTGTTCAGCAAGGCTTTGGTGATAGAAATGCTTGGCAAGGGCGCGAGCGGCCTCGCCATTATCACCAATCATTTCACGAAAGCCGACTGACACAAAATCAGGCTTTAGGGCAAACACCAAATCGGCCTGTTGGTCAGGCGTGTAAATACCAACAGCCTCAGTGGTGATCTGCACAAGCATTTCCGGCACTTCCTGCCGCAACCCATCAAGCAGTTGCCGATACCGAACCGCGTCAAGAAGATGTTTGCCATCATCATCCCGAACATGCGCATGAAGGATACTTGCACCAGCCGCGTGACATTCCTTGGCTGTGGCGATCGTTTCCGCAATCGTGACCGGAACGGCCGGATGGTCAGTTTTTACTTTGCGCGCGCCGTTCGGTGCCGCCATGATGATTGTTGGTCGGGTCATCGTCATCCTCAAAAAAAACTAAACGCACGCCGGAAAAAGGCGCAGATCAGATCGCATCACAAAGCCGGATGCTGGAACCATATGCTAGCATCGACAAATCACAGGTCAAGGCGCTAGCCATCGCAACATCGCTGAAAAACCTATCGCCCACTATAGGAATATATGCTAATGATTTGGCGTTATTTGGCTTTGGGCTTGCCCCGATAATCTGTTTCCCTTGGGCGCTTTAGTGACAACGCTATGCATACTGCCTGCAACGAGACTGACCGACATGTCTGTGAAACCTGAAATCAGTGACTTTATTGCCCTCAAAGGCCAACGCAAAATTGTGTGCCTAACCGCATATAGCGCACCGATGGCGCATGCGCTTGACCCGCATTGTGACCTCCTGCTTGTTGGCGATTCCGTGGCGATGGTCATCTATGGCATGGANACAACGCAAAATGCCGATCTTGATATGATGATTAGGCATGGTCAGGCGGTTATGCGGCGGCGGCAATCGGCGCTTGTGGTGATTGATCTTCCTGCTGGCAGCTATGAAAATAGTCCGGCGCAGGCCTTGGCTAGCGCCGCCGAGATTATGGCCAAAACCGGCGCTGATGCGGTCAAGCTTGAAGGCGGCAGTGATCTTGCCCCCCATGTCAAATGCCTTGTTGATTCAGGTATTCCGGTGCTTGGCCATATCGGGCTATTGCCGCAGCATGCTGTTGCTGGGGCCGCTTTTCGCATCACCGGACGAAGCGATGAAGAATCAGCCCAGCTTCATGCCGATGCTGATGCCCTGGTTGCGGCTGGCGTTTTTGGCATTGTCATGGAAGGCGTGATTGAACCGGTTGCCGCATCAATTGCCCAATCTTGCGCCGTGCCAACAATCGGTATTGGTGCCTCGGCTGTTTGTGATGGGCAAATTCTTGTGACCGAAGATGTGCTTGGTCTATATGACGCCTTTACCCCGAAATTCGTTCGTAAATTTGCCAATCTTCAAGATGATATTGGCGCCGCTGCGGCTGGCTATCGCGCCGCGGTTATTGATGGCAGTTTTCCAACGAGGGATCATCTTTTCTGGCCGAAAAAGACCTGACCTCAGGCAGGGCATATCGATGAAGATTCTACATAGCAAAGCCGAAGTTACCGCCGCCACAATTGCCTGGCAAGGCGCCGGTGAAACGGTTTGTCTTGTGCCGACAATGGGAAATATTCACCAAGGCCATCTTGCGCTGATTGCTGCGGCGCGCAAAACCGCCTCGCGCGTCATTGTCAGCATCTATGTGAACCCAACGCAATTTGGCGCTGGCGAGGATTTTGATCACTATCCCCGCACGCTTGACGCTGATTGCGCGGCAATCATTGCATCGGGCGGCTGTGATGCCATTTATGCACCTGCCAATATGTATGATGATGGCCATGCCACCAGCATTGTTCCAGCCGGTGTTGCGCTGGCGATGGAAGGCCAGACAAGGCCGCATTTTTTTACCGGCGTTGCCACAGTTGTTTTGAAACTATTCACCCATATCCCTGCCAATTTCGCGATTTTCGGCGAAAAGGATTACCAACAGCTTGCGGTGATCCGGCAAATGGTTCGCGATCTTGATCTGAACATCACCATTCTGGCGCAGCCAACAATTCGGGAAACAGATGGTTTGGCATTATCGTCGCGCAATCATTATCTAAGCGTGGCCGACCGCAAACTGGCGCCACGGCTTTATGCCGAAATGCAGGAAACCGCTATCCAGATTACCAAAGGCATGCCAGTTGATGCGGCCTTGGCAAATGCCAAAACAAGGCTGACCAAGGCTGGCTTTGGCAAGATTGACTATTTTGATTTACGCCATTCGGACAGTCTGGAGCCCGCAGAGTCACAGGCGCCAAACTGCCGGATTTTTGCCGCCATCTGGCTTGGTAAAACGCGATTGATCGATAATTACGCCCTTTGACGGTGATTTTATCATTTGTGCTTTTTGTTCAGCCCCTCAATAATGGCCAGATCGGGCATGATGATGCCTCTATGTGAAGGAGCGCTGGATGCAGCCGCAAGACCAAAATAGCGATCAGAACCAGACGGCCAAAATCGCCGCGGCGATTAAGCTGCTGATTGCCAGCTATGATGCTAGCGGCAGTTTGCTGATTTGTGGCAATGGCGGCAGCGCGGCCGATTGTGAACATATCGTTGGCGAATTGATGAAGGGGTTTTGCCTGCCGCGGGCATTATCAGCGCATGATCGCGACCGATTGACGGCCATTTGTGGTGATGATGCGGCGCGTCTTGGTGAAAAGCTTCAATATGGATTGCCAGCCCTGTCACTTGTCAGCCATTCATCCCTGATTACCGCGATTGCCAATGACCTTGATGGTGATTTGATTTTTGCCCAGCAAATATGGGCAATGGGCAAAGCCAATGATGTTTTGCTTGCCATATCNACATCGGGAAATTCTGAAAATATCCTGCTGGCCGCAAAGACCGCCCGCGCCAAAAACATGAAGGTGATCGGCCTTACCGGTGCTGGCGGCGGCAGGCTAGCACCGCTATGTGATGTGCTGATCGATGTGCCATCTAACGACGTTGCCAGCATCCAAGAAATGCATCTTCCGATCTATCATAAAATTTGCCGCCAGCTTGAATCGCATTATTTCTCCGCCTGATCAAAACCGCGCCGAAATAGGCACCGGCGCATGCGCCAACGCATATCACCAGGCCACAAATCAGATTTTCAACCGGCTGAAGACGCGGCGGGCATTGCCCTCGAAAATTGCCGCTTTGGCTTCGGCATCAAGCGCTATATTCGCATCGATATAGCGCTTGGTATCATCATAATGATGATCGGTTCGAGGGTCGATCCCGCGAACCGCACCAATCATTTCCGAAGCAAAAAGAATGTTTTTTGTCGGGATGACATCAAGCAGCAAATCAATGCCGCGCTGGTGATAAACGCATGTATCAAAATATATATTGCCAAGCACCCGCGCATCCAGATCGCCAAGCCCACGATCCTGCGCAATGCCCCGGAACCGCCCCCAATGATAAGGAACCGCCCCGCCGCCATGCGGAATGATCAGTTTCAATTCGGGGAAATCGGTAAAGACATCTGAAAATAAAAGATGCGTAAAGGCGGTTGTATCACCGCCAAGATAATAGCTTGTGGTGGTATCGAGCGAATGATGACACGCCCCCGATACATGGATCATCGCCGGCACATCCAGCTCGACCATTTTTTCATATAGTGGATACCAATAGCGATCACCAAGACGCGGATCTTTCCACGAACCGCCCGATGGATCGGGGTTTAGATTACAGCCGATGAAGCCCATCTGTTCGACACAACGCGACAATTCGGCAATGCTGGTCTCGAGCGATGTCTCGGGGCTTTGCGGCAATTGACAAACCGGCACAAAATTATCTGGAAACAAGTCACAAACACGCCGGATCAGATCATTACAAAGCTCGGTCCAGGCTTGTGACGTGCTGGCATTGCCAAGATCATGCCCCATCCAGCTTGCCCGCGGTGAAAAGATGGTCAGATCAGTGCCCCGATCCTGCTGCATTTTAAGCTGGTTACTGGCAATTGTGTCACGGATCTCATCATCCGAAATGGTTATATTGCCCTTTTCAAAAAGATGATTTGGGTCATTTGCCAGCAATGCGCGCTGTTCGTTGCGGTAGGTTTCGACCTGCGGCGGCGTTGTTGTGTAATGGCCATGACAATCAATAATCATAATTTAATCTTTCTTTTAAAAATCTTTTATTTCACCCAATATCATGCCGCATGACGACTTGCCTATTACGCCAAAAACATTACGCCAGAGCCTTGTTAAAACCAAGGCCGAAAGCAGGCGAAAATAGCGGTTTCGACAAAGCGCCTGACCTCTGAATAGTTTTGATCCCGCCGCGTTGATGGGCCTTTTTGACGGGCGGCAAGACACCCCAAGCGGCGGCGGTTAGGCGCCACCAGCGGCAAAAAATGGGTGATTTCGATATCCGGCCTTGCCATAGAAAAAGGGCTGGCCGTCTTCGGCCGTGACGCGCCCTCCGGCGGCACGCAAAACCGCATCACCGGCGGCCGTATCCCATTCCATCGTTGGGCCGTATCGCGGATATAGATCAGCCTCGCCAGCGGCAATGAGACAGAATTTTAACGATGAGCCAATAGCGACGGTATTGGTGATCCCCCGCTTTTCCAGCCATAGATTGGTTTGCGCGTCACGATGCGATGCGCTGGCGACGGCGACGGGGCCATCGGCGGGTGGCATGCGAACGCGAATTTGACGGCAGATACCGCCCGAAATTTCAAACGCGCCATTGCCAAGACTGCCAAAAAAAAGCCGGTCAAGCGCTGGCGCAAAGACAATGCCCATCACCGGCTGGCCATTTTTGATAAGCCCGATATTGACGGTAAAGGCGCCATCGCCACGCGCCTTGATGAATTCCTTTGTGCCATCAAGCGGATCAACAAGAAAAAAATCTTGGCTTGGCGCAAGGCTGTGGCTGGTGGCATTTTCTTCGGAAATAATCTGGATTGACGGTGCCAAAGTGGCAATTTCGGGAAGCAGGATCGCTTCGGCAGCATGATCGGCCCTGGTCACAGGGCTGCCATCGGCCTTGATTTCAAGTGATGGATCGCTTTGATAGATTTCCATGATCACGCGGCCAGCATGCTGCACTGGCGCAATCAGCCCTTTGGCAAGGAGCCTGTAGTCAATCTGGCTTTGTCCTTGCCCAAATATTGCCACGAACGCCTTGCCTCCATTTTGCCGAATCCGGCCTTGCCATCTGTGGCGCGCACCCACAAAGCACCGCGCCATTTCATCACAAAATACTATGCCTTGTCACATCTGGCGAGGATAGGGGTAATTGCTATTTTTGGCAAAGCAATGCGCCATATCAGTTGTTATTGATCGCGCCTTGCGCGCCTCGGTAATTTGCTAAAGCTGGGGATTGACGAAGACGCGCTTGACCGCGAGGCGGCGATAAGATTGCTGAACGAGATAAGAACAAGACAGGGTGAATTGAAAACCGTGTTACGGGATATGTAGGGCTTATTTCGACTTGCTTAGGAAATATGATTGTCAATCGACTGAAAATTACATTCGGACACCATTATGAATAGGCATGTGCCGTTGCTTTTTTCAGCCCAGATTCTGCCGATCAAGTCCTTTTTTGAACTCAAGCCTCGAGATCGATTGGCTGCACAGGAAACCAGTCGCAGCTAAGAAATTTCTCTCTTCTCGAACATCAAACTCATATGGGTATAGTTGGCTATCACCCCTAAGCCGTCTTTGAGACATAAATCTTATACTATTGTACAAACCGTTTATTGTTTTGTCGTATTTTATTTTGTTGAGTTTCTTGCCCATATAAACGACACGCTTGCCCTCAATAATGCCCAAGCGCTCAAAGGGAGCTAATTGATTGGAATCTCTGACCATATAATTTTGATTGAATAGATATGTGATGGGCCGGTCGTTGTTTTCGCCGGATGAGCAAGAAAAAATACCTTCAAATTGTTCAGCCCAAGCCGTCTGGCTGAACAGGGTCAGGAATATGGCTGTGAGTAGGGTGCGGGTCATAGAATCTAACCCTCAAAAAGGTCCCCAGTAATAGGAATAGTGTGGCGATCTATTGGATTATACTCTTGTAGCATATGCCTCACGCCATCGAGCCACTCAACGCCCTCTTTGGCGCTTTGCTGCAAAAATTCTGTATCTCGGATGCCCACGCTAAATACCTCGTCATCTTTTGTCATGACGTAAAAATGCTCGACCCCTTCACGGGTGCGTTGGTTAAGAAATTCACGAAGGGTCCGTGTAAACTCGTCATAATGCTCAGGGTTTGGTTTAAAACGTATGATTGATAGCTTTTTCATTGAGTGATCCTCCTCGTAAAGCCCTACCACAAAAAAGGCCAGCGCAAAGGCTGGCTGAGTTTAGGGAGGAAGTACGTTAGGTTCACCATTAACCCTGCACCCATATTATGACGGGTTTATGGCTGGTATGGGGTGATTGTGTGATTAACGCCCTCTATCGGGACAAATGCGGGACAAAAGCTAAAAAGCTCACCCAGCAAGCTTAAAAAAAATCTTATAAATAACTGATTTAAATGGTGATCCCGGCGAGACTCGAACTCACTACCTACAGATTAGGAATCTGTCGCTCTATCCTGATGAGCTACGGGACCACAAATCACTTATGCCCGAATTCATAGCGGAATGCCAGCCTGCCAAGGCGGCGTTTTCTGCGGCTTTTTCATGCCATTTTTTCATCTAATTACAGTCAGACATTTTCCCTTCATTGACAAACGCAGCGCTAGGGCGCATAAGTCCGCCAAAGATGTGGCGCGCTAGGGGCGATGCTACCTTCGCGAAAAGCCATGCGCTAGAAAACAAACCAATGTCAGATATGAATCAAGA
>JGI26246J51724_1000682_pt1 | contig 16279 bp, 10 predicted proteins | sample SaaInlLV_10m_DNA_FD_51724 | JGI IMG/M metagenome (IMG submission 51724) | reverse complement strand
AATGCCGTAATCGAGTTTACTCATGCCACCCGAGGTGTAGGTCATCGAAGCACTCGTATCGAGCGCGATCATACAGCGAGTGTTCGTTTCGTCTTCGTACTGCTTGATATAGAGTTTGTCGCTGCGAGCGTAGAGTTTCCAGTCAACGTGACGGAGATCATCACCGCGCTGATAGTGGCGATAGTCATTGAATTCGACGCTAAAGCCGCGGTGCGGACTGCGATGTAAACCCGACAAAAAGCCCTCGACCGCGACGCGTGCCCTTAGCTCGAGATTATCGATTCCGGCGAGAATACTCGGATCCAAGAAATTCGCAGCCCCTTGGGTGGCCGGTCGAGACTTAGAGGCGTCTGTGTCTGTGTTGCTTGGCATAGGCTTCAGGTCTGGCTACTACTGTTTTGTCTATTGTGTCGCGTGAGTTAACGAACGGCATTCGCGACCGCGTAAATGATTACAGACCAGAGCTCGGCTCTGGTACCTCTTCGAGCAAACGCGCTATGACTGTGTCGGTAGTAATGCGCTCTGCTTCTGCGTGGAAATTGAGTAACACGCGATGGCGAAGTACCGACGGAGCCAGTGCGCGAACATCACCAAAAGAAACGTTATAGCGGCCATGCAGTAGCGCGCGCACCTTGCCTGCGAGAATAAGATTCTGTGAGGCGCGAATACCCGCTCCCCAACTAACCCAGTCTTTGATGAATTGCGGCGCCANGTCAGACTGTGGCCGAGAAGAATGCACGAGTCTTACTGCATACTGAATCACCGCTTCGGCTGCCGGCACCTGTCGTGCGATGCGCTGGAACTCCAGGATATCCTCGCCGCTTAATGGGTGTGCAAGAGCGGTGTCTCGTGTCTGAGTTGTGTTGGCCACAACCGCAACCTCGTCCGCTTCGGAAAGGTACTTAAGCTCGATTTTGAACATAAAGCGGTCGAGCTGTGCCTCGGGCAATGGATAAGTGCCCTCAAGCTCGATCGGGTTCTGCGTGGCAAGCACGAAAAACGGTTTTGCCATGGGGTAGGTAACCCCCGCTGCGGTCACTTGCCGCTCTTCCATCGCTTCGAGTAGCGACGACTGGGTTTTAGGCGGTGTGCGGTTGATCTCATCGGCTAATAAGATGTTCGTGAAAATAGGCCCTTTTACAAAATTGAGGCCGCGTTTACCGTCTTTCTCTTCCACTATCTCGGCACCGACAACATCGGCAGGCATCAAGTCCGGAGTGAATTGGATTCGGCTAAAATTCACCTGCAAAATGTCGGCGACGGTCTTAATCAGGAGAGTCTTAGCGAGACCCGGCACACCGGTTACCAAGCAATGTCCCCCTGAGAACAGAGCAATGAGTAGTTCATCGACGACAGCCTCTTGGCCGACAATTACCTTGCGGATTTCGGCAACAATCTGCTGATGCCCTTCTTGCATCCGCTGTACCAGCGCAAGATCGTCTGGGGTTTCAATTTCAAGCGCGTCTTTTCCGTCACCCGCTGGTGCCTCAACTGTTGAGATATCCGTCTCAGTAGAGTCGTTGCTTTGCATCTCTGCCCCTTCCTGTTGCTGGTCTAATTCTGTCATCAAAGAGTCCTATTTCTCATTCGGCGCTCGCATGCGGCGCGGCGGTGTCACATTGTTTAGTGGCTAAACGCGTAAATCAAATAATTGATTCCAATCTTGTAGGCATCGTTTGTCGACTGTGTCGGGTAGCCTGCGTAAAAAGTGTGCTCCCAGCCATCACCGAGGTCGGTGTTGTAGTTGGCGGCAAGCATTACTCTGCCATCGTCATCGAGTACCGCGTAAACAGCTGGCGGATACTGCGGATCGTCTTTATTCAGGAATCCACCGTAATCCCAGGTCACCATGCGGCCAGGCACTTGAGCAACCTCATCGATATCGAAGAAAATATGAAAGACCTCATGGTCCGACTCAAGCCTTGTTATCTCGCGCTCAGGAAAAATTTTTCGTATTTCGACAAACATATCGTCGAGATGCGGCTGTCCCCAAAAATCATCGACCAAGACGAATCCACCTCGCAGCATAAATTCGCGCAGCGCCGTGACCTCGGGCGCGCTAAAATTAGGCCCACTCATGGGATAGCCGATGGGCACGCGCTTCCAGTTCATGTAGAGAAATATATTCTCGAANAACTGAGGATCCGTTAACTCAACATAGGTATAGTTTTTGGGATTAGTATCTACGTTCGTGTAGCGCTGCACACCGCGCAAAAAATTTTCATCCGAATCAGGGAAATCAGTATCCCACCAACCACCGCCACGGCGTCGACCGAAGCCGCCTTGCCCTGCACCATGGTTCGTATAGCGACCCCGCACCCATTGAAACTCAGTGATGTCATCACCGTAGACGGACAGATCCTCGCCGTCTGGCGCCAATTCATCGAATCGCAAATTCTGCGCATAAGAAATAGAGATACCCAAAAAGAAAACCATCAGAACGCACAAGGAAGGAGCAAGCTTTGGGCTCGTTCTCGCTTGTAACGCCGGCTTCTGAATTGGCTTTTTCATTGCGCTCTTGTTTCTCCAGTCTCTTTCGTAATTCTCGGCAATTTTTCTTTAGCTTTTCTTTAGCTTCTCTCTAAATTTTTTAAAGTTTTTCTAATTTTTCTCTACTTTTTCTCTAATTTCTCTCGCCTTACTCACCTGAGTCTGTTCAGTGCCTAGTCGTCGTTCTCGTTCGCGACAGCCACGGTCCGCAAAAGAATTTTTTGCGCGCGCGCATAGCTTGGCGCAATTTCTAATGCGCTGAGCACATTCCGCTTTGCCAGCGCTGTGTCGCCGTTGTTGAGATAAGCCTCGGCAAGATTCGTCCGTGCCTCTACGGGGTCGTCTACCTCCAAGGTAACGATTACCTCATTCTCAACCACGGCAGCTGCGGTATCGTTCTGCAACGAAGCCAGGCGCGCTCTAAGCTCATGTACTTCGCGGCGATAGGGATCGACCTGAATAGCCCTGTCGATATAGTAGCCGGCTCCGCTAAGGTCGCTGCTCGCAAACGCGGCTTCAGCCAGTGTAATCGCGGAGTTGTAGTCATGCTGCTGATTGCCGAGGAGCAGCCTTAATTGCTCGAGGCGCGCTGCCTCGTTGCCTTCCTTCTCGTAAATTTGCGCGAGGACGAGAGGTGGACTTGGATAACCCGTGTATTCGGGCAGCATCGCATAGGCGGTGTCTAAATAGATTTTTGCCTCGGCGTAGGCTTCCTCCTTAAACAAGACAATGCCCATTTGCAGATAGGCTTGAAAGTCTTTGGGGTTCGCCTCTATTCGCGCACTCATGTGCTGCTTAAGCGAGGTGTTGTTATACAGTTCGGCTAAGATAGCACTCGAATTCTCGCGCACGCCATGCCCATGACCCTCGCCTTCATCTGGCGCATCTTCTTTATGCACATAGACGTCGATCTCGGAAACACGCTGCTCAACCCAAGACAGGAATCCTGCGTCAAATTCTGTCAACGAAACAGCAAACGCCTCATCGAATCGCTCGGCATCGGTTTTTATTTCGTCGTATTGCATTACCAGCGAACGGAGGCCCTCGAAACCGTATTCGCGGGCGATATAGTCGATGACCAAATACGACTGAAAGTATGCAAAGCCAAGGTCTGCGCTGTTCTGCGCACCACTAAAGCCTTTGTCTAGATCGGCGAATGGCAGCAGCTTATCTTGTTCCCATGCCCGCACCAGATCTAAGCCTTGGCTACGGCCCCAATAGGGCCTGCCNTCTCGTTCCTCCCACACTGAAATCCCCTCGGACAGCCAGCGTGGCAGCTTATTGCCGGTCATCTGCAGCGTCACNACGTGTGCNAACTCATGCCACACGATCTCCTGCCAGTTAGCCGACAGCGTGTCGGGGGAAATAAGCGTGATAACTTTGCCGAAGCAAATACCTACAAGCGGACCGATGTCAGGAAGGCCAACCGAGCGCACAGCAAAGTCTTGCGAATTTTCAAACACCTGAATAAGTATCGGGCCTTCGGGTTCAAAGCCGTATTTTGCGGTGAGCGTATCCCAGCTCTCTTCAAGCAGTGGCTCGAGATACGGCCAGAGAACTTGTCCATCTTTCTCGGATAAATTGACTTTAAAATGCTCACTTTCTACCGTTACGTAGCTGTCGAGTGTGTCGTATACCTTCAGCATATTCGACGTCATCACGTTAAACGGATCGTTGTCGAAACCAATCTCCAAATTTTCGCGTCCCTCGACCTCCTCACCTAGACGGATAAGATTACTGCCCAGCAGCGTATAACCTTGCCAGTAGTTAGGATCAGATGCGATCGCCTCACGCGCTAACGCAACCGCCTCGACAAACCGATATTGCCGTCCGAGGGTGTCGGCAACGTCGCCAAGGAATTGTGGATTAGACGGGCTGAAGGCATCGACTCGCGCGCGAATTTCGGCAAAGTCTTGAGTTCGTTCTTCGAGTGCCGCCTTCGCACCCAATAGGCTCAGACTCTTGAGCGACTCGGGGTTTAAAGAAAGCGCTCGATCGATAGCCTCGAGCGCATCGTCTTCGAAGTCGTTAACGAAAAATAATTGCGCCTGTGTCTCGAGCGCGGGAACGAAACTCGGGTTAACGGCGAGCGCCCGCTCCAACGCTCCCCTGTCACCGGTGACGCGCGCGAGACCAGTTAACGCTGGCAGATAGCGTGGATTCACCGCGAGAACGTCTTCATACGAGCGCTGCGCATCGGCTGCATTGAATTTTTCGAGGAACAGATCACCCCAAAGTGTCTGTGCTTCGAGATTATTCGGATCGAGACGCGTAGCCTCGCTAAAGAGGCTATTGGCATCGTGAAATTCGCCGAGCAGCCAACTCGCGCGCGCCACCATACCGATGTCCTGCGACGAAAATACAAGGCCATCGGTATAACGATCTAGCGCGCGCTGGAATTGCGCCGCGGCCTCACCTCGACGGCCAACAAGTTGCAGCGCCTCTCCGTATTTCACTACGGCACGCAGTGGCGGCTGATCGAGCCCTTCGCTTACATCGGCTAATACGTCGAGCGCGAGNGCAGACTCACCCTGCGCAAGTCGCAGTTCAGCTAACTGAACNGCGACAAGAGGCAAATCGGCAGGTGCCAAGTTATTTAACGCGTCTTCGCACAGCGCAATCGCCCGCGCCCTATCGCCTATCATGGCAAACGCGCGACTTGCACCAACGATACCCTCTTCTCGATCGAGACCCTGCGCGCGTAAAAACGCATCACCTGCAGCAGCATACGAGCCGCTAAGGAAAAGCTGCTCTCCCCTTGCCAGAGGAGAACTCGCACTTAAAAACGCCTCGTCTATATTTTGTGCCCAAGCGGGCGTGGCGAAGAGTGCAGCNGCTAACGTGACAGCAGCCATTAGCCGCTTCGCAACTAGCGCACTGCCCGCGTCGCGCTTCAGGGTCGCGCTCATCATCGAGTTTGGAGAGGTCTTATTCCGACGCTTCACGAGTGAATTCCTCCGTGGTTTTAGCAAGGTCGACTAGCAATGTTTCAAGCTGCGCCCAGTAATCGTCCTCTAGATAGTCAGCTTTGCGGCCACGCAGGAGTAAAACACTGCGCTCTAGGGTTTGCATTCGCCGCTTAAGTGCCAAGCGGGTCGCTGACAAGCCGGTTTCGCCTGCGTCGGACGCGTCGATAAAGGCGATTTCGGCAAGGCTGCCATCACCTTGTCCAGGCGCTGGGCTGAGGGCAAAAAGGGCATCCCCATTGTCGTCTAGCCCCGCGTGTTCGGCTGCAAGCCTGCCCGATTCCTCATAAAATTCTTCGACATTATTTTTTGCGTAATTAAACGCTTCGAGCAAGGAGACGCGGCTGTTCTTATCGCGATCGGCACGTCTCTCACTCAAGCCCTCGATAAAGTAACGCGAAAAATAGGGATCAAATTTTTCGGAAGACGAGCGCGTTGCCGAGACTACGATGCGCCCCTCTCCTGCTATCTCGCGGGCGAGTGCTGTTGAAAAGCCATAGCTTGCACTCGTCGTATTCACAAAAATTAAGTCTTGCTCAGTAAAGGCATCAAACAAACGCGCGAACTCTGCGCCGGTTAGGTCAGGGCCACGGAGGTTAAATTTGGCTTCTTCGTCGGTTCCGGTGCCATGGCCAAGCAAGAAAACGGCAAGTTGGTCGCCGGCACTCATTCGATTTTTGAGGTCTGCCAAGCTCGCACTAATTCCTTCGCGGTCAGCGATCGCATCCCCGCGTGAATCCGTAGATGTNTTGCCAAAAAGCAATTCTATCGCTGCACTGCTATAGCCGTAATCGCGCGCGAGGATGTCATGCAGAGAAACCGACAACTGACGGTATCTGGCTTCATTGTCAGCGCCAACGGTCGCACCGCTAATAATTAGCGCGTATTTCGAGGTGGCAGCCGACTGCGCAAATAATTCTCGCCTGCCGTTCTCTTGAGCGCTGACACTCGCTGCAACCAATCCGGACAGCGCAAAGAAAACCATTGTTTTCATAAAACCATTCATCACGATAGCCCCTTGCCGCGGCGCAGCGTCCAATCGAGGCAGAGCATCAAAATAAGCAAACCCAGAAGCCAGGGGCTGTCCCAAAGATCGGTTGTGACTTCTTTCGAATACGCATTAGGTGTATTGCGAATAGCTGCAGCGACTGATGACGAGTTGTCGATTGACGCGTAATAACCTCCGGTCGTTTCTGCAATACGCTGAAGCATGCCTGCATCAAGGCCGGCGTTAGAATACTCACGCAGCGATGGCGTCACGATAATCGAGGCGTTAGCTTCCGAGTTTTCAGCACGCCCTTCACCTGCTGCGCTAGCAACATCGACGAGCAGCGAGTTGACTCCGACATTATTTGCAAGAAATTCGGCCCTATAAACGCCTTCGTCTTCGAGTTGCCACTGCATAGGCGTGTCGCTTACATCCCCAAGAGGATCTTCGCGTTGAATCCATAGGGTTGCGTCATTGTCTGCGAGATAATCGGCATCAAGAACGGTTGCCTCGACTCGCACGGTGTCACCCACGTTGTAGAACTCTCTATCGAAGCTAAGCGTGATTCGCTCCTTCGCATTTACCGCAAGCCATCTGAGTAACTGACGCCATAATTTTTCTTGCGATTGATCAGCAACAGGAAGCATCATCTGCCAGCGCCAAGTGCTCGCAGTGGCTACGCTCATGCTTCTACCAGACCCATAGCGCTGCGTAACGAGAACAGGCAATGGCTGATTTTGATAATCAAGACTCGGGTGTTCGAGCAACACTGATGCACCGGGCTTAACACGGCCGGTAACATAGACACCTTGCAGAGGCGGCATTTGCGCCCATAAATTGATGTTTGCCGCCTCGTCTGCAGCGAGTCGTAACAAGGGCGACACGCGACCCGCTGCTGTCAGCTGCGGATTGAAGAGCGCGCCGGCAGGATGATCGCCGCGGCGAATCCCTCCCTGCAGTGGTTGCGGCAGAAGAGCTTCCTCGACCAAACTTACCGGCGCAATCGCCGCCAGCGGCGTACCAATAAACCCTTCGTCGACACGCCCCGAAAGCAGCAGCCCTCCGCCGCGTTCGCCAACAAATTCATCAAGCATTTTCAGCTGTTCNGTATCGAAAAATTCTTGCTCTATGTCGCCAAGAATAATTGCTTCGTAGTCGAACAGCGCCTCGCGATCGCNTGGAAAGCCATCGCTTAATTCGGTTGGTGATTCGATGCCTTGCCGATAGAATTTNTCGGGTCCCGTGCGTAAATAGGTTGCTAGGCGCAGCGACTTATCACCTCTGACAGCGCGTTGAATAAACTTATATTCATTNCGCGGATGGCCTTCGATAAAGAGGATGTCGAGCGCGGGTTTTGGNAAGTTATCCACCAGAAATTGATAGCGATTATTCTCGCTAACAATCTCCTCTTTTACCGAATCNCGATCAACCAATTCAGCTTCGAGCTGNTAGACAATTGCTTCCTCNCGCTCGGGGCTTAGTTCTATNTCGAAGCGCTGTGTCACATTGCCGGGNGCNAGAACGACCTCACGGCTGGCTACTTCTCGCTCGCCATCAACGATTCGAAGGCGGACTCGTTCGTTATCGAAACCAGCCTGCACGAGCCGTATTTGCGCAGTAAAAACAGCGCCTTCTAAAACGGTTCGGGTAGTGACAACACCTTCAATACCGAGGTCGCGGGGCAGCGATGGCATACCCACGCCAAGCGTGTAAACAGGCACGCCGCTGGCAGCAAAGGTTCGGGCAGCGATTGTCGCATCCTTGCCACTGTTATCGGCGCCGTCGCTAATCAAAAGTACCCCACCAAGAGGTAAGCCGCCTAGCTGATCATCCACATAGCTGAGCGCATCACCGAGGCCTGTTTTACTNAACGCGACGGCCCCTTCCTCTTCATCGAATCCTGTGCCAATTGAGGCTAAATCATTAGCGCGTCGCGTCTCACCACCGAAACCAAAGAACCGTAGCTGATAGTCTTCGGCAAGCGCATCNAGCAAACCGGCACGTTCTAGCGATTCTGCCGCGGCCTGTTTCCGCGTCTGGCCGTTCGGCATGTCGGTGATGGTCATACTGGCAGAGTTGTCGACTAACACCGCAAAAAATGTCTCCTGCGGAATCACCTCGAGGTCGATCACCACAGGCCGCAGCAGGCAAAACATAATGAGCACTAGCACCGCTGCTCTGAGNGCAACTAATCCGGCTCGCCAGCGGGTAGTAAGAGGCCTAGTTGTATTGGCATACCCCANCCACACGAGCCCTACAATACCGAGCGAGAGTGCGACGAAGGCCCACGGCGGAATACCGTAAGCAAAAGNGAGAGTGCCCGCGCGCAATGCGTCAAAGAAGGAAAGATCGGAAGACTGCATAACTACCGGGCTCCTCCAGAATCACCTTCCGACAGCGTTCGATAATATTGCTCCACCAACTCGCGATACGCATCAGGGATCGCTTCTTCGTCTGCGCTAAAAAGCTGTGTGGCCGCGCTCTCTAATTCTGCCTGCGCGCGCAGCGCGCCTTCTAACTCAACAATAGGCTGCAGTAACGCCTGAAGGAGCTCGGGCTGCGCGAGGAAATCTTCAATATTTTGCCGCGTCAGCTGCTGTCTAATCGATCGCGCGGTGCCTACGGCATTCGCCTCGCCACGCAGGGTTTGCGTTGTGCCGCCCCGCTGCTGCGCTAACTGCTGGGATAAGTTTTCGGCGAGTGTCTGGCTGCTCTCTAACTGCTCACGCATCTGCGCAAGCGACGGCGTGTTTCCCGCGCCTTCCGTTTCATTCGCCTCGCCTGCACTTCGTTGATTAAATTGCTCAGCCTGTTCGCTCAGGCTTTCGATCTGCTGTCTCAATTGCTGCGCATCACTTGCTACTTGCCGTGCAGATCCTTCGGAGTCTTGCGTTTGCGATGGATCCAGTCGCGCCAGGCTCTGCGCTAACTGGTCGATCTGGTCGCCGAGTTCCTGTTCCATATCAATCGCAAGGTTGAGCATGCCATTGCGAAGAACACGGTTGCTTGTTGCCATCTCATCGCGAATTGGTTTTAGGTCACGCGTTGCTGCCTGAGCCTGAGTCAGTAAGCTGCGGTCATCACTATCGCCTCGAGTGACCACCGCTCGGAGCATGTCTTCGATCTCTTCGATATCACGTTGCTGCTGTCGCTGCGCATCGAAAAGCGCCTCTAGCGCCTCATCACGACGCGCCTCACGGCGGGTCTGACCTAGACCCTGATTACGACTAGCCTCTTCTAATCCTTCTTGTAGCGCCTGCTGGTTACGGACAAGCTCCTGACCGCGCTCGCTTAGGCGTCGTGCAATCTGCGAGACCGAACTCTCGCCTTCTTGGCTTAGTTCGCGTTGCTGGTCGCGTAAGCTCTCGAGTGCTTTCTGGCTTTGCGCCGCTGCAATAGCAGCGCTGTCGCTCTGCGCAGCTTGCTGCATTTGCTCGAGCGCGCGCTCAATTGCAGATTGAGCAGTTGACTCACCCGCTTGAGCGGTGCCGCCCTGCTGCGCCGTTTGCTGCCCGGCTGCGCTCTGCTGCCCTTGCTGAGATTGCTGCCCTTGCTGAGCTTGCTGAGGCGATCCCCCGTCTCTTTGTTGCGACTGTTGAGGCTGTTGAGACTCTTGAGATTGTTGTCCCTGGTTATTTTGAGCTAATTCGCGTGCTAATTTTTCAACGTCANCGGTAAGCTGTTCTTGCTGTCGGCGCAGCCGTTCTAGTTCGCGACGACGCTGCTCTTCTTCGAGCTCTTGCTCTCGGCGAGCAAGGTTTCTCTGCGCGCGAGTGAGGGCNTCTTGGCGCCGCGCTAACTCCTCTAGCTTGTTCACCTCTTCGNCATTAGTTCCACCCGCTTGGCTCGCGCTGTTCGGTGTCTCATACCGATTTTCGAGTTGCCCCATCTCCATTTCGAACAATTCGCGAAGATCTTCGCGCTCTTGCTGAGCGCCTCCTCCTCCACCGCCGCTGTTTTGATTCATGCTTATGTCAGTGCGATTAATATTCGCTTCAGCTTTCAGCACGTACTGCAGGGCGAGTTGTTCAGGCTTGAGTGCGGTCGTTACTTGCANACTATCTAAATCGTTTGCAGCAAGATTCATCTGTTCGATGGCGAGAGACAAATTTTCAACGGCTAGATCATAACTNTCATCCGAAAAACTCAATCGTTCGGATAAGCGATCAATAGACATCTTAGCGCGACCGGTCGCCTCGCGCTGGCTCTCGGCTATGATTTCGGCATCGGCCTCGATGTCGGCATTCGATGCGTCACGCAGTCGGTTTCGCAGTTTCCAAGTCGCCGCAATAATGTCTTTCTGCACTGAAACAAGCGCACTACTTTCGCCGCCACCCTGACCGCCTCCTCCGCCACCACCACCCTGCTGCTGCGATCGGCGAAATTCTTGATCGGTCGGTATAACTTCGAGGAAATAGATGTCAGACACCACCTCACTCGGGCCATCGAGTGCATTATTGTCGGCAAGCGTTAGGTAGTAACTGACAAAGTCGCCCGGCTCAACCTCCATGTCTTCGAGATANAGCAGAGTCGATCCCTGCGCAGAGCGAACGGATTCGGCAGGCAGGAAATTGACCACACTGTCANCGGCACCCACTACCGCGTAATTGAGCACGAATTCGCTCAGCCCATAATCGTCGCTTGCGTCAACTTCGATCACCACCTCTTCGAGTGGCATCACGTCTTGATCAGCGCCNGGTCGGCGCAGAGTGAGCTGGGGAGGCTGATCTTCGATTGCGCGAATATAGTAATCGAGCGGCGCATCGCTTTGCAGGCCTTGTAGATCGGTTGCCGAAAGCCGGTAAACCCCATCTCCCTTCACAGTAAAACGAGCAGTTGCCTTAAGTCCGTCAATAGTCAGGCTACTGTTTACATAGCCTTCCCCAGACGTACTGCCGGCGTCAGCGAACTGCAATTCGGCACTCGCCAGTGGTTTATTGAACGTAATCGTAAGGCTTACCTCGGTGCCCTCTGCGGCGACTATATCGCCGCCATCAATTTCGATTCGATCCTCTTCGCCGGTATAAGCCGGAAAATCCAGCGCCACATCGATCTGCTCTACATTGGGGAGGTCATACAAACTTATCTGGTATTGCCGCGAAGTCTGCTCATCGCCGGCAAGGCTNACCAGATAGACCGAATCTTTTAGAACCGCAGGTAAATAGTAGCTAAACGTCGCACCNCCNGTGTCCGCCGCATCGAGNACCATCGGGTAGTCGCGCCAGTTCAACCGATCGTCCTGAAGCCGCAGGGTCAGCGCGCCAGGCTGCGCATTTTCTACCCTTGCCGTAAACGTCAGTGGCGAGCCCCGCTGCAGCTCAATATCNCCCGGCTCGACAATAAGCGCGATAGGCAACGCTGCTGGGCTTATATCAGCTCGCTGTTCACTNGCGAAAGGCCAGGCGAGNCGCTGCGCTGCTTGCCTNATCTGGGCAGATTCTTGCAATAAAAGGCCAAGTGCTAAGCAGGCGGCAAGGCCGGCGGCCATCGCAATAAAAGATTCACGTGGGGAGCCTACTCGCTCAACCTCTTGCCTCTGCAATTCAACATGTGAGCGCGCGTCTTTGATCAGCTGTTCGACGAATGCCGGGGAAACGCCCGCCTTTAGAGGCTCTCCTTCTATTTGAGAAAACTCGATAGAGGTAAGTAGACGCTGTTCGAGGTCTGGAAATTTTTCTTCGACATAGAGCGCTAACGCTCTCTGATCGGCTTGTGCACGATGACGGTGACGCCACGCAACAGCCACAATAGAAACCAAGAGTGCAAGGGATGCCACAGTGACTACTAAGATAACCGCCGGTGATGCGGTGACATTCGCGACTACAGCGAGGCTTGCCGCAATCACGAGACAGACGGCGACAAGCGCGAAACCGAACTGCCGAGCGAGCACTAATCTGGCCTGCCTTCGCTGAAGGCTGTAGAGGGTGTCGCGGAGACTGTCGAGATTCGGAGTCGTCATGCGTTTCCTGGATGATAATAAGCAAAAACTGACGCCCGCTTTGGCAGCGTGAGCGCCAAGGGCACTTAGCTAAAACGCCGAGGAGTCGCCATTGGACTTGCTCCCCCTCTTGCTGAAAGGAGTGCAGGGCAAGCCTCTCTCGCAGCCCCACTATCCCACTATCGTCAACCGCTTAGCAAGGTTCGGAAAGCGGGTAACCCATCTCTTGTGGCCGATAAAAGGGGGAATCATCGGGGAATATATGCACAGGGGTCGAGGCAGCCCAGTCTAGAAGCGCTTTGACGCTGCTGATTTGAGCGATGCCTTTGAGCGTCTCCTTAGTGGGCTGCGGCAGAACGATCTCTTCTGCCTTCGAAGCGGCGAGCGCAGCTTGAGGCGTAATCCAGCGGTGCTCTAGTATTTCATCGTTGTCGACAACAACGGTGGCCGCTCGTGGCACCGGACACATAAAGAACCAAGTACAAAACCGTCGTGGCAAATGGGGCGGAGTGGTCCAATGGGCAGTGTGAATAAGCTGGCTCTCGCCGATGTCCAGCCCCGCCTCCTCTTTCGTCTCTCTTACCGCCGCTTTTAGCGCCGCNCGATACTCCAGCCCCTCGNCCCCCTCGAAATCGGCCTGGTCTACACGACCTCCGGGAAACACCCAATGACCACCATGGAAAACAAGCTTGGAATTTCTCCTGAGCAGTAAAATTTCAATAGAGCCTTGCGTAGCGCTGTCGCGGGCTACGACTACTGTGGCGGCCGGAACCGGGGTCATCTCGCTCATTACTGGGTCTTCCTTAAGGCTCAACGCCCTTGTGCACTGTCGCTTTCGGTAACCCTCATAATACCCAATTTGGCGGAAGATCCCACTCCCTGAATGCAGCTATAAGCGGATGGTTTGCGCCTCCACCCCCATACGCTTAGAATCGAGTCAACGGCGGCTCTATCGATGTGTATCGAAGCCCCTTACTTCTATTCCCATCAACAGAAAAACGGAAAACAAGCTATGACAATTGGATTTGAAGGTCGCGTCGCAATCGTAACAGGCGCAGGCGGCGGACTAGGCCGACAGCACGCCTTAGAGCTGGGACGCCGCGGGGCAAAGGTAGTCGTTAACGACTTAGGCGGCAGCGTAGATGGCAGCGGCGGTTCGGCCTCTGCAGCTGAGTTAGTCGCTCAGGAAATCATCGCCGCAGGCGGCGAGGCCATTGCGAACGGCGCATCAGTTACCGACCTAGCCTCTGTCCAATCGATGGTCGACGAGGTAATGGCGAAATGGGGCCGCATAGANATCCTCGTGAATAACGCAGGCATCCTGCGCGACCGCACATTCTCGAAACTCGAACTCGAAAACTGGCATGCGGTCATCGATGTGCACCTCACAGGCAGCCTCAACGCGACTAAATGTGTGTGGCCAATCATGGTGGAGCAAGGCTACGGCCGCATAGTAATGACAACCTCAACGAGCGGATTGTTCGGAAACTTTGGCCAGAGCAATTATGGCGCCGCAAAGCTAGGCCTGGTCGGCTTTATGAATACCTTGCGCCTAGAAGGTGCGAAATACGGTGTTTTCACCAATGCGATCGCACCAATAGCCGCGACGCGCATGACCGAAGAACTGCCGGGCTTCGAAGACAGCGCAGAAAAACTCGCGCCCGAGTTAGTCACCCCTGCGGTGGTCTATCTCTGTTCTGATAAAGCCCCTAATGGCCGCATCATTCAGGCAGCCGGTGGCCGCTATTACTCTGCCGATGTGCGTGAAAACGAAGGCGTTAATCTGGGCCTCGGAGCCTCGGTCGAAGACATCGAGGCGAATATCGACACAATACTCGACATGACGTCGAGCAAGGGCGTGATAGAGCGGACGCACCACCGATAACGGCAGCACGTTTGCGCCTGCGCAATGTTTGATCCGTCGGCAAAGCGCTTTTGAGCCGACCAATAGAAAACGCCCCCTTTGAGAGCTATAACACTCNCAAAGGGGGCGTTTTTTTATTCACTCACAGACCGCCTAGGCTTTCTTTTTCTGGTCTGCTAACACGCGCTGAATCGAGGCGCGCTCGTCGAGGCGCGCGATCAGCTCATTGTTGCGGGGCATTTCGGCGGCAACGTCCCAGTCTAGTGCGCGCTTGCAGGCTGTCATGGCAAGATTCATGCTGAAGCGAAAGTAGAAATCGGCATAGGTTAGCTGCTCCCCGCATAAATAGGGCGAGAATTTCGCGAGCCGATTGAACGAGGCAAACCCCTTCTCTAGTTGAGGCTTCACTTCTTTCTTTAATTCATCGGTTGCTGGCCGCCCAAAAAACACCTCTCCGTATAGCCGACGCGCCGGTAATTCAACATAGAGTTCGAGGTAGCGGATAATTTCCTGCACCTTAGCCTTCTCGAAAGGGTCTGCCGGATAAAAGCTCTCGCCCTGTCCCAGCGAGTCTAAATAGTCGATCATCACGCCCGTCTCGGTGAGAAAGCCCTGTTCGGTTTCCATCGCCGGCACTTTGCCCATCGGACTTTTGCCCAAAAAATCTGACTCTTGATTAGGGAGTATCAGCATTTCTTCAAAATCCATACCCTTCTCGAGCAGAACAGTCTTTACCATGTTGTAGTAATTACTGAGTGGCATCCCATATAGTTTGATCGTCACACGTGTCCCCTTCATACTTAAGTTCAATGAGCGACAGAAATTACTCTGCACGCGCACAGATTGCAAAACCTATTCACGCAAGCGTAAGCGATTCCCCATGTCAGCCACNGCANGCCTCCGCATTCTCTTACTNTCCGGCTACGATGCCGCNAGCCATCGCCTCTGGCATGAGAATCTCGCGCGCATGATGCCCGAGCATGAATGGACTCCGCTAGCTCTCGCACCCCGAAATTTTAGCTGGCGCCTACGCGGCAACGCATTAAGCTTCGCCTTTGGTGAGCGAGAGACCCTGAGCAGACCTTACGATTTGCTGATTGCGACATCGATGGTTGATCTAAGCACGCTGCGTGGGTTCATGCCCGCACTCGCAGCGATCCCAACGCTGCTATACTTTCATGAAAATCAATTTGCGTATCCTACCCGTGATCAGCAACGCGCTAATGCCGAGATACAGCTCGTCCCTCTTTACGCTGCGCTCTGCGCAGATTCGGTCGCGTTTAATAGTGAATACAACCGCAGGACTTTTCTCAGCGGCGCAAAAGAGTTGCTCCGGCGCCTACCCGACTATGTGCCCAAAGGATTACTGCAGCGCCTCGAGCAGTCTCACGTAGTGCCGGTTCCTGTGTTCCAGCCGGAGGAGTTGTCGCCGCGTTGCAGCAACCATTCGACGCTTGAGATAGTGTGGAATCACCGATGGGAATATGACAAAGGCCCTGAGCGACTGTTGGAGGTGGTCAAACTACTCTGCGCCCAGAGGCTCAACTGCCGTCTCCATATTGTGGGCCAGCAGTTTAAGCAGCAGCCCGAAGAATTCGACGAATGTCGCCGCTTACTTAAAGCGCACTGCATCTCTCTAAATCTTGAAGACGCTCACTTCGGCTTTATCGAAAGCGCTACTGACTACCACGCGCTTATCAACTCCTGCGACGTCGCCCTGTCGACTGCGCTGCATGACTTTCAAGGTCTCGCAATGCAAGAGGCTGCGATCGCTGGCTGCTGCCCGCTCGCCCCTGCCGACCTTGTCTATCCCGAATACCTGCCGCCAGAAAATCTTTACTCTGTGACTCAAGATAACACGCACACCGCGCGTAATATCTTCAAGAAATTGAAACGCTGGCAGGAGGAAAAAAACGAAGGAATTGCACTTCCGCGCGTGTCACTAACGCAGTTTTTCGAGGAAAATTTGACTGCGCGGTATCAACAGCTGTTTGCGCAAACTATCCATTCAAAAAAGCGGCTGGCGCTTTAGC
>JGI26246J51724_1000663_pt1 | contig 16609 bp, 18 predicted proteins | sample SaaInlLV_10m_DNA_FD_51724 | JGI IMG/M metagenome (IMG submission 51724) | reverse complement strand
GTGACGGTGCCACCCAGCAATTTATCAAGCGCCTTTAGAGGAGGCGACAGTGTTTTTTTATCGGGAACCAGCGCCACGAGGGCCTGAGTCTTTATTTGGCCGATGGTGTTGGCGGTACGTGCGGTAATACTCAATGTGGCCATGCGATATCCTAATCCTGTTACGCGGGAAGCGGGAGGGCGCTAGTGTATGATGCCGGAGCCTTTAACGAAATAACCATCTACGGACTTTCAACCCAATATTGAGCTAATGCGGATACTTCNGTACTTAACACGCGATATTTTACTGCACACAGTGGCGGTCAGTTTTGTCCTGTTCCTGGTCGTGTTTGCGGGTCGATTCATCCGGTATCTGGCTGAGGCGGCAGTGGGCTCGCTGACGGGCGATGTGTTGCTACCGATTATGCTGTTCAAGTTGCCTGGGTTCTTTGAAATGATTCTGCCGCTNGGTCTCTTCATCGGTATTTTGCTGAGCCTCGGTCGACTTTATGCAGAGAGCGAAATGGTGGTGCTCAGGGCTTGTGGCGTTGGCCCGGGTAGACTCGCCGGATATGTCTTAGTGCCCACCATGGTGGTGGTTAGCGCAGTAGCGTTCTTATCGCTCTATGCGGCGCCCGAGGGCTCTGCACGCGCCCAAGTGCTATTGGATAACCCGCGGTCAGCAGAGGGGCTTCATATTCTGAATGAAGGTCGGTTCCGGAAGCAGCGCGATGGACATTACGTCACTTATGCCGAGCAAATCGACGACGCGGGTGTGATGCACAATATTTTTGTTTTCGAGCGAGAGCCGGGATCGCAATCAGACATCTATAACGCAACTTTTGCCCGAGAAGGCGAAATCGTTTTTCAGGAGTCGACGGGGCGTCGGTATCTGGAGTTGCGGGGAGGAACTCGATATCAAGGGGAGCCAGGAAAGCTCGCGCTGGAAGAAATACAATTTGATTTGTATGGCGAGTTGATCCCGGAGTCGCAAGGGAGTCTTCGCCGCACCACTAAAGTACAAGCGATGGCGACGCAAGCATTGTGGGACAGTAGCGATCCAAAATTACGTGGCGCTTTGTGGTGGCGTGTGTCCTTGCCGCTCATGGTGCCGGCCATCGCAATGATCGCCCTAGCGCTGAGCCGCACTGATGCCCGGCGAGGTCGCTATGCAAAGATTGGGCCCGCGATGGTGGTTTTGCTGCTCTATTTTCTGGGTCTGACTCAGGGCAGGGGGCTGATTGAATCTGGTCAGGGTCCGGAGGTCATGTTAGCGGTGCACGTGGTTTTTGCTGTTTTGTCTCTCGTTTTACTGCATTGGGAGCGCATCAGTAAACGCTGGAGCATCGTCAATGTCTAAGCTTGATCGTTACATCGGCGGTGGCGTGTTGATGGCGACGCTCGGGGTGCTACTGCTGCTGGTGGGGCTGGATGCTTTGACCTCCGTCATCGACGAAACGGATGACATCGGCGATGGGTATGGTTTTCTCGATATTTTAGTCTACGTGGGTTACACCTTGCCGCGTCGCATTCACGAGTTCGTGCCATTTGCGGCTTTAATCGGGGCGCTTATTGCGCTCGGTCGTCTTGCTGCTTCGAGTGAGTTGGTGGTGATGCGTGCGGCAGGCGTATCGATCAGTCGTATGGCAGTCACTGTGTTAAGGCCCGCGCTACTCGTGGCGGCCCTCGGTTTTTCAGTCGGGGAATTTGTTGCGCCGCACTCGGAGCAATTGGCGATGAGCTATCGTGCGCTAGCGCAGCGGTCCGAGTCTGCGGTCGCTGGCCGGTTTGGTGCTTGGAATCGTGATGGTAATACTTTTATCCATGTCGACGCAGTCCAGAGAGGCGGGGTCGCTTACGGAATTACCTTACTTAATTTTACTGAGGACCGGCGCCTAGACACCACGCTGATGGCAGAACGAGCGACTCATGCGGGGGATCACTGGATGTTGGAGCGCGTCAAGCTGACCCGCTTAGAGCCCAATGGCACAGTGGTGCTGGAGGAGACGTTAAGGCGATGGGATACGGCCATTACACCCCAGTTGCTCACTCTGGATGTGGTGGATCCAGAGACGTTATCTGTGATGCAGCTTTGGCCTTACGCGCAATATTTGCAGCAGCAGGGCATGGTCTTTACGGATATTAAGCTCGCATTCTGGCGGAAGGTGTTGCAGCCCTTTGCGACCTTGGGCTTAGTACTCGTCGCCATGTCATTTATTTTCGGGCCGCTACGAGAAGGCACGATGGGAGCTAGGATCTTTGTCGGGGTGATTGTCGGAGTTGCCTTCCGAATCAGCCAAGATTTTTTCGGGCCCGCCAGCCTGATTTTTGGCTACGACCCGCTACTGGCTGCCCTGTCACCGATAGTCGTCTGTTGGTTGGGAGGACTGTGGTTATTGCTCCGGCGCTCTTAGCGAAACAGGCTCACCCCTTTTTGGGAATCAGTACCAGCCGCGTTCCCGACCACTGATCATGCCAGTATGCGTTGTCCGCCGAGACGAAGCGCCAGGCATAGCCCAGACCGAGGAGCGTCACTGATAAAAGAGCGCCCACTACCCGTATCAGTGCTTGTCTCCAGGTTGGCCGTTCGCCACTCTGAGTGATCAGTTTAATGCGCCATGCCTGCATGCCGAGGGTCTGGCCGCCTCTGCGCCAAAAAATGCCGAAGAACAGGATGACGATCACCAGCCAGCCGGCCCATTGCAGTACTCGCGGCACAGTGGGTTGAGCAATACTGTCTGTGGGCCCCAGTATCGCGACCCAGATGGCGGTCGCGGCCATAAACAGCGGGAGTATAAGCAGCAAGTCGTAAAGCATTGCTAGCAGATGGCGCCAAATGGGTGGGGTAGGGAGGCGGTTTAGTGATGCAGACTCTGGGGTCATAGTAACGTTGGCCGTTAAAGATGAAGTCGTGATTTCAGCGTAAACTAGCATGAACTGGATAAGATCGATGCCCATCATGATAAAAGACGAAATCAACGCGGCGTTGCAAGTCGCCTTTGCGCCGCAGACGTTGCTAGTGGAAAACGAGAGCTTTCGCCATAACGTGCCCGAGGGTTCGGAGACTCACTTCAAAGTGACGTTAGTGAGCGAGGCGTTTTCTGGGCAGCGTAGTGTCAAGCGACATCAGTCGGTCTATGCCGTGCTCAAAGAATGGCTGGCGGGGCCTGTCCATGCGCTGGCACTTCATACCTATACGCCTGACGAGTGGGATCAAGTGGCGGCAGTACCGGCGTCACCTGACTGTCGAGGAGGAACGGGGAAGTGATTAGTCACGTTGACGCCTTGGACCGCGTGGTTGTCGCCTTGTATCGTTTTGTTCGACTCGATGATTTTGCGTTACTCCGCGCGCCCTTGCTGGAGGTGTGTCAGCAGGCGCAAGTCAAAGGGACGTTACTGCTTGCGAAAGAGGGTATTAATGGCACGATTTCTGGGAGTCGAGAGGGTGTTGATACCGTCATCGCTTGGTTAGAGCAGGACCCTCGTTTCGCGAGTCTTGACTGGAAAGAGTCTTTTCATGGCGCTGAGCCATTTCATCGCATGAAAGTGAAGTTGAAGAAAGAAATTGTAACCATGGGGGTTGAGGATATTGACCCGACCGTTTGCGTAGGGCAGTACGCGACGCCCGCGCAATGGAACGCATTAATCGACGATCCTGATTGCCTGGTCATCGACACTCGCAATGATTATGAGGTGGCCATTGGCACTTTTCGGGGTGCCATTAACCCAGAAACGGAGCATTTCCGCGATTTGCCTAGCTGGGTCGATACGCACTTACAGCCATCTCGCCATAAAAAAGTCGCGATGTTTTGTACCGGCGGCATACGATGTGAAAAATCGACTTCTTATTTAGTGTCTCAGGGGTTTGAGCAAGTTTGGCATTTACAGGGGGGCATCTTGAAGTATCTCGAGGAGATGCCCGTGTCCGAATCACGCTGGGAAGGGGAGTGCTTTGTTTTTGACGCTCGTGTCGCGGTAAACCACGATCTAGAGAAGGGCAGTTTTGATCAGTGCTATGCCTGTCGACACCCCATCACAGAGGCGGCAAAGCACTCTTCAAAGTATGAGAAAGGAATTTCTTGCCCGCGATGTTACGACCAGCGCAGCGACCGCCAGCGGGCGCGTTTTCAAGAACGGCAAAAGCAGGTAGAGCTTGCGGCATCGCGAGGTGAGCGTCATATCGGCGGCGAGCCGCCGATTCGTCAGGCCAAGGATGCTTCATCGCAGTGAGCGAACGCGATTGATTAGCTCGTCAGTGGGATGAAAGTAGCTCACGGACGTGCCATCACCTGCCGATATCACCCCGACCACTCGGACACTGCCGCTGGCTGTGCGTCGCAGAATCGCGCCGCCTGATGCGCCTTTTTTGGCCACGCAGTCGGATCGTGCAGGCTGGCTAGTGGCGACGATGACCACACAGTCCGGATCATACATCAGCCCTCGCGAGGGTGGCGTTTCTCCGGGTTCCTCGGACCTACTTGAATCAGTTGTAGGGGCAAAACCTGCTGCGATGACGCGAGTGCCGCGTTGAGCGGGATGGGATGAAAGGGGGATCCAAGCGCCGATGACGGTGCTGGTTACCGGAGTGAGAATCGCCCAGTCCGCAGACATCGAGCCGCCGCTGATAATGAGACGGACTGGCAGCGGGCTCTCAGGTGAGTGTTGGGCGAATAATTGAATGGGCCCTTGTGTGGCGGCGTAATCTTCGAAGCAGTGCCAGGCACTGAGCAGTAACGTGTCTGGCCCCGGTGTGATGGCGGTGGCGCTGCAGTGTTCAGTAAAGTGGCGCATGCGGCCCTCTACTGAGCGGATGACAGGCACCTCAATGCGGACCATGGCGGACTGCCAGTGGAGCGCTTGCAGATCTGGGGCAAGCCTTGGGTCTGCAATGAGTGGCTGCGATAGCATGAGCAAAGTCAAAGACCGTAACAGGAGGGTCCGCACTGTAGTGGCATGAAATGGCCGCATGACGATTCCGGTGAGTTGGTGCAGGCGGCTTGACCATAGCACTGATTGAAGGCGTTGGATCATTGTCTAAGCCTAACGGCTCATGAGGGGGCGGGGCTGGTGTATGCTCGCTGCGCACGACATTCGTCGACTAAACATGTAGGCCGCAGAGGGGCTATTCGAGCATCGCGGTCTGAGAAAAAGAGAATTGGGGTTTAACACGTTGGATTACTCTGGGCAGCAGTTAAAAATGGGCCTTTCGCTGGCGGTCATTGCCAACATTATTTGGGGGGTTGCGGCGTTATATTGGATTGAAACACAGCCAGTCAGAGCGGTTGATGTCGTCGCCCACAGAGCAATCTGGAGTTTGCCGATTGCGACAGGAATCCTCCTATGGATGCGTCGCTTGCCCGCTACATGGGTCCTGATCAAGCACCGTAAAACACTCCTATGGAGCGCGTTGGGTACGCTATTGCTGAGCACTAACTGGGGTGTTTTTGTCTATGCGGTGAATGCGGGTCGAGCGACGGAAGCGAGCCTCGGCTATTTCATGTTGCCGCTATTGACCATCATTGTGGGCAGATTTGTGTTTCAGGAAACCCTCAGCACGGCCCACCGATTGGCTATTGCGCTAGCCGTCGCGGCGGTTGTTTTGCAGATGTTTGCCTATGGGAGCCTGCCATGGATCAGCCTGGTCGTATCGACTTCGTTTGCGCTTTACGGCGCCATTCGCAAGAATATTGTGGCCGATTCGATGCAGGGTTTATTTATAGAGACCCTCTGTATGTCACCGTTTGCTCTGGGTTGGCTTTGGTTTACTGGTGGGGCAGGAATGGGGGCGCATGGTCTTCGTGTAGATGTGTTCCTGTTGTTGGCGGGTGTCTACACGACGGCGCCGCTGCTGACTTATATTGCGGCGGCCAGATTGTTGCCGCTGAGCATTGTGGGCTTTACTTCTTATCTGGGGCCCACGCTCCAGTTGTTGGTCGCGCAAACGGCATTGGGAGAATCGATTGATTTAGCAACGGCTGTGTCGTTTGGGCTCGTTTGGATGGGTGTTGTGCTGGTGTCTGGCCAGGGTCTTTTGCGGGTTCGAAGACACCGTCGGAAACAGGTTTGAAAAATAGGGTTTATGAAAAGGTATTGAGTTGGTAAGCGGTCAATATAGCGACGTAACAGATATCGCAATAACTTGTGATCACAGGTTTCGATGGTCCAGCTAGGCGCATTGGGGCATGAGTGGCGCGGGCTGCTTGATGACGAGTTTCTAAAACCTTACCTGTCTGAGCTGAGTGTCTTTTTGCGAGCTGAGAGGGCGGCTGGTAAAGAGATCTTTCCTGCCGAGAGTGAGTACTTTGCCGCTCTAAATGCCACACCACCCAGTTCGGTGAGAGCGGTGGTGTTAGGGCAGGATCCGTATCATGGTCCTGGCCAAGCGCATGGACTGAGTTTTTCGATCAAGGGCGGGGGTCGAACGCCACCGTCTTTGCGCAATATTTTCCGCGAGTTGGTATCCGACCTTGGCATTGCAGCGCCTGAGAGTTCTGATCTGACGCATTGGGCGGGGCAGGGTGTGTTGTTGCTCAATAACGTACTCTCGGTTGAGAGGGGTTCTGCAGGCTCGCATCAAGGTAAGGGTTGGGAGCACTTCACAGACGCTGTTGTGCGTGCGGTGAATCAGGGTGAGTATCCGGTCGTGTTTATGCTTTGGGGAAGCCACGCTCAAAGGAAGGGCGCGGCGATTGATCGATCGCGGCATTGTGTGCTGCAGGCGCCGCATCCTTCACCGCTGTCGGCCCACAGAGGTTTTTTGGGTTGTGGGCACTTCAGTAGGGCGAACGCATTTCTGCGCGCCCATCAGAGAGGCGAGGTAGATTGGTCGCTGTCTTCAAAGCACGCTTGAATAGTAGAAAGCGCGCGTTCAGGCTCGCCGAGAAATACCGAGTCGCTTGCCGCATCAGGAGTGAGCTCAATCAGTACCTGCTGGGCGTTATTCTGGCCGGCTAGATTGACGACGCTACCGACAGCCCGATTCGCTTGGTTACTCAGGCGAGCACCGGGAGCGATGGTGTCATGCATCTCGTCGAGCGTGTTGTCCAGCGAGGCACGGTACAAACGCCGTTTTGGCGTGCCACGATAATGCAGTCGAGCGACGATCTCTTGTCCTGTATAGCAGCCTTTCGTGAAGCTGACGGTGCCGTTGAGGTCGTAATTCAGGTCTTGTGGCAAATAGGCGCCAATCGTGTCGAGTTCCACTCTGGCCCTAGCGGTTATCAGGTCAACCTCAGCTAACGGCAGGAGCGCCGTGTCNTGGGATGGCGCTGCAGACTCGCTAGCNTGCCAATACTCGATGATGCCATCGCCGCGCGGTATCTCAATACCCACGATCGTGTCGGCGTCATNGTGCATCAGTGCGGTGTGTTCNGGTGACGGCTTAGCAGCATGAACGGCACGACATGAAACGCGCCAGTCTGAGTGAGTCAGCGTGCTTTTAGAAAAAGAAAGATAGGGCTTAAGGTGGACTGCTAGCGCGGCCATGACGGCTTGCCGACCCCGTATCATGACGTATTCGGCATTAACGATAACAGCGAGCACGTCTGCGATCACTCTGCCTTTTGGGTTGCAAAAGGCGGCGAAACGAACGGCACCTGGCTCGGTATTCTCAAAGTCCGCGGTCGTCTGTCCCTGGAGGAAGTGGACCGCATCTGCGCCGGCTAACGTCATGACCAGGTCAGTGTCGGCCGGGGTAGCCTTTTGCGGCGGGGTGTTAGTGTCAGTCACGCGATTATGATGTCCTCGGCAATGCTAATGGAAGACGCCTATACTACACCTTTGGGTAGGCAGATTGGATCGTTAGCATGGACCAGCGCGAAGAATGGAACAGAGCACGATGGGCCAGTCGCCGAGGGCTGTTGGAGTTAGATTTGCTGTTGTCGCCGTTTGTTGATGACGGGTTCGCGCAGATGAGTGCGGAGTTGCGGGCGATGTATCGAGAGCTGTTATTTCAGGATGATCAAGACTTACTCGAATGGGTCATGGCGCGCAGCGATACCCCAGAACTACGCTGGCAACCCGTGATTGCCGAAATACGACGCTTCCACCAACTGGATGTTTAACAGCGGTTAATCAACGATACTCAGGCAGTTGGTCCACCGGACCGTCTAGCGCCAGTGTTGGATCAAAATTGGGCGGTATCAATACTGAGTCCCGCGCGTCGGGCAAGGTGTCAGGATAATCTGAGTTAAAATGTAGCCCGCGACTCTCGTTTCGTCCCGACGCACACGACACCATAAGTTGTGAGACCTGAGTCAGATTGCGCATCTCGAGCAAGGGCCGCGTAATTTGGAACCGACCGTAGTACCGAGAGACTTCCTGCTGAAGCAGGGCGATGCGCGCGGCGGCGTATTCCAGTCGCCGTGTAGTCCGGACGATGCCCACGTAATCCCACATCAAGCGTCTGAGCTCTTGCCAGTTATGCTGTATCACCACCTTTTCGTCAGAGTCGCGAACACGACTGTCGTCCCAGACTGTGGGTGTGGCGGCAGAGCCAGAGATGGGGCTAGAGAGTGAGGTGGCGATGTGTTCCGCGGCGGATTGTGCGTAAACAAAACACTCAAGTAGCGAATTACTGGCCATTCGATTAGCGCCATGCAGTCCAGTGCACGCCGATTCGCCGACCACGTAGAGCCCCGGAATATCGGTAGCCCCATGCTGATTCACGACGACTCCGCCGCAGGTGTAGTGCGCGGCGGGCACTACCGGGATGCGCTCAGTCGTAATGTCGATTCCCAATGCCAGGCAACGTTCATGGGCCTGAGGAAAGTGACGCGTGATAAAACTGGCGGGCCGGTGACTGATGTCAAGATAAACACAATCCGCGCCCAGTCGCTTCATTTCATGATCAATAGCCCGCGCGACGATATCCCTTGGCGCGAGTTCGGCCCGGGGGTCGAAGTGTGGCATGAACCGTTCGCCGCCCTCGAGGTGCAGCGTAGCGCCTTCGCCCCGTAAAGCCTCGGTGACTAAAAAGGAGCGTGTCTTCGAATGGTAGAGGCAGGTTGGGTGAAACTGATTGAATTCGAGATTAGCCACTCGACAGCCAGCGCGCCATGCCACCGCGATGCCGTCCCCGCTGGCTCCGTCGGGATTGGTAGTGTATCGATACGCTTTGCTGGCTCCGCCCGTGGCTAGCACCACCGCATTGGCGCTGAGGGTTTCAACGCGTCGGGTTTCGGTGTTGAGTAAGTGGGCGCCACAGACTCGGCCCTCCGACTTGATCACATCAACCAAGCAAAGGTCAGTGAGCAGTGTGATGTTAGACGCTTGCTCGGCGCGATTGGCGAGCACCTCGGAGATGGCGAGGCCTGTTTGGTCAGCGGCGTGGATGACACGTCGGTGGCTGTGGCCGCCTTCCATCGTGAGGTGAAATTCACGAAACTCAAGGTCAGGCTGATCGTCTCTTAGATCAAATGCCATGCCTTGTGACACCAGCCAGTCGACGCTTTGTCGGCTGCGCCCGATAGTAAAGCGCACCGCAGGCTCATGACATAGGCCCGCGCCGGCATTGAGCGTGTCGGTCACATGAGCCTCTACTGAGTCACGGTCGTGTAATACGGCTGCCATACCGCCTTGTGCCCAGGAAGTTGACCCCGAGCCAACCTGGCTTTTTGACAAGACCGCTATTTGCAGGGTGTTGGGGAGTTGCAACGCGAGACTCAGCCCAGCGGCGCCGCTGCCGATGATGAGCACGTCAAAGCTAGGAGAGGTGGACATGTTAGGTTGACCGTAAGTGTGACGCGAGTGCGGTATAATAATGGCCTGTAAGTGTAAATGATCGGGAACTTTTTGCTTGCGACGCGATCAGATAAGTCGGTAAATAGCCGGGAAGATTTATCCCCTGGCAGATTGGGTGAATTGAAGGTGTATTTTGACAGCCTCTGAGACAGATCAGCAACTGGTTCAGAGGGCGCAACGCGGCGATTTGCGGGCGTTCGACTTGTTGGTACTAAAGTATCAGGGTCGAATCGCGGCGCTGGTCAGCCGGTACGTGTCGGATCGGTCTGAGGTGGAAGATGTTACGCAAGAAGCCTTTATCAAGGCATACCGGGCCCTCGATAAGTTCCGAGGGGACAGCGCCTTCTACACCTGGTTGTACCGCATCGCTGCCAACGCCGCCAAAAATTATTTGGTGTCTAGAAGCCGCCGGCCGGCAGCTGACGCCACAATAGAGGACGCGGAGGTGGGCCAGCAGGCTGAGTTGTTGGCCGACGTGGGAACCCCTGAGGCGGTCGCAATGGGGGAAGAGTTGGCCGAAGTGGTGGAAGACGCTTTGGCGGCCCTACCCGAAGAACTGCAGGCAGCACTGACATTGCGGGAGTTTGAGGGATTAAGTTACGACGATATTGCGGCAGTTTTGGACTGTCCCGTTGGAACAGTTAGATCTAGGATTTTTCGGGCACGCGAGGCGATTGATGAGCGTGTTAAGCGGCAAATGAGTGGGGAGTCGGGATACAGATGACAACCAATGAGAGAGAATTCGAAACGCTGTCCGCGGTGATGGATGGGGAAGCTGATGAGCTCGAGTTACGACGTATGCTCGATTCTGCCAGTAGCGACCCTGAGTTAAGGGCAAAGTGGCGTCGGCAGCAAATGGTGCGGGAATTGCTTCAAACCCGCCGCATCAGCCAGCCCGACATTGAGGTGTCCGCTGCCGTAAAAGGGACGTTGACTGGCGGAAACAGTGCACTCAGAAATCCGCTTTGGAGTATGGCTGTGGCTGCTTCTGTGACCATGGCAGTCGTGCTGGGCGGTCAGCAACTGTTGGTGCCCCAAAATAGCGTCATGCAAGGCGCCGTAGTCAGTGATGTGGTGGGTGGTGTCGTCCCGGTTTTGGGCGCACAGCCCGTTCAGGCCAGCCTCGGCGCGAGGTCATTACCGGTCGCAGGGCGGCAAGTCGATTCGGCCGATAATGAGCGACGAGAAGCGGCGGCTATGTATGAGCGGCTGGCACAAGATCGCTACCGAAATCTGGGCCGCCGTCACGCGTCGGCCGCTGCGCAGACTCATCCTGCTCCTTATATTTCTTATGTTCGTGCGCCGGCGGCTAGTGGTGAAAATCCCCCGTTGCAGTGAGCCGATGAGCTACTGGTGGATGCGGTTTTTAGGCGCACTGTCGCTCTGTATTGTCTGTCTGCCGCTACCGGCACAGTCCTCTGCACTCGACTGCGAATTAACGACTGAGCCTGAGCAGGCGCTTGCAAAACTGTTGGAGGCTCACAGGGCCATTTCCTATGAGGGAACAGTGCTGTTCGAGCGAGCAGACAATCGACAATTTTTAGAGGTTGCGTGGCCAAACCGGGATGTCCCCAATGAGCATCGTCAGGGAACGCTGCGTCGTCTTAATGCGAAGGTGAACCCTCAGGCGGAATTTTGGCCAAGCGCGTTTGTCCCAGAGGGCCGTGTGTGCGATCTCGGCAAATTTTATTCAGTGAGCCTAGATTCGAGTCGTGTCATTGCGGGGCGATTGACAAAAAAGTTGGTGCTGCGGCCGCGCGACACATTGCGCTTGGCGCACTTTGTTGATGTGGATGTTCAAACGGGCATGGCGCTTGCGATGGTAACTGCTGAACCGGGCGGAAAAGTGCTGGAGCGATTTGAGTTCGCCGCTATTCGCTATCGAGATTTGCCTGCGTCTGAGGTTGGTCAGCCTGAAGAGTTGGACGGCGGATCGATTGCGCCGGGCCGAGGCGTGATACCAGGCTACTTTGTGGTGGCTGAAAACCATGAGGAAGGTGTCTTCGTGGTCAGCGACGGCTGGGCTACTGCCTCTGTATTTATTGAGCCGTTGCCGCCGACCGCGCCATCTGGCGAGGGTGCCGTCATTGACGGTGCCACACTTACCTACACTCGAGGCACTCGGGTTGGCAATAATGGAGTGCTGATTAGCGTGCTGGGAGAGGTGCCTGTGGTCACGGCAAGACTGTTAGCGGATGCGGTGCGTTCTGCCGGGGCAGGGCCATAATGGGCGGGGTAACGGAACCCGGTATCGTGGTGGGTGTAGAGACCAATGCTGTGTGGGTGGAAGCCGATCGAAGCGCTGCATGTGGTCGCTGTGCAGCGCGCGCGGTTGCGGGCAAGGTGCCTTGTCAGCCCTTTTGCAACAGGGCAAGGGTCGGGTGAAAGCACTGTCAAGTGACACCCTGCAGGCATCAAGTTGTCAAGTTGGCGATGAGGTTATGATCGAGATTCCCGACTCCACTTTGCTGGGAGGTACGCTATGGCTCTACGGTTCGCCTCTAATGATGGGGACAGGCTTTTCACTGTGGGCAGCTTCCTGGGGTGATTTGTGGGCCGCCAGTGCGTTCTGCCTTGGGTTGTTGAGCGGGTTTGCTATCCTTCGGCAGCTGAGCTACCGCTTTCAAGGTCGGTTGCCCGGCATGGCGGAACCTCGGTTAGCGTCTAAAACTGCGGAGCCGCATTCCGAGCTGCTCGCAAAACAGTAACGTCAATCTAGTTAGATGTGGAGTACGGCCATGATGGTACGCGCTGTGTTGTTTATTTCTGTTTTTTGGGGTCTGTGTGGTTTCGCCAGCCTGTCGAGTGCGGCGCTGCCTGACTTCACTGAAATAGTCGAAGCTTCCTCACCTGCAGTGGTGAAGATACTTGTAGAGTACGAGGCGGAAAACCCTCGCTATCAAGAGGAATTAGAGGAGCTACCCGAATCTTTGCGGAGATTCTTTGACTTTCGCGGCCGCCCCCCAGTGCCGCGTGAGCGGGCGGGCATGGGTTCTGGATTTATCTTCTCCAGCGATGGTTTTGTGATTACCAATCATCATGTCGTCGACGGTGCGGCACACGTCGTGGTGCGTTTGCCCAACCGGCAGGAGTTTGATGCCGAGATCATTGGTACTGATCCGCGGTCTGATCTGGCGGTGCTAAAAATTGCCGGTGATAGCCTGCCTATTCTGCGCTTGGCGGAGGACGGGGCGGTCAAGGTGGGACAATGGGTGCTGGCGATCGGCTCACCCTTTGGGCTGGATTTTTCGGTTACCGCTGGCATTGTCAGCGCAGTAGGGCGCAGTTTGCCGACTACTGCTGGTGACAACTATGTGCCTTTCATTCAAACGGATGTCGCGATTAATCCGGGCAACTCGGGTGGGCCGTTATTTAATCTTGAGGGAGAGGTCATCGGGGTTAATTCTCAGATATTTACGCGCTCGGGCGGGTCAATCGGATTGTCGTTTGCGATTCCGAGCTCAGTGGTCCGCAATGTCGTCGCTCAAATACAAGAAACAGGTGAGGTAGAGCGCGGATGGTTGGGTGTCAGTATTCAAGATGTCGACCGCAATCTTGCCGACTCCTTCGGTCTGGATCGTCCGAGGGGAGCCTTAATCGCTCAGGTGGGTAAGGATTCACCTGCCGAAAATGCCGGCCTGGCATCAGGCGATATTATTGTTAGCTTCGATGGTCATGCCGTTGAAACGTCAGCAGACCTGCCTCATATCGTTGGCCTCATTGCGCCGGGGACGTCAGTTGAGGCGGTGATTATGCGCGATGGCAAAGAGCGATCCATTGAAGTGGAGGTGGGTGTGCTAGCTGCAGATGCAGTGGCGAGGGTTGAGACAGAGGCCGCATCAGACGGGACGGTGAGACTCTTGGGTATGCGTATTGCACCGGTCGAGGCGGAATTGCTGTCGGAGCTGGGATTATCCGGTGGCGTCTGGGTGGTCGGCGTTAAGCCGGGCTCCCCAGCAGATGAATCGGGTGTGGAAGAGGGCGATATATTGACTCGATTGGGCAGTCGTCCGATCAGCCAGATAACGGATCTTGATGGCGTTGCAGACGAGTTGGTGTCTGGCGCTTCTGTCCCGGCGAGGCTGATTCGCGGACGTAGCCCCCTATTCATTGGCATTCGTATACCTGAAAGCGACTGATGCTCGAGTGTTTAGCGTGCTAAAATAGCGCGCTTCGATATTACGGATTGTTGTTTCTAACAGTCCCCATTCCTTTTGAGGCGACCAAGCAGTGGCTGAACTCAGTCATATACGTAATTTTTCTATCATCGCGCATATCGACCACGGCAAGTCGACGCTGGCTGATCGTTTTATTCAGCACTGCGGCGGACTGTCAGAGCGAGAAATGGCCGAGCAGGTGCTCGATTCCATGGACTTGGAGCGCGAGCGCGGTATTACGATCAAAGCGCAGAGCGTCACGCTAGATTACGAGTCTGCAAGCGGTCAGGTGTATCAGCTGAATTTTATTGATACACCTGGGCACGTTGACTTCTCATATGAGGTTTCTCGCTCACTGGCTGCTTGCGAGGGCGCCCTGTTAGTGGTGGACGCGGGTCAGGGTGTCGAGGCGCAGTCAGTTGCAAACTGTTACACCGCAATTGAGCAGGGTGTCGATGTGCTGCCAGTGCTCAACAAGATGGATTTGCCTCAGGCTGATCCTGAGCGCGTGCAGCAGGAGATTGAAGAGATTATTGGGATCGACGCCACAGAGGCGGTCCCGACGAGTGCAAAGACAGGGCTGGGTATCGAAGATGTGCTCGAATACCTCGTTCGAAAAGTACCGGCACCAATCGGTGATCGCGACGCGCCATTGCAGGCACTTATCATCGATTCATGGTTCGATAATTACTTGGGCGTTGTGTCGTTGGTCCGGGTGATGCATGGGCAGCTCAGTAAGCGAGACAAGTTTCTAGTCTCGTCTACCGGCAAGCAGCACCAAGCGGACATGATTGGCGTGTTCACGCCGCGACGAACCACGACAGACTGTTTGATGGCAGGTGAGGTGGGTTTCGTCGTCGCGGGCATTAAAGACATCAAGGGCGCGCCCGTGGGCGACACCCTGATTTCAGCTTCACACCAAGAGACGCCGGCTTTGCCCGGTTTTAAAAGGTCAAACCGCAGGTTTATGCGGGCATTTTCACGGTCAACTCTGACGACTATGAGGATTTTCGAGAGGCGCTGGGTAAATTGACGCTCAATGATGCGTCGCTGTTTTATGAGCCAGAATCTTCGGATGCGCTGGGCTTTGGGTTTCGGTGCGGCTTCTTGGGCATGCTGCATATGGAAATCATTCAAGAGCGGCTGGAACGTGAATACAATCTAGATTTGATCACGACCGCCCCGACGGTGATTTATGAGGTCGTGAAAAAGGGGGATGAGGTAATCTATGTCGATAACCCCTCCAAGCTTCCCGATCCCGGCGACATTGAAATCATGCGCGAACCGATCGCGCGCTGCACTATTCTGACGCCTCAGGAGTACCTCGGTGCTGCCATAACGCTGTGTGTGGAGAAGCGAGGTTCCCAAGTTGATTTGCAATTCTTGGGCCAGCAGGTGCAGCTGATCTACGACGTGCCGATGGCTGAGGTCGTATTAGACTTTTTTGATCGTTTGAAATCGGTCAGCCGCGGTTACGCCTCGCTCGATTACAGTTTTGAACGGTTTGAGGCGGCACCGCTATCGCGGTTAGATGTCTTGATTAATGGCGATCGTGTCGATGCGCTGGCGATTATTGTGCACCGGGATTATGTTCAGTCTCGTGGACGCGTCCTGACTGAGAAAATGAAAGAATTGATCCCGCGACAGATGTTCGATGTCGCCATTCAGGCGGCGGTGGGAGGCAAGATTGTTGCTAGGCAAACCGTTAAGGCTTTACGCAAAAATGTCACTGCCAAGTGTTACGGCGGTGACGTCACGCGAAAAAAGAAGCTGCTCGAGAAGCAGAAAGCGGGTAAGAAACGTATGAAACAAGTCGGCAATGTTGAGATACCTCAGTCGGCCTTCTTGGCTGTGTTGCAGGTGGATCATTGAAGTCCGCACGTTTTTGCTCTACGTGAGCGGCTCGTTTCAGTGATAATTGGGGCTCAGGCCTGAGGCGTTTAGCATGATGAATATCGATTTCCCGCTGATTCTTGTGATTGTTGTGTTCGGTAGCGGGGCGATTTGGCTGCTCGATGCACTGTTGCTAGCTGGCGGACGTCAGTCCCGTCGGCAGGAATTGGCAGCTCGGTTTCCTGGGTGCGAGGAAGAGGGCTCAAAGGCGGCGCACGCTTTCAATGAGGCGTGTCTCGCCGAGGCAGCTGAGCCAGCGGTTGTTGAGTATGCGCGCTCGTTCTTTCCTGTATTGGCGGTCGTATTAGTATTGCGCTCATTTTTATATGAGCCTTTCCAAATCCCCTCGTCCTCTATGGTGCCCACTCTTGAAGTTGGCGATTATATTTTGGTGAATAAGTATGCCTACGGATTAAGACTGCCCGTGACGCGAACCAAGGTATTCGAGCTCGGCGAGCCTGAGCGAGGGGATGTCATGGTCTTCTTTCCGCCACACCAAAATCAAACCTATTACATCAAACGTGTCATTGGTAAGCCCGGTGATCGCGTGGCGTATCGTAACAAGCAGCTCACCGTAAATGGCGAGCCAGTCCCTCAGGCGTGGTTGGCCGAGATACCAACGGGGCGCTATGCAGTAAAAATGGGGCGGGAGATACTGCCGGATACCGATGGCCACTTGATGCAAATCGATAGTCGCCGTCCGCCTCGCACTTTTTCGGTCGTCGTCAAGCCCGGGCATTATTTTATGATGGGCGATAATCGTGACAACAGCAGTGATAGTCGTGTTTGGGGTCAGGTGCCAGAGCGAGACATTGTGGGTAAAGCGGTAGCCATCTGGAT